>Ga0307488_10003434_pt1 | contig 13265 bp, 17 predicted proteins | sample SB02metaG_FD_202248 | JGI IMG/M metagenome (GOLD analysis project Ga0307488, IMG submission 202248) | Sea-ice brine microbial communities from Beaufort Sea near Barrow, Alaska, United States - SB 0.2 | ecosystem: Environmental > Aquatic > Marine > Coastal | place: USA: Alaska | collected...
TGTAGTAGTAGATACATCTTCTAATCTATCATCTATAAACTTCTGTACAATCTTATGATTTATATCTCCAAGTACATATCTTTCAGTCCCATACTTTTTGAATAACCATTCTCCAAATCTTTTCAGGGAATTAATATCTGATTTGAATGTTAAATCAGATAGTTGTCCTCTCTTTACTTTTAATCTTCTAGCCTTTAAATATTCTTCCCTCATATCTACAAATGTAAATTTAGGATTTGAGAACGGATTCTTTAGGTTACCATATGTTTTATCAAATTGTGATTTAACTTGAAATGCTACATCATCATCTTTTGTTTTACAGGAAATCATTCTCCACTTTGAGAATCCAAACTCATTAATAAATGAATACTTATAATACCAGTACCCATCTTTTCGTTTATATAGATTACCAGACATTACTCTCCTCGTAATTGTAACAAGTTATTTGAAAATGTGTTGTCTAACATATATGTAATGTAATAAAGTTTGTATATATGGTACAAGTATTGTTACATTATAGTATGAAATTAGTACTTAAGTCATTGAATATAAGGGAGTTAGAGAGTCTGTGTGAAAGGACTGAAAATCTTTGTGTATCATCATTTCTAATCACACTAAAACCCTATAACTTCACTATTATAAGACACTTACAAGAGTTGATATTTTTTCAATTTCTTCAAATACCTTGTTACAAAAGTTGTTACATTTTAACATCAAAAGGTGTGTGTCTCCGATATGACTTTTACTCTTTTTTAAGTTTTTACAAACTTGGTACAATGTTACAACAAATGTATATAGAGGAGAAGTAATATGGGAATAACTAGAATAACTGACTTTTTAAACCAAACTGAAGACAAACATTTCTACAGACAATGGTTCATAAATACTTGTGAAATCATCTGTGAAAATCAGAATAAAGATATGAAAGAATGGGAAATGTCTAATCTTCTTTCAATTTATTTCAATCAATTAAAGGGAGGTAAGAACTAAAATGATTATCGGCTATTGTAGAATTTCAACAGAAAGACAATCCAAAGGAACATCACTTGATAATCAAAATCAGAAGATTAATGAATATTGTAACCTTCACGATTTAGAACTTACTAATGTATTTTCAGAAATTGATTCTGGTGGTAATGATGATAGAAAAGTATTAACACAAATAAGAGATATGATTAGTAATCCTTTTTTAGACTCACCAATCAAAACTATTATAGTTTTTAAATTGGATAGACTAGGACGAACAATGTTAGGTTCTCTAAATTTTATTGACTTCTGTAAAAAGAATAATGTTAATGTAGTTTCTATTTCAGATAACATAGATACAAATGAACCTAAATCAGAATTGATTCTAAATATCTTACTCTCGATAGCGACTGAAGAAAGAAGAGTCATTAAAGAAAGATTAAGTATGGGAAGAGATTACAAATTTAAAAATAATCAAATTCCATATCCTAAAATTCCTTTCGGATATACTCGTAATAAAAGGTCGATTACTCCAGATGAAAATTCTGAAATAGTTCAGTACATCTTTAAGAAATGGAATATGTTTTCAAAGATGAAACATATATCTAAAACTAAAAAGACACAGCGTTTGTTAAATCTTTTAAAGAGAAGAGGATACACATTTAATGGTAATGATTTCAAATGGTGGAATATCAGAGACATCATTAATAATAAAATGTATTGTGGTATAATCAGTTGGAAAGGAATGACTACTGAATCTTCTTATGTTAATATTATATCCAAAAGATTATTCAATTCTATTCATAACTAAATGATATAATGATAAAGTGGTATTATCTTTATATCACTTTATCATTCACTATTAAACAAAAACTTATTATTAGTTTGTAATAACTTGAGTTCTTGACTTTCATTATCAGATAACCTAAATGAATATTGTACATCATAGTTCATTCTCTTATAATATTCTTTAACCTTATCATACTCAACATTCATTCCATTACTTTCTAATTCCAGGAACTGATTATCAATACAATTATTTTGTAACTCATTAATAACTCTTCTGAAATCATTTCTTGGACAATAGAATATATTTATATATTCATTCAATGTTTGTTGAGTATGTTTAATATTTTCATTCTTTAAGATATGAATTAATCTTTCTCTAACCATCTTTGGTGTTGGTGACTTCAAATTCATTACTGAACATCTGGACTTCAATGGTTCAATAATTTTATTTAGTTCATTACAACATAGAATGAATCTACTCCTATGAATAAATTCCTCCATATACTTTCTCAAAATAGCTTGTCCATTTTTAGATAAGTACTCCATCTCATCATAGATGATTACCTTTATTCCAGAACCTGTAAATGAATTTGTACATATATATGATTTGACTTTAGTTCTTATATCATCTACTGAAGTTTCTTCAGAACCATTGATTACCATATAATCACAATCAATACTTTTACAAATTATTTCGGACAAAGTTGTCTTACCTGTTCCAGCTTCACCCCCAAAAAGAAGATGTTGAGGTAAAGAGGTATCAATTAAATTTTGATACCTCTTTCTAGATATATCATCACATACATAATCTGATAATTTGTCTGGACGATACTTCTCAAACCAAGTTACTTGTTTAACCATTGAACAAACCCTCCAACCCATTTAAAGTATCAGGGCTACTCGTATTTTTATCATTCCTGATGGTTTTATTATTCGTTTGTTCATTTGTATTCGCTGTGGAAATACTAACAGGAACATCCGATTTGGAAGTAATAATCAACATATCATCATTCCCACTACCATCTGGTCTTCTCTTAAGTTGCTTTCTATCAGTTGGTGTGTTTCCCTTATGTGACTTATGTTTATTATAATCATATTCATCTAACTTCATACAGATTGTGAATAGTTGTTGAACAAACTTCTTCCTTAAAGTTTGTCCTCCAGTTAATCCAAAAGAACTTCCGAACTTCTTATTATACCTCACAAACAAATCATCAATCTTCATTCCTGGCATTTGATTAGCCCCATCAGATATTCTATGATTTTCTAACCAATCAATATACCATTCAAATTCACCTGTATCTTCTGAACCTTCAATTTCCTTCTTCAGAATCTTTTGAGTCATATCATTCAGAGAACATTCAATTAATCCTAATTGTAAAAACTCTCTAACACATCTGAAACCAAAGTTGTAGAAATCATTCCAATCTTTATCTGTGAAATCTTTACCAAATAATAATTTACCTAGATGTCTATTATCAGATGGAGATTCATTATTGTGAAGTGCTGTTCTCCAAAAACCACCAAACTCAACAAAGTGTTGTCGTCCTCTGGTTGATATATCTGAATCACCATTAATGTAATTAGTAGTTATACCAAATTTAGGACTATGTTCAAATGGGATTGTAAATGGTTGTTGGTTCTTTGGATTGATATAAAGATTATCAGCTATAGGATTATACATATCCTTAAAATCAAACCCATCATACAAATCTTGAATATGAGAAAATTTGGTATCTAATTTAGTTTGTGATAATCTATGGTCACCATTCATCACCTTTGGACTTTTACCATCTTCCTTTTCAAAACTCTTCCAATGTGTAATACTATTCATAATTACAGATTTACCTGTTCTACCATTTGATACATCTTCTGATGTATCACTATCTATAAAAATAATACATTTAGCTAGTTCTGGATTTTTGAATTGTGAAATCATATATCCATATGTTGTCTTCAAACTCTTCCATCTTCCTTCATTCAAAGAATAATTATCAGTCCAGTCTTTATTATTTTCACCATTCAAATCCATACAAGTTCTCTTCATATACTTTTCAAATAATCCTTCATCTGAATTATCTACATTACTAAATGGTTGTCCTATTAATTGACTTTCCCAAACAGATTCATCTCCCATAGTTGTATAAGGAATTGGTTTGATTTCATCTTTAGTAACTTGAATTAACTTCTCCTTAAATCTTATGAAAACCTTATCCCTCTCATCCATAAATAGAGATGGATAATCTGAATTATATGTTTCTAATCCCTGAATTTGAACATCAGTAAAAATTCCATTTCTATATAATCTATTCATCAGATTCTTCTTATTCCAATAAAATACATTACCATCATTATCTGTATAATTAACAGCATAAGGATTATGTTGATTAAATAAATCGGATTCTGATTTATCAAAATAACTAATAATGAAATCCTTAATTGACTTAACATTATGTAATTGAAGATGTTTATCTTCAGTCCATCTAACTAGAATATCTTTATCAGTTCTAATTGATTCTTCAGTTTCATACTTACCAAATCCCTTAGTCTTTAAAAAACAACCTAAATCATAAAGTGATATTTCTAATTTATCACTAGATGTTTTACTAGTTCTTGTTTCCCAAAATACATCATCTTTAAGAATCAATAATTCCTTCTCTGTATATTGATTCATCTTCTTATTATTACTTACTATCATCTACTTACTTACCTCCATTTTTATTTAATTAATTATTTCAGGGAAATGATGGGGTGTGATTTTTCAAACACCCCAATTCCCAATTACATTATCCTATTGATGATGTTGTATAGTCTGTCCCTTCTACCAGAAAACCTGTGTCTGATGTTATAATTGATAATGCTAATCCTAACTTGTTCATTAATCGTGGTGAAATAGAATCACTATTATTAATTGTATTCATAGTCTGGTTTAGTTGGTTTTGAACCATTGTGTTTATTAGTCTGTTGTTCATCTTTATTACTCCTGTGTTTGTTTTTGTTTTATTGTTCATTTTCTTATTACTCTTTAATATACGACTAGTTATATATCTAGTCGGTTTGTATATAGTCTTTAACCCTATAACTTTCTAATCTTCCAGATATTAACACCTCCGTGTTTAACCTTCATTTTATCATCCATATCTGTTAGTCCTACTAAATCTTCATCTGAAACTGAAAAATCATAATTATCTAAATTCATTATGCAACCTCTTTGAAGATTCTTAATCCTTGACTATGAAATTCATAGTTTGGATTTATTGTAGAAACTATATCCTCAATCATATTTTTAATCTTTTGATTAGAACCTGTAATTATATTTAATGGAGTTGGATTTAATACAAACTCACCTACCTCTGTTTCAATATCATTATAATTTATTTCTGAAATATTTAACACACTTGGTGTTTTATTTTCTTCAATCATTCTAGCCTTGTTTTCGTGTTTCTTTATTAAACATATCATTCCCATAAAAACTCCTTTTTCTCTTCTATTAATTAATCATTCATCTTACTCTACAATATACCACTAGTTATATATCTAGTCGGTTTTACTCGTTGAAATAACCCTATAACTATTGTATATTTGGATATGAAAAAAACAAAAAGAAGACCATTGTCAAATAGAAGAATTATGATTTCTGAAAAACTATTTAGGAATCTTCCAAAGAATATGAAATCAAAAGTGAATAGTTATAGAGGTGTTTTATCTAATATAGTTAAACAAGAAAATCTGATTAAAGAATTAGATAATGAAATTCAGAAGTGTAGGAATAAAATTGAAAACTATAATGAGACACTACTAGATAAGAATATAGAGATTGATAGTTTAAGGGATGACTTTGAATTTACTTGTTCAATAGTCAAAACAAATCCGAAAGGTTTTGAATACTTTAATCTTACTATTTCCAGAAGAACAGAAAGACCTAAAAATATATATTTAGGTTCAGCTAAGAAAATAACAAAACATCTTAATGAGTTTTATCGTAATGATGAAGATAAGTTAGATAAGATTAAAAAAGATTGGTTAGCTGTATTAGGACACGATTTGAAGGTTGGTAAAGTATATGATAAAATATTTGATTTGATGTTTGAACTGAATATAAATTTTCAACATACTACTCTGAATTTACTATCTCTGTATCCACTAGATGAAGGATAATTAAATGAAAGATATTGCAATAAAAATAAGCTTATTTTTTTTGTATTTATCTTTTCTTGTACTTCTTACATTCTCAATCTACTCACTTAATTGGTCTGAAATCTATAGTGACTTCGTCTGGCTTTGGGATAATCTTCTTCTTTTTTATGAGTATCTCAAATCAGTCTATGAGTATCTCAAATCAGTCCTTTCATACATATATGAATATCAACAAGAGTTTTCTATTGGATTTATTGTGTTTATTCTTCTTTGGTTATTACCAGCTACAATTAACAGATAATATGGATTCAGAACTATAATGGGAATAAAAGATAATATGTGATTGTATTATTAGATGATAATGTGATAAAGTGATATATCAGAATATCATTATATCAGATTAGTATATAAAAAAAAACCAGAGAAAAATTGACTACGAAATGTTTGTCAGTAAGACACGATATGTAAAAGTATTTTTAGAAAGTGAAAAACTTAAGGACAATTAGAAGTGTCTTGTGAATCTATATCATATTGAGAAATACATTCTGGGTATGGAGGACAGAGTTGGTTGTTTTCTACATCTGGAGTATTATCTCCTTGATTACATATCTCAAATGGTATCTCTCCTGTGAGTTGATTATCACGTAAAAATAAATAATTTAAATTTATCAGGTTTCCTATCTCAGGTGGTATCTCCCCTGTAAGTTGATTCCCAGATAAATTTAAAGAAGTTAAATTAGTCAGATTTCCTATATCAGATGGTATTTCTCCTGTGAGATTATTGTTATATAAATTTAAAGAAGTCGTCTCCTCAACATTATACAACTCACCCCATAGTTCAATTTCTTCACACTCTGAGGTGTCCTGGTACCCTATAAGTTCTTCAGGTAGAGTTGGGTAAGGACATTCTGGATAGGGTGGACAGAGTTGGTTACCTCCTACATTTACATATGTAACATAACATATTTCACCTGGAATCACTCCAGTGAGTTGATTATTACTTAAATCCCAAGCATCCAAACTCCACAACGTACATATATTTTGAGGTACACCTCCTGTTAATTGATTATTGTTTAAATACAAAGAATGCAGATTGGTCATATTACGAATCAGATATGGAATTTCTCCATTGAGTTGATTATTATTTAAATACAAACTTCCTAAATCCGTTAGGTTTTCTATCTCTGATGGTATTTCTCCTGTGAGTTGATTATGGTTTAATTGCAAATTAACTAAATTCGTAAGGTTACCAATCTCAACAGGTATCTCTCCTGTGAGTTGATTAAATTGTAACTCTAAATGAATTAAATTCGTCAGGTTTCCAATCTCAGATGGGATTTCTCCTGTAAGTTGATTATTTTCTAATCTCAAATAAAGTAAATTCGTCAAGTTTCCTATCTCAGGTGGTATCTCTCCTGTTAGTTGATTATCTCCTAAATACAAAGAAGTTGTGGTTTCAATATTATAACACTCACCCCAAAAACAGACTTCTTCATCTTCAGTCTCAGTAGGACTCTCACAAGAACCCCAAAACAAACATAAACATAATATTGTGATTAGATTTTTCATATCGTAATATACTACCTTGAGAGAATATATGAGAAAGTGTTTTTTCTATAGTAGAAAAATTTACTACGAAATGTATGGAGGTAAGAGGGGGTTTGTATATATTTTTTCTTTTAGTGAATAACCTTTTCAAGTACTAATTTTAGACTCTTCTACTTTATCATTATTATTTATCAGTAGAAACAAATCTTCCATAACTTGATTAGAAAGTTGATGAGCATAATCATCTATCTTCTTCTTTCTGAAATCCATAGTAACTTCGTCTTTCTTTATAACCTTTGGTAATTCTTTCTCTTCTTTCTTTACTATGGAGTCTTTAATCATACTTCTAAAACCTTCCATATAACCAGACAAGTTTTCTCTACCTAATTGTGAGACTACATAACAATAGAAACCCTTCTCTATATTCTGTGAGTTCATATTAAAGTAATCATATAAGTCTTGATTTTTAGTCTTCCATTTAAGTCTATCTAATTCATTTTCTATAACTTCACCATTTACTTCTCTAATATCATCAACATCATTATCACTAGAATAAATCTCATCATCAACATCATCAGTTTCTTCAAATGGATTCTCTGGTATATCTAATTTTAACTTCTTTGGTTTATCTTCTTCATTCAAACTTTTATAATTATTCTTAATATAATCCCATTCCCAATCATACTTCAGAATATCATATCTATCATTATCTGAAACCCATTTCAATCCAATATCTCTCCAAGCAGAACAACCACCATTCTTTCTTCTTTTCTGAAGAGCCTTCATTATATCTACTGATGTTTCTAAAAGTAATTCGTTATTCATCGTAACCTTTCATATCTTCATACCAACTATTTAATTGATGAAGAAACTCAATACATTGAGTTATTTCTTTATAATATTTATGACTTCTATCTACACCATTCTCAATATGTTTATCATCTACTAATTGTTCTAATGATGTTATCTCTATACTTTGTTTTTTATATAACATCAACATTCGTTCCCAATGTTCTATCATCTTAAATAGTAAATGTTCTTTATCTTCCACATCTATTCTTTCATAATGATTCTCATCAGTTTTAAAATGATAATGTAAATTTCTTGTATAATTCTTATCGTCTAGTTTTATCATCTAACTAAAATCCTCAAACTTCTTATAGAACTTTTGTTGTTCTTCTGGTGTTAATTGATTTAATGTTTTTTCAAATGCTGTTTCTAATACTTCTTTTGTTTCTTGATATTGAATCTCTCTTTTTAACATCATCAGATTAATTTTAGTTTGTTCTAAATCTGTAATCTGTTTTGAAGTATTATTAATTCTATAATTTATACTTTCAATCTTATCATCTTTATCAGTCATAATTAAACCCTCTGTATTTATAGTAATAAATATAACAGGACTTAATAAGTGTTCGATTCCAGAGATTTCCCAGAGAATATTTTTGTTTTATGGAGGTGTGTGTGTCTTATAAAAATAAGGGCTTACCATACACTCGTTGTAAAAAATGAATCATTTTCCCTTATTAGTGTATCATTATATCACTTTATCACTTTTGAAATTATGTTTTGAGGTAGATTAGTATAGTAATTTAGATTCGTGTATCAATTTATTTCATAGGTTTATACAGGAGAAACTCAACTTAATCTCTACATTAAGTTGATTATATCATCCATCAAAAAATCCTACAAAAAGAAAATTAAAAGTATATATACACATCCAATTATAACATATAATGATACCGCACCTTCTGTAATTATAGATAATATTACTAAAGGAATAATCCACCACAATTGTTTTTTAATTTCGTTAAAACTATACAAAGAAGTTTCCTTTTTTATTTTTTGGTATTTTACTTACTAAACTTCTTATACAACTTTTGTTGTTCTTCTGGTGTTAATTGATGTTCATAACCTTGATTCCTATTAACTTCCATCCACATATCAACACCTTGAGAAGCTAAGTATCTTTTAACATCCTCTTTTTTCATATTACCATACCAGAGAATATCTTTCTGAAGTTTTTTGTCTTTGTATAATCTTGTATATCTCTTAATAGCTTTTTCTTTCCACCAATTTAAAAATATATCATCAGATTTGAATTTATCATTTAGTACTAACTCTTCTTCTTTAATCTTATCTGTTAAGAACTCTTTAGTATTTTTATAGAATGAACTAAAATAGACACCACGATTAAACTCATTCTTATATCTTGATTTACTGATACCAAGTATTTTGAATATCAGATTAATAACATTCTGTTTAGGTGACGATTGAGAAATAGCTTCTTGATAATAGTCAGGATAATTATCTTTAACAAAATCTTTCCAATAATTATAAATTTCATAATCTGGTTTTATCAGTATCTCACCTTGACTATGTCCTAACTTCTTCCATCTAGGAATAGAATTATACATAGAGTAATCACCATATAATGATGTAGTAGTATTACCTACTAATACATCTCCGTATTTCTCTTTCCAAAGATTTCTAACCTTTTCTGAAGTTGATAGATTAGCTAGAAGTTTTCCTCCTAAAAAGTTAAACCCAAATGGTTGAACAGGAACTATTGAACTGACTACAGATGTATGATTTAATTTATGTTTATCATATTTATGTGAATTATTCCAACCAATGAATTCATCTCTAACACCTAATGTACTGAAATCAGAACCACAAGTAATTACTCCTAAACTCCTCCAATAATGTCCGACTTGTTTAGGGTGTTTGTTTCCATCTCTAACGATAAACTTTAATATTCGACCAGGATTTGGATTCCATTCCAAAGTATGTATGTTAGTTCTTAAAATATTAAATTCTTTATATCCTTCAGATTGTGGTAAATCAATAACTTCTAATACTGGATTCAAATCTTCTATCCATTTAATTGTTCGTTGAAACTCATCACTATAATGAACATAACTCTCACCGATATTATATTTAGTTCTTTCAACATCTCCTCTATTAAATCTACTTCTTTCAATCTCTTTCATCTTCTTATATACCACTTCTTGTTTAGCTGGTAGTTTTTTCAAGAACTCTAAATTATCAATTAATTCAGTCCTTTTGTCCTCTAACATAGGGACAGATTTGTCCTTAAGTTGAGTTCCCATCTTTTGTAATTTTAATGAATATGGATAAGTAGTTAATAGGGTGTCTATTACATCTTTAAATTCTGGTTCTTCTTTATTTAACAGGTTACGAAACAGGTTACCAAAGTTTGATTTGGTAGATTCATTTTTCTTCATATGTTTCTCACGAACTCTCTCATATGCTTCGTGGATACTTAATTCATTATTATCAATTCGTTGTAATAAATCTGGTTCATAATTACTAATAGATTTTATCTTCTTCAGTTGTGTAGTTCCTATTCCCACCCTTTTAGAAACCTCTACTAAAGTACTCATTCTACCTTGTCCTTCTCTATCAGTTCTCTTCCCTCTTCCAATCTTTCGTTTATATTCTTTTTCCAGAAACCTAGATTCATTTAAAATGTCCTGAACAGATTTAGTTCTACTACGATTAAATTCTATCAAAGCTATTATATCATTCTCAAATTCTTGAACGACACAATCAATCTCTTTCAATCCTAATTGTTTATGAGAATAATATCTTCTATGTCCTGATATTATTTCATTCTTCTTATTGATTACTATTTGTTCTAGTTGTCCATTTTCTTTAATGGATTCAACTAAATCAGATAAGTCAGTTGATGAATATATATCATCATTGATTGGATTTGGTTTGATATTTTTTATGTCTATTTTCATTACTAATAATCTACATTGGCTAGATATGAAATGCAATTCTTAAAACTTATTATTATATCTTTTTGATTTAGTGATATTTCTATTAAATTTAGACTCCAGTATCGGTCAGAATGACGATGTTTTTGAAAATGTTTAGAAGAGAATTTAGTAGAAATTTTGATTGGCCTGATAGCTCAGTCGGTAGAGCAGAGGACTGAAAATCCTCGTGTCGGCAGTTCGATTCTGTCTCAGGCCACTCTACTTAAAAACCCACAATAACCGAATTGTGGGTTTTCTTTTTGTAACAACATTTGTAACAAGTCCCTCGTTGATGATGGACTACCATTACTTCTTTTTGTTTTTGTTGATAAGACTTATCAACCATTTTACAAACTTTTTAGTCATTCAGAACATAACTCTCCTTTATTTAATCACCCTATGATAATATTTTCAAGTTTTATTTGATAAGTTCTCCATCTTTGAAGTTTTGTTCACTACTTATCTGTCCGTTTTTATAATAATCAGTATATTTACCATCTACTTTTCCATCTTTGAAGTTTCCTTCACCACTTATCTGTCCGTTGTCGTAATAGACAGTCTCTTTACCATCTAGTTTTCCATCTTTGAAGTTTCCTTCTAACTTTATCTGTCCGTTTTCGTAATAACGAGTCCATTTACCATCTTGTTCTCCATCTTTGTAGTTTCCTTCACTATCTATCTGTCCATTTTTGAAATAGTAAGTGAATTTACCATCTTCTTTTCCATCTTTGATGTTTTGTTCTTCTTTTATCTGTCCGTTTTCGTAATAATGGGTCTGTTTACCATGGTGATTTCCATCTTTGTAGTTTCCTTTAGTCCATATCTGTCCATCTTTGTAATAAAGAGTATGTTTACCATCTAATTTTCCATCTTTCCAGTTTGCTTTAGTCCATATCTGTCCGTTTTTGTGATACGATATAGATTTACCATTAAAAAGTGTTTGTGAATTTATTTTATATATTAAACCATTCCTTTCTACTAATTCAATAGTTTCATCACCACAAGATGTGATAAATAGAGATAGTAGTATGAGTAGTGTTGTGATTTTCATAGTTGTTTTTCCTTTTTTAATTATAAACTTATGTAGATGATAAAATGATATAGTGATAATAAGAGGTAATATCAGTTTATCACTTTACCATCCACACACTCTCCCTAATCTCTTACCAAATATTGAAATAATGCCCACAATAGAAAATATAATACAAAAATAACAGGAACTGAAAAATTCCATCCATCAGCATCTCTCATCGCCCAAGCGATAATACAAACTACTGACAAGACAACTAAAATTGGAATACCCATATCAAACATATTAGTCTCCTAATCTATTTAAGTTCCCTACACACCAACCTTCTACATATGCTTTCAAATCTTTACGACTTGGTTTATCAACTTGAAGAGTAAAATTAATCATCTTCCTTTTATCAGTTCCATAACCTTTACCATCATTCATAGAATCTTGTTTTTTAATTAATGGTGTATTGAATACAAAATAATCTTCTACTAAATCATCCATCATATCCATTATCACCGATACCATTTGTTTTTTAGTTACATCCATTAATTCTCCTTTTTAGTTTTTTCTTCAATCAATATCCCTGTTGTTCTTTTCTAAAAACTTTACCTGTCTTTGTATCTATAATAGATTCATATATATAACCATCCATGGAAGTAACAGATATTTGATACCTACCTACTTCTGTATTATCCGTGTCGTTTATAGTTTGGGTTAATCCCATTAAGAATAATGAACCTATTACAATCGACATACCAACTAATATACCTTTACTATATGATTTCATACTTTCTACTCCTTTATTTAAATTTATTTGATAATTTCCAAATAAAATTACCATCACTATCTCCTTTAGCTCGATGGTATAAATTACCAGTTTTAGTATCAATCATTAAATGATTCACACCTTCCTTGTGATATTCATACCTACCAATTCCCGATGAATCCATCTTCAATGTCATTGTTAAAATAACCACACACATGGTTATCACAAATGACAGAGCTAATATACCTTGATT
>Ga0307488_10003435_pt1 | contig 13264 bp, 12 predicted proteins | sample SB02metaG_FD_202248 | JGI IMG/M metagenome (GOLD analysis project Ga0307488, IMG submission 202248) | Sea-ice brine microbial communities from Beaufort Sea near Barrow, Alaska, United States - SB 0.2 | ecosystem: Environmental > Aquatic > Marine > Coastal | place: USA: Alaska | collected...
GTAGGAGCAATAATTACTTCAACAAATTGGCGATCAATAATGGCTTGAGCCGTTTTCGCATCGAGCTCTCGGTTAAAGGCGATAATGCCACCAAATGCGGACGTAGGGTCGGTTTTGTATGCGTTGTTATAAGCTACATAAATATCTTCGGCAATTGCCACACCACACGGATTAGAATGTTTTACGATAACACAGGCAGGCTCTTCGAACTCTTTCACACATTCAAGCGCGGAATCGGTGTCAGCAATATTGTTGAAGGACAATTCCTTGCCCTGCAATTGAACAGCAGTCGCAACTGATGCTTCTTGAATTTCGTTCTCAACATAAAAAGCCGCTTCTTGATGGCTGTTTTCTCCATAACGTAAATCTTGTTTTTTAGTCATTTGAACATTAAATGTGCGCGGAAACTCGCTATGATCATGGCCACAGCCTTCGCTACATGACTGACTGACTTCTTCAATTTTTGCACCGAAGTAGTTGGCAATCATGCCGTCATATTCAGCAGTATGTTCAAATGCTTTTATAGCTAAATCGAAGCGCGTAGCGAAGGTAACACTTGCGCTATTATCGTGCATTTCTTGTATCACTTTCGCGTAATCGTTAACGTTGACCACGATAGTGACATCATTGTGGTTTTTAGCTGCGGCACGAACCATAGTGGGGCCGCCAATATCTATATTTTCAACCGCATCTTCAAGGCTACAATCTGGGTTTGCCACAGTAGCAGCGAATGGATAAAGATTAACAACCACTAAGTCGATTGGGGCAATACCTTGTTCCTGCATGACGTCTTGGTCTACATCTCGGCGACCTAAAATTCCGCCGTGGATTTTAGGATGTAATGTTTTTACACGACCATCCATGATCTCTATTTGCCCTGTGTGCTCTGACACATCCTTGACCGGTATTCCATTGTCTCGTAATAATTTGGCAGTGCCGCCTGTAGAAAGAAGCTCTACGCCTTGGCTGACTAGTGCCGAAGCGAAGTCGATGATACCAGTTTTGTCAGAAACGCTTAATAAGGCTCGTTGAATAGGTTTAGCTTTTTGCATGGTGCTCTCTAAGGTTATTGGCTTTACAGTAATGGCTTTCAAGTTATTGATTCTAAAGTAAGCGCTCTACAGCTAACAAATTGAGGGATTTAACAGTCGTTGAATGGGCGATGATGTTACTAAATTTTGCTGTTTTTAGCATTAAAAATATTGGTTGATGTTGCAGAATCTAATACCTTTTACCTCAAGCAACTTGTTACACTCGTATTTTAGCAAGACTAAATCTAATTTGACGTTCTGCATTCACAAAATAACGATGCGAGCGGCAAGTACAAAAGAAGTATAAAAGGACACTCTTATGAAGACAAGAAAGGTACTGTTATTCCTAATGCTCACACTTACCATTATGAGCATTAGTGGCTGCGCAAATATGAACCAAGCAGAGTGTGAAACAGCTAACTGGCGAGCAATTGGCTATGAGGATGGCGTGGCTGGTGCTCGAGACTCGCAGTTTTCACAGCATCGTCAAGAATGTGCAGAGCACGGCGTTACTGCAGATATTAATGATTATTTAGATGGTCACGCTGAGGGTGCTAAAAAATATTGCACTCAAACTAATGGTTTTTTTCTTGGAATAAAAGGGCAAAATTATAATGGAAATTGCACTGAGGCATTAGCGCCTGCATTTTTGAATGGTCTAACTGATGGCAAGCGAATTTATTCTGCACAGCGCGCCATGAGTTCAGCGGATGATGCTTTAGAACGTCTTTATGCACGAATTGAAAACTTTGAAGAAGTGTTATTAGATAAAAATAATTTGTTGATAGCTGATGGGCTAGTGCGCGCCGAAAGACTTGAAATTCGTCAGCAAATTGAGTCATTGGAAATCAATATGGTCGAATTAATTGATCTTATCCCGGAATATCAAGACGAACAATCCCGTGCAATTAGAAACTATGACAGTGTGAAGCAGTCATTGGCTAGCTATTTTTAAGCAGTAAACCCTATCGTACTAGGTCAAAATAGTTTAATAACGTACTAAAAAGGTAATAAAAAAGCTGATGTGCACTAATGCACATCAGCTTTGACCATTATTAAACTTGGGAGTGAGTATTCGCACCAGATAAATTCTGCTGCGCAAACAACAATCTATGTTTAATTAATTCATTCCATACTGTTTTAGTTTTTTACGCAAGGTACCACGGTTGATACCCATCAAGTTTGCTGCTCTTGTTTGGTTACCACGGGTGTATGTCATTACTTCTTCCAACAACGGCGCTTCAATTTCGGCTAACACTAAGTCATACAAGTTATCGATATCTTGATTATCTAATTCTTTTAAATACTTATTAACCGCTTGCTTAACTGTTGCTCTCAGAGGCTTTTGAGTTTGTGCTTGGGTCGGTGATGTTACCGTCGTTGTAAATGGTGAAGTCAAGTTTTGATCGAACATAATACTTTAGCTGCTCTTTATTAAGTAAAAACTATGCCGCAGGCGAGATAGACAAATCGTCTTGCTCTGGCAGCGATGAAAAATAGGCGACTAATGCCTTAATTTGGCTTTCGCCATCTTCTATAGCATTAAATGCGCGACGAAAGGTTCTATCAGAATCATACCTATCGACATACCAACCAACATGTTTTCTAGCAATACGGACTCCCGCAGTATCACCATAAAATTGCTGAACATTATGAATATGCTGTGTAAGCACTTCTAATTTTTCAGCGATGGAAGGTTCTGATAAATACTCCCCAGTACTTAAAAAATAACTGATTTGACGAAAAATCCAAGGGTTGCCTTGTGCTCCTCTACCAATCATTATCCCATCTGCACCGGTGTATCGAAGAACTTCTTTCGCGTCATCAACTGACATTATATCTCCGTTAGCGATGACTGGAATACTGATAGTCTCTTTAATCTTTCGGATCGTATCGTATTCCGCATTCCCTTTGTACATACAGGCACGCGTTCTTCCATGTACTGCAAGTGATTGAATCCCATTTGCCTCAGCAATTTGAGCAATCTGAACACCGTTTCTATTATCAGTGTCCCATCCCGTACGGATCTTTAAAGTGACAGGGACCTTTACTGCATCGACCACTGCTTTCACAATAGCCTCAACTAATTGAGGTTGTTGAAGCAAGGCAGAACCTGCCAACTTTTTGTTCACTTTCTTAGCCGGACAGCCCATGTTGATATCAATGATTTGCGCACCATTATCAACATTAAACTGCGCTGCTTGGGCCATCAAAAATGGCTCAGAACCCGCAATTTGAACCGACCGTATGCCCGATTCACCTTCATGGTTCATTCTAAGTTGCGATTTAGTTGTATTCCACACTCTCGGATTACTCGAAAGCATTTCAGATACAACCAAGCCAGCACCCATTTTTTTACACAACTGCCTAAACGGCCTATCCGTTACTCCAGCCATTGGAGCAAGTATCAAGTTGTTGTCTAAAGTATAGGGACCAATTTTCACTCAAAACTCCTATTTTTCTACGCACGCTAGATTAAGACGATTATCGCAGAATCATTGAGGTGCAATTGGTCTAACTTAAGTTATATGCCGAGTATGGTACTTATTTTTCGTACAAATAAAAAGCACAAATTTCAATCAAACCGAAAAAAATCACGACTTGGGAAAAATATTTTGATTTAGGTCAATAAGTTATGCATTAATTTTGAATTAATTTTTTTCCAACGAGCCTTCGTAACCACAAGTACTTAATTCGTTAAAAAATACGTCGAATCTGACGTGTTTCATTTTTTCTGCGCACTCAGTCGAACCCATTCACCATCTATTTCAGTTGGTTGAAAAGTAAACAGACTCTCATAGTGTGATTTTACGTCTTCAGCTTGGTCAAACAATATGCCCGACATAATAAGCTGTCCGTTGTGTGCACAATAATTTGATATTACCGCACTCAACTCTTTCAATGGAGCTGCCAAAATATTCGCCATCACTATATCTGCTTTCAATTCTGGCTGATCGGCGGGCAAAAATACAGATAGCCTACCTTCGACCTTATTACGAGAAGCATTGTCCATAGTGGCTTGTAATGCCTGTGGATCAATATCGATCCCAATTACCTTTGCAGCGTCTAATTTAAGCGCTGCAATGGCTAAAATTCCAGAACCACAACCAAAATCGACGACCGTTTTGTCTTTTACGTCGGCCTGATCGAGCCACTTTAAGCATAATGATGTCGTTGGGTGAGTGCCTGTTCCAAATGCTAAACCAGGATCAAGTAGTATATTGACGGCATTAGGATCAGGAGCATCTAACCAGCTTGGACAAATCCATAGGCGCTTGCCAAACTGCATTGGATGAAAGTTCACCATCCATTCACGCTCCCAATCTTTGTCTTCTAATTGGTCTACGATATAAACAAAACCTCTACCGAGCGCTTTAGCTTTTTCTAAGCGCTTGATAACCAAGCTTAGGTCGTCGCTCGCATCGAACAGTCCGACAACTTTTGTGTCAGGCCATAATAAGACTTCTCCCGGCTTAGGCTCATACATAGGCGTGTCTTTGGCATCAACAAAAGTGACAGCCAGTGCTTTGTTGGCTGTCAGCATATCGCCAACAGATTCAGCATACTCTGCCTTCACGTTAATTTTTAATTGTTGCCAAGCCATTTTCTTACCTTAATTCATCATTCATCGGTTGTCGCTATTGGCTTTTGTTACCAATTCTCGCAGGCTAATTGCCTGCGCCTTGAGCGAAGGATGGTGAATATACAGTATATATACTGCAGAGGAGTGCTTCATTATTGATTTTTGTTAAATAATACAAAGCTTGGTTATTCAGTGTTTGTTTAAAATAAGGGGGAAGGGAGGGCTTGATAACCATTTTCTAGAGCTTGGGCGCCGCCGATGAGATCACCTGATAGCGCATTATCAAACGCCGCCTAAGTCTTTTTCTTAGTGAATATTGCACAACTCTGAGCAATAGCATTGTTGTGACTATTTATTTTTCGCTTCGATGGTTTCTATTTCGGTCCATATGGACTCAGCTTCAGCAGTTAGCATTGAATACGTTTTTATATCGCCTTTGCGCTGAGCATGCATTGCTTGCTCAAGTTTCATGTCGTAAGTTTTACGCAGCTTTTTTGTTGGATTGGATTTGAATAGACCAAACATTGTTTTTCCTAATGTGTGTTAGTTCCATCAAGTATACGTATCAGGCGCGTTTTGGCGCACTTCTTTCTCACTATTTAATAAAACGTTCAATATTTCGTTGTTGCTCGCTTTTCAATACCGCTACGTCTTTGCTAAAAAGTATCTTTTGAATTTGACATAGCTGCGTATACTGTTTATCAAAATTATTACTTATTCGCATACATAGCAGGCGTTCCTTTAACCCTATTAAAGTGGCTTGTCTTTGATTTTTGTCATTGGGCATATCGCATGCGCAATTGTCTTCAATTGCATCTGCTAAAAATACGAGGTCGGTTTGACTAAGATCCTTAAGTCCAAGCTTACTCACTTTTTTCTTACAAAAAATAATCCATTCATCCTGATAGCTTGCGGTTAATCTATCTGGAAAGAAGGGCAAATCTTCAATATCTTTCTGCAGGTTTACAATGTCGTTAGGTTGGTCGAGCAAGTAGCGCAGAACAAAAAGGTTTGGAAGGCTTAAGTCAGTATTCAGTGCACCATATAGCCCTGATTTTCTAATCTGCGATAGCACAGAACTGATGGTCTTAGATTTGTCGCTCATCTTGCTTCCTGTTATCCAAGTTTTTTGGTAGATATTTATACGCTTACGAAATTAAATTGATCAAGAAAAGGGTGTTAACTGTTTGTTGTAAAAATTGACATTACCAAGAACCGATTAGAATGACTTGGGGTAGAAACAAAAACGCTCAGTTGGCTACCTGCGAACTGAGCGTTTGATATTTTTATGAGCTTAATTAAGCTTGTTCAGGTGACCTGAATTACTTAGATAATCCTAATTTTTTCTCCAAGTAGTGGATGTTAGTGCCACCATTAGAGAAGTTTTCATCTGCCATAATAAGCTGCTGAAGAGGTACATTAGTTTTTATACCTTCTACAACTAACTCTCTTAATGCATGACGCATTTTGGCTATAGCCTCGTCTCGAGTGTCACCATAAGTGATTAATTTACCTATCATTGAATCGTAATACGGTGGAACTGTGTAGCCAGAATAAATATGCGATTCCCAACGAACGCCCAAGCCACCTGGCGCATGGAACATCGTTATTTTACCAGCACAAGGTATGAAAGTTTGCGGGTCCTCTGCATTAATTCGACATTCGATAGCATGGCCACGAATCTGGATTTGTGACTGTGCAATAGACAATGGTTGGCCTGCTGCAATACGTAACTGTTCCTTGATCAAATCAACGCCAGTTATCATTTCTGAAACTGGGTGCTCTACTTGAATACGTGTATTCATTTCAATAAAGTAAAACTCGCCATTCTCGTACAAGAACTCAAAAGTACCTGCGCCACGATAGTTAATTTCGATGCAAGCACGACGGCAACGTTCGCCAATCTTTTCGCGCATTTGGGTTGAAATACCGGGTGCTGGCGCCTCTTCAACTACTTTTTGGTGGCGGCGTTGCATAGAACAATCGCGCTCACCTAAATGAATTGCATTACCTTGACCGTCGGCAAGTACTTGAATTTCAATGTGACGAGGGTTCTCTAAGAACTTTTCCATGTAAACGACGTCATTATTAAATGCTGCGCCCGCTTCTGCTTTAGTCATGCTAATTGCATCTTCCAGCTCAGCTTCACTGCGCACAACACGCATACCACGACCTCCGCCACCACCTGCCGCTTTAACGATCATTGGGTAGCCAATGCGCTTAGCAATGGTTTTATTTTTTTCTATATCGTCACTTAATGGGCCATCTGAACCGGGTACGCATGGAACCCCTGCTTTGCGCATCGTTGCGATAGCTGACACTTTATCACCCATTAAACTGATGGTTTCAGCGGTCGGGCCAATAAATACGAAACCGCTTTTTTCAACGGCTTCAGCAAACTCAGCACTTTCAGCTAAAAACCCATAACCAGGATGAATGGCAACTGAGTTTGTAACCTCTGCCGCCGCAATGAGTCGCGGTATATTTAAATAGCTCTCATTAGCTGCTGGTTTACCGATACAGATTGATTCGTCTGCTAGTAAAACGTGCTTTAGGTTGCGGTCAGCAGTGGAATGCACTGCCACTGTTTTTATGCCGAGTTCTTTGCATGCGCGTAATATCCGCAATGCAATTTCACCCCTATTGGCTATTAGTACTTTATCAAGCATAGTTGTCGCCTTATTCGATAACGAACATAGGTTGATCAAATTCAACAGGTTCTTGATTACCTACTAGGATTTCTTTAACCACACCCGCTTTATCAGATTCGATTTGGTTCATCATTTTCATTGCTTCAACAATGCATAAGGTATCACCAACATTGACAGTCTGACCAATTTCTACGAAGGCTTTTGACTCAGGAGAAGAGGAGCGATAAAAAGTGCCTACCATTGGTGATTTAACAACATGTCCGGTCTGCACTGGTGGTGCTACTTCTGCCGGAGGAGCAACTGGCGCAGGAGCTGAGTGCATCATAGGAGCCTGCATCATTTGTGGCGCATATTGAACTGCTGCTGATGAGCCACTGCGGTGAATTCGCACAGATTCCTCACCTTCAGTGATTTCAAGTTCAGATATGCCTGATTCCTCTACAAGCTCGATAAGTTTCTTTATTTTTCTAATGTCCATGCTCTGTCTCTTTTTTTGTATTATTAATAGTTGTGTGACAAGCCCTAAGTAAGTCTTAACTGGGCTAGTTTAATTTTTATTTTTCAATATCGTTATTAAAGCATCCAACGCAAATCGATAACCTTGTTCTCCTAAGCCAACTATCACCCCTTGTGCTATATCTGAAAAGTAGGAATGATGACGAAAGTTTTCACGCTTATGCACGTTTGATAGATGCACTTCAATAAACGGCAAGTTGACCGCAAGTAGCGCATCTCTCAGCGCGACGCTGGTATGAGTGAACGCTGCGGGGTTAATTATAATACCGTCAACCGGCGCATTCGATACTGAACTCTCAAGGAGAACGGATTGAATTTGAGCAATAAGTTCATGCTCTGCGTTCGATTGAAAGTGAACCAACTGCGTATTCTGGGTACCAGCATACTCAATAAGATCAGCGACAATAGCTTCTAGCGTTCTTGAACCATAAATTTCAGGCTCGCGCTTGCCTAACAGATTAAGATTTGGGCCATTTAAAACTAAAATATTCATTAAAGTGCTTATATTTTCGGTGAACAAGTCGTTAAGTTGACTGCATTTTGGCATTTTAGTTCCTGAAGTGCCAATAAGTGGTCGATTTCCTTAAAAAAACGTTCTTAAATTTTCTAATATGTGAAATATACACATATCGCTGCAAAGATTCAGTAAATTACTGGTCTAATCAGCGAAGTTCGACCAGTTGGATTTTAATAATGGTAGGAAAATCTGATGCGGGCGACCCAAAATGACTAAAGGTAGTCGGTAATTGGCTTTTAAGTCGCTTTATTAAGTGTTTGTGAATAAGCGGTGATCGCCTCTTGTACGATATCATCTAAATCAACACAGCTTTGAACATGTGAATCAACTTACGCTGCCTGAGACAACGTATTCGCTGGGTCAAGATCGTTGTTATCGTGGTTTTTTCATAGCACCGATCGTATCGGTGGCAACGAGATTATGATTTTACTTTTAGGGCACACTCCTAAAGAGTCGATTCAAAGACTACATTCATTTAAAGACGAATTTGCTGCGTTCGACGCTGAATTTAGAGGCAAAGTATTTAGTTGTACTATTAGTAAAGGGTAAGGAGACTTACCACAAAGCGAAAATTTACCCAAGCAGTCAACCAAGCCCTCTATGCATCCAAAGAGGGCGGGCGCAATAAAATAATTATCTTTGACTCCATCAGTTAAGAGATTTTTCTACATGCTTAGCAAAAGGTTCTGCTTTCATGAAACCAGTAACGCGCGCCCTAGGAACTTCGTAGCCATTTTTGTCAAAGAACAATATGGTCGGCAACCCGGTAATATTAAATTGTTCTTGAAATTCGAGTCCTTGTGGTGTGTTGTCGGTAAGATCAATTTGCATCCATACGGTATTTTCTAGGGCTTTAATAACTCTTGGGTCTGGAAATGTACGAGTTTCAAACTCCTTGCAGGCTACGCACCAATCAGCATATAAATCGACCATCACAGATTTTCCTGCAGCACTGGCTGCCCCGACTTTCGCGTAAAGGTCCTCTAGATTTTTAACGACCATGAACTCAGGGTGGCCTTTCTCGTTCAGCTCACCTTGCGTTGTCGACGATGAAATGTTCGACGACGCGTTCGGAGAGGTTAAAGCCAAACTATGCCAGCCAAGTTTGGCCGTGCTGCTAATGCCGACAATAATCGATATGACTAAACCAAGCATAATCAGCAGGGTACGAACACCTTTTAGGAACGTTGTTTTAGTGTCCTGATTGACCACAAACCAATAACTAAACAGGGCTAAACCTAAAACGACCCAAAGTAACATTGTCCAATCTGCAACAATAAAACGTTCTGCAAATAAGATCGCAACGCTGAGCATCATGAAACCAAAACTGACTTTCACCACATTCATCCATTGACCCGCTTTGGGTAGCAATCTGCCGCCAGTCATACCAAACAAGATAAGAGGAATGCCCATACCGATGCTTAATGCGTAAAGAGCGGTGAAGCCGAGCGTGAGGTCACCGCTTTGTGCAATGACCAATAGAATCGCCGTCAGTGGCGCTGTGGTGCAAGGAGAGGCCACTAAACCTGAGATAACACCCATAATAAATACGCCAATAGGGTTACCTGCTTTTTGACTATTACTTACGCCATTGAGTTTCTCTTGCCATTTTGATGGCAATTGAATCTCATATCCGCCGAACATGGCGATAGCCAGTGCGACAAATAAGACAATAAAGGCAATTAAAATAACTGGGGACTGCAGTGCTGCTTGAAACTGCACGCCAGCAGACGCGACAACTAAACCCAACAATGAATAGGTTATTGCCATACCTTGAACATACACAAACGAAAGGAAAAAGGCTCTGGATGTCGTTAGTTTTTCTTTACCTGCACCTACGATAATGCTCGACAGGATAGGATACATTGGGAATACACAAGGCGTAAATGCGAGTCCTAAGCCGAGTAAAACGAATAGACTTAGTGTGATTAACAAGCTTTCGTTTGAGAGCAGACGGTCCGCTAGTTTGAATTGCTCTGAATCGCTACTGGCGCTCGAACTACCCGACTCAGAAGATGCCATTGAGGCTTCTCCTACGGCATTTAAATAAATCACTTTAGTTGTGGGCGGATAACATAAGCCTGCCGTTGCACAACCTTGATAACGCAATTTAACTACAGCGTCCTGATCCGCATAAATAATTTCATATTCAACTACCATATCGTCAAAAAAGACATCTGAGACACCAAAAAACTCGTCTTCAATTTGAGTAGATTTCGGGTAAATTGGTTCAGTTAATTCAGCGTTTTTAACCACTGTTTTAAATTGTTTCTTGTATAAGTAATAGCCGTCTTCAATGTCCCAATTAACAATCAGTTTTCCGTCGACTTGCTCAAACGAAAAGCCAAATGCCTCTTCTACTTTTAAGAAAGTAGGTTGCTCATCAAATAAGCCTTGCAGTGAATCACTTTCGACAGATTTATTGCTTTTGGTCCCATCAGAAAACAGATTAGCTTGGCTCTCACCGATCGCCACTGCGTTGAGGTAAATATCATTTTGCTTTGGTGGATAACAAAGGCCGGCTTGAGCACAACCTTGAAATCTCACTTTAATGACAGCGTCTTGATTTGCTTTGATAATGGGATAAATTACTTCAATGTCTTGGTTAAACACTTCAGATAATCCAAAGTATTCGTCTTCAATTTCGGTTGATTCTGGATAAATAGGTTGGCCTAGGAGCGCGCCATCAGCTTCAATACTAAATTGCTTCTTGTACAGATAATAACCTTCTGCAACATTCCACTTTACAATTAATTGATTGCCTGATTGTTCAAAGTCCATTGCAAAGGCGTTGTCCACCGTAAGGAAGGTATGTGTATCTTGGAATAGCGTTTGAGGTGATACATCAATTTGTGCTTGGCATACTTGCGGATAAGCTATAACGGCCGCCATAGCGACTAGTGTCCACGATCTTAGTGACATTTTGAATTGTTGAAAAAACTTCATAAAAATTTATAACCTCTTATCCATTTGAGTGCAGTATGTATTGTTATGGTCATTGCATGCAACAAGACCTGCTGTAACCTTGTCTTCTTTCGTATACGTTTGACTATTTTTGAATTATTTTGCGAACCTAATTTATCTTATTTTATACTCTGTTTAGGTCGCGAATAAAATTGTATGTGCCTTATAACTCATCTTTATAACGTCCCAAAGGTCATAAAGATGAGTGAATATGCGGGCACAGGCATGCTCAGAGCTACCCTTGAAATAATGTTGATAGCCCAAACATAGTTACACTACAAGAAGTTTATTAACAGACACTTAAGATATCGGGAGACGGCATGTTTGGTCGCTTATTTATACTTTTCGCAATACTGCCTATTCTTGAAATCATGTTGCTAATCAACGTGAGCGATAATATTGGTGGTTGGAATACGTTTGCAATCGTGCTTATTACTGCATTTTTTGGTGCTTATTTTGTGCGCAGGGAGGGTGCAAATACTTTGCGTGATGTGCAATTAAAGATGGCGCAAGGTCAAATGCCGGGTAAAGAATTAAGCGAAGGCTTATTGTTACTGGTGGCTGGCGTGTTGTTGGTTACGCCGGGTTTTATTACCGATCTGGTCGGCCTACTGTTTACCATCCCATTTACTAGAACTCCTATCGCTGCGGCGTTAGTAACATCGTTTTTGAAATCAGGAAAAGTACAAGGTGGTTTTGCATTTCATCATCAAGGGCCTAATGACTCAGCTTCCGCAAACTCTGAGCAGTATAATGAACAAGGTGGTGTCTTCGATGCTGACTATGAAGATATGACTAATAATACGGGCAAAACAAGCGCAGATATTCCTTTTATCAGTTGTAAAGAAGAGGGCAAGTCTGACTACGTTCCACCACTTGACGAGAAAAGCAAAAGCGATTTAGATGAGAATAAAGAAAAAAATCGTCCAAATTGATATTATTTTATATCAGCCCCTTGTGTTATGTCGGTGCAACCCCATTTTAGACGCAATCCAAATTTTATTAGTTGTAAGACTAATACAAAATCGTAGCTGATCATTTTGTGATAGTCAGCTGTTTTAACTTAAACCAATTATATTGGAATTTTCTGGAGATTTGAAAATGGCAATTCGTCCTTTACACGACCGCGTGATCATTAAACGCGAAGAGCAAGAAAGTAAATCAGCTGGTGGCATCGTATTAACGGGCTCCGCTGCTGAAAAGTCGACTCGCGGCAAAGTTATTGCAGTGGGCAAGGGTCGCGTTCTAGAAAACGGTGACGTTAAAGCCTTAGACGTAAAAGTGGGTGACATGATCATCTTTAGTGACGGCTACGGCGTAAAAACTGAAAAGTTAGATGGCGAAGAAGTACTTATCCTTAGCGAAAACGACATCTTAGCGATTGTTGAGTAACAACATCGTTTCAATTATTAACGTTTAATTCGAACTTTTTGTTTTATGAGTTTTATTCCCAAGAAAACGAAAAGTAGATAGCAATAAATTTAGAGGAAATTAATCATGGCAGCAAAAGAAGTACGTTTTGGTATTGATGCTCGCAATAAAATGTTAAATGGCGTAAACATTCTAGCAAACGCAGTTAAAGTAACGCTTGGTCCAAAAGGCCGTAACGTAATCTTGGAGAAGTCGTTTGGTTCTCCAACGATCACTAAAGACGGTGTATCAGTTGCTAAAGAAATCGAATTGGAAGATAGATTCGAGAATATGGGCGCACAGATGGTAAAAGAAGTTGCGTCTAAAGCAAATGATGAAGCAGGTGACGGTACAACTACTGCAACTGTTTTAGCACAAGCTATAGTCGTAGAAGGTTTGAAGTCTGTTGCTGCTGGTATGAATCCAATGGATCTTAAGCGCGGAATCGACAAAGCAGTTATCGCTGCTGTAGAAGAGTTAAAGAAACTTTCTACAGAATGTGCAGATACTAAAGCAATCGCACAAGTAGGTACTATTTCAGCTAACTCTGACGAAATTATTGGCCAGATCATTGCTGAAGCAATGGACAAAG
>Ga0307488_10003436_pt1 | contig 13261 bp, 20 predicted proteins | sample SB02metaG_FD_202248 | JGI IMG/M metagenome (GOLD analysis project Ga0307488, IMG submission 202248) | Sea-ice brine microbial communities from Beaufort Sea near Barrow, Alaska, United States - SB 0.2 | ecosystem: Environmental > Aquatic > Marine > Coastal | place: USA: Alaska | collected...
ATTACCAGCGTTGTCTTTGGCTTCTGAAATTTCAAAGTTTATATCTACATTTGGGAATCCGTATGGCATAACTAAATTGTTTTATATTCTATCGTTACTTTTTTTTCTTCTAATAATTCTTGTATGATTCTTAAATAAACTCTTGTATATGCTTGTGTAGATTTCCCTATCCAACCATTCTCTATAAGAGCATTATTTTCTTGACTATCTCCAAGTAGTAAGCACCCAGCAGTATCTTCATCTGTGTTACCACAATGTATTAAAACATACTTAAAATTAGGCACATCTTTAACTTCTAACATTCCTTTATGAATGTCTGGAAATCTATTAGAGTATCGAGAATGAAAACCACCCTCATCTCTTATACCTAATTTATAAGTACCCTCTGGTATTCGAGTTTCTCCAAATACTTTCATATCTCTTTTCTCATCTTCCAGAGTATAACACAAAAAATCTAATCCACGATTTGTTTCAACAAATAGTAAACCATTTGTGCTATCACTCTGACTGCTATATCTTAATACAACTAACTTCATTACCAAGAATCTTGAAAACCACCATTGAAATTTTTACTGGCATCATTATTTATTGGAACTGGTTGAGTTCCCAAAACATCAGATACATAACTTCCTAAATCATTTAATTGCTGATCAAAATCTTCTCCGAAATCATCAAATTCAGTCTTAGTAACAAAATCATTGTTCAAAGTGTCCATATCATAATCTGCTTGTGTTAAATATCCATCTAAATCAGATGTATTAGCTTTTGTAGATAATACATTGTTAAACTCTCCAATTCCACTTTCGGCAGCATTTAATCTTCCATCTAATAAACCTATACTATTTTGATTCTGGATAATAAAATCACTTGAATTTGTTGCTTGGGTAGTTGCATCATTTACTTTAGTGATTAAATTATTTTGTGCTGATTGATTTAGTGCATCTTGAATACCATTCTGTGTAATTCTATTATCTAATTCGGTAATAGTACCCATATCAAATCCATCTATATCTTGACTTATAGCATCTACGTTATCGGTTATTACTTGTTGTCGAGAAGCAAATGTTCCTAAATCTTCACTTAGAGTATTTAAACCAGTTTGAAGTTCTTGTTGTCGAGAATCAAATGTTCCTAAAGTGCTTTGAATACCTCCTATGGTGCTTCCTAATCCATCAACTTGCGTTTTAGTAGCAAATGTATCTAGGCTAGTTTGAAAAGTTCCTACTGATTCTGTTAAGGTGTCTATTGATTCCTCATAGGTTTCTAAATCAGATGCAGTTAGGAAATCCCCAGCATCTTGTTTTGATGTTTCTAATTCAGCAAGAAATTCTGTGTTAATACCTATATTACTATCTGATTCTTCTAAATCTCCAGTAATAGTAATAATATCTTCTTGCAACTCATCTATTTGTTCATTTAGAGAATCAATAGCTTCTGCATTATCATTTTCTGTTTCAGTATCAGTATCAGTATCAGTATCAGTATCAGTACCACCAGTATTAGTATCATCATCCAATGTAGCCTCTCCAGTATTAGAAAATTTACTAAAACGATAAGCAGCAAATAATAATAATCCACCTACTAAATATCCACCCAAGTTTTTCATAATCTATTTGTTTAAAAATGTTGTTAATGCAAGAGTACCTAAAGCTAAACCTCCAATTAATACTGGGCTTACAACATTGGTTTGTTCTTTTGTTTTATTATCGTCTAATTTGTTTTGGTATTCTTCACTTTCTATAAATTCAGTAATTCTATCTAATCGCTGAATAAGTGTACCTAAAGGATTTTCTGTGTCTATTCCATCGCCATTTGCATTTACAAATTCTTCGGTATATCCAACCTTATTTGCTAAAGCATCAACTAAATTTTCAAACTCACTATAACTGCTTGTCCAAGAATCTAATTTAAGTTTTAGTTCATCTATTTCTACATCCTTATCTGCTACTTCTTTATCTTTAAGTTCTATTCTGTTATACAACCAATTTTTATCATCTTCTAAAGTATTGATAATGTTATTTTGATTTACTAACTGATCTTTAAGAAATGCCATATCCTTTAAATAGGACTCATAATCTCCATACTTTTTAAGTTCTTCTGCACCCTTTAAATCTAATGCTCTTAAAGATTCTTGAAACTTCTTTTGCTTTAAGTTTTCCCCTCCAGCAATGTTATACATTTGCCCTATGTTATCAATATCGTTATCTGATTTTGAGTTCATAAGTAGTTTTTCGTCTACAACTTCTTTATGTAAAGAAGCAAAATTAGAGTAAGCAGAATCCATCAATGTTTCAGTAGATGTAATTTTTTCATTCAATGAATCTCTTTCTGATTGTGCAGTATTTAATTTGCCTAATCTTTTAGTTTCATAATTAGAAAAGTTTGAAAACTTATTATTAATCTTCTGCTCTAATTCTTTTAACTTATTTATATAATCTTCTTTACTAATTACATCAAGTCTTAACCTATCTTTTAAAGGGTTAGAATCTTCTAATTTAGAAATGTGCTTGTTTTTAGTTTCTATATCTTTTAATATAGAATCCATATCAGATTTAATTTTCTCTAAATGCTTCTGTGAATCTCCAAAAGTAACCACATCAATATTTAACATATCTCGTACATCAAACATAAGTTTATCCATAAATGCTTGTTCTTTCATTATGGAATTTACATCAAATTCAAGATTAAATACTTCTTGCTCTTTAGCACTAAATACTTTTTCTTCACTTTCAGTAGGAATGCCAGATTGCTTCATAAGATTTAACCTATCCTCAATTTCTGCCAACTCCCCATCTTTCTGCTTTATCGCTTTATCTCTAAATTGTAGAAACGATAATGCACTTTTAGAAGTGTCTTTGATGTCCTTATATATGTTTGGGTTGTAGTTCATTATTTAGATTTGATGAGTTTAAATGCACCTAAAGATAAGATTACTATACCAGCACCCCAAAGTATTTTTTTAGTGCTATCGTTTAATTCAAAAGTAGTTTCTTTACCAGTTACATTAAGCATCTTTCTTTTCATTGGTTTACCTTTAAATTGTTTAAATCCTCTTGAAACTCCAATCGTTTTACCAGCAAAATTCATATATACATTTGGCATTGAACCTCCAGCAAATTGTGGCACATATTGTTGTGTCATAAAATCATTATTGGCAGCTAAACCACTTGGTATATTTATAGCAGTAGGGATAGTAGAAGCAGAATTTTCTCCAGCTTGATAACCATAGTTATCAGACAAGAAGGCTTCTAATCTACTCATACTCGTACTTAGGTTTGCTAAGAAAGCCTCGTAGGCTGCAATATCATCTTGATAAGTTTGAAATTGAGCCTCTGCTGCTGCTTCCATATCATCTAAAAGAGCATACGCTGCATCAAGTTGTTCTGATGTAGCACCAGAACCAGATTGAGAAGTAGCTAATTCTGCTTGTAAAGATACTATTTGAGTGTTTAATTCCACTAACTGACTTTGCAAACCAGTAATAGTATCTGCTTGACCAGTATCTAAAATCATATCCTCTAAAGCAATAGTTACTGCTGCATCAGCAAGTTCTTCTGCTGCTTCTGGAGTTAATAATCCATTTTCAGATATATATTGAGTAAGGGCTTGACTTACTGCTTGGTCAAACTGAGTTGTAGTCAGCATTACATCAGTTTCCGTAACTAAATTATTTTCAGTTATATAATTTGCTATGTAAGTGTCTAATTCGGCTTGTGTAACTGGAATACCAGCATCCTCTAAGGCTTGTATTGCAGCATCGGCAGCACCTTGTAATGCTTGTTCATATTCAGCAGTTGTCATACTTTCTTCTGAAATAGCCTCTAAGCCCTCTTGTTGTGCCTCTAAATCATTATAAGTAGATACTAAAGTATTATAAGAATTAACTAATAATGCTACATCTGTTTGTGCATCTCCAGATTGAGTTGGTGCAGTACCACCAGTAGGTGGTGTTGCAGTAAGTGTACTTAAAGCACCCTCTATTGCCTCTAAAATAGCGTTTAAATCATCTAATTGCTCTGAATAACTACCACCATAACTACCATCTGTATTTAAACCATTAAGTAGATTGTCTATTTCTTGTTGTGCCTCTTGTAAACTGTCTTGTGCTGCTTCTAATTCTGAACTTATTTCATCATAATTAGAAGTGCTATTTGCATAGCTTGATATAGTTGCTAAAGCATTATTTATAGCATCTATATAAGAAGAACCAGACTGCCCATTAGGTGCATCTAATAATTGACTTGATACTGCATTTAATACTGATGGATCGTGAGTACCATCCTCTGCACTTGATACTGCATTGCTTATTGTTTGTAATAAACCATCTGTACCTAAGATTGAGTTTAATTGCTCATTTGCTGCATCTAATTGAGTTTGTAAAGCATCAACATCTCCACCATTAGCAACTGCTTCTTCGTATGCAGTTTGTAGGTTTTGAATAAGTAGAATTGTATCATCAATTAAATCTCCGTAATCTCCATCTAATGCAGCTAAACCACTAATTAAATCTGAATTATCAGCATTACCAGTTGGGTTTGTGTCCAAATCATAACTTCTACAAGAATCTGCTAATTGTTCAGTTGCCAAAGGATTGTAATTATCATAATCTGGATTCATACAACCATATACAACTTCATCTGGTTCAGATGGTTCTACTGGTTCTACTGGTTCTACACCTCCATCATTATCTCTACAATGTTCTTCTATAATGTATTGTAAAACAAATTGCGATAATGCCTCAAACGATGGGATTCCTAAATTAAATTGGATTGCAGCCACATCTTCAAAACCCATACTCATCATTACTTGACCAATATCTTGTGGTGCTGCTCTTGATTGTGATGATACACCTACCGATGGGAGTGTTATGGGTAAATCTATTATAGAACAATCTCTACCACTTTGTTCCCAAATTAACTCTGCAACATTTTCTGCTGCTGCTAATTGTTCAGCAGTTTGAGATATAGCACCTCCACCAGAATTATTACCCTCATAAGCAGTTCCTAAATATGTTTCGGCAGTACCTCCAACTGCAATAATCAAATCGGATAAACCTTGTCCAGAAATAGTTTTAGTATCGACTATATTTGCTATCGTTACCAAACTATTATTTCCAATCTTCATTATCTGGGTAACTTCATAAGCATCACTCCCCACCTCTACAACTACTGAATCTAACTGCAAAGCATCTACTACTTCTGGATTTGAAACAAAACTTTGTTCTCGATTAGTACCCAAAGGTGTTTGGCTATAAACTTCTAATGCTTTTAAATCAGCTACAAATCCATCTCCATCTGCGTTGTAATAATTATTTTTTGCCATAATTTACTTCTTAAAAATTATTAAACCTAATATTGCTAATAGGAGTAATTTTTCTGTTTTTTTATTGTTTTTAAATCCACTAAAATTTGAGTAAGCCTCTTTTAAATCTTTATCTTCTTCTTGCGTAAGTTCTTTTCCTTGACCTATTTCTAATTCTTTTATTTCTTCGTAGTTTAAAATACCTACTGAATCATAATACATCGTAAGTTCTAAAAACTCCCCAGCCAACATATTTATAGTTGCAAATGTTTGCCCATCCAAAACAATATCAGAAAAATTATTTAATACTGCTTGTGGTTGATATGGGCTAATTAAATTAGTTTGTGGTAATTTCTGATTATTTCCATCTAAATCAAAAGATTCAAATACTATTGGCTGACCAACTTGTGATGGGTTGTTAGAATACTTGTTTATTTTATTAATCAGTAAATCTTGATTTAATAATGACCTAACAAATTCAGAATAAGCAGCAGAATCATTTGTATCACTTAAATCTGTAACCTCTAAATAAGGTAGCCAACCATCTTTGTTAGTTAATAAAAAACCAAAAATATTGGTAGATGTTGTTACAAAATTAGTAGGTGTAAGTATAGATGTTATACTCCAACTTAATGGAATAAAACCAGCACCACCTCCAGATGGAACATACTCAATTAAATCTATAAAACATTCATTGTTACTATAATAAATATTAACCCCCATAGGAGAAGAACCAGATAAACCTCTTTGTGGTGGAGATGGAAATAAATTTGCACACACTTCCATTAACCTTAATAAAAATGAATCTATTGGCTCTGCTACTTGTGTACTTAAACTTATATTACCAAAAGGAAAACAGAAAAAAACACAATTTATAACACTACCAAAAGCAAAAGGTAATGTAACACCATCATTTGCCCAAACAGAACCATTAGATGTAAGAAAATTACCCCCCCATTGAGAAGTGGATAATCTACATTCTTTTTTAGTTTGGTCATTTGTGTAATCATCAATACCATTATCCCCTTTAAGAGTTGTATAGAACAATTTTATTTCTTGACTTACACAATTAAAATTTCTAACTCTTATCGAAATAGCATCATCTTCTTTCATTGTAGAAGTTGGTAAATATTTTCCAAATACTCTACCCTCTCCATACTCTACGCTTGTAACTTTTCTTTCTCCATCCAAAATATTATACATAGGTTCTTGTTTTGCTTTTTTGTTGTCAATCTTTCGATTTTCAAATAAAGCAAACCCAAAATCATCTTTTAAGCCCTTAGAAGCGTTTTTCATACTATTGTGTACAAATTATATCAGCAAGTGCCGAAGCACCACCAGAAGTTACTACAATGCCCTCTAATGCAGTATTAGAAGTTATAGTAGTTATATCGCCTTGACTTAATGTTATTGCTGATGAAGTTAATCCATTAACAACTAAATCCCCAGTAATTGTAATACTCTGTGCAGATGCACTATTATTTTTTACTGAAATATGTGTGATACCATCTAATCTATCTAAAGAAAACGTGGTGTTGTTTATTTGTTTTGTAAATACCTTTCCCATATTAATTTTGTTTTGCTATAATTCTCATTAATGCTTCATCGTTAAAAACTTCGCCAAACTTCATATTTTTAATGATTTTACCATCGTTAGTATAAGCAGTTACAGATACATCTTTTCTTCTTGGTTTTGGCTCAAAAATAGATAGTATCAATTTCAATTCTGTTTCTGGTATATCTTTTTCTTCTGCTATATCATTTATTAGATTAGCTAAAAAAATAGGTATTTGTGGTGTTATCCCAAATAAATCTTTCCAAGCTGGATAAACTTTTGAAATAGGTATGTGATCTAATTCCGTTTTCCAACTTTTCATACCAAAAAACTCTGGTCTGCCATTATGGTATTTAACCAAGTATTGCACATCGTTTGTTTTTTCGCTAATCGAAAGGGTTTCAATCCCACCGATTAAAATTTTCCTTGACTTTTTTTCAATCATATTCATTGTTGGTTGTTTTTATTTACAATCCCCTCCAGATTTTTCACTTGAAATAAGACCAGCAGCATTGAATGTAGATAGGTATGTAATCTCTATCGTTTCAAATACTGATGCTTCGGCAGTTATAGTTCCTCTGATTGTAAAATCTAAAGAACCTAACAATTCAGCAGCACCTAATGCAATTAGGTTAGCATCTTGGGTAAAATCAAAATCTACATTTAAAATAGTTTCTGATTTTTTACCTAAAATTTGCTCGAAATCTGTTGATACTTGACCAATCAAATCTCCCTCTGCATACAAATCCATATCTACTTTCTTTATAGTTACTTCACTATTGGAATTGTTGATTAATGTTAAATTCAAAGGTAGTGAAAAATCTGTTAAACTACCACCAGAAGTATATACACCTACTGCTTCTAACAAAGCACCCTCCCAATCTATATTACCAGCTTTTACACATATTGATTTAAGTAATTTTGCTTGTCTTATAAAATAAGCAGCTACACCTACTACACCAATAGTTAAAAATAAACCTAATACTACTTTAGTTTGCTTTTTCATATATTTTATCTTAGTCTTAATCCTCCGTTATCCATTGCTCTACCTTGTCGCATACGATTGTTTCCATCAAAGTAACTTCCACTACCTTTAGGGAATGTAGAACCCATACCAGTAAAGTTTTTAGCTTCTTTACTTTTCTTTTCAGTTCTATTACCACTTCTACAAAACCTAGCAGTAGCCCTACCAATACAATCATCACAATCCCCAGATGTACATTTATTTATATTTACTCTATGGTAACTTCCATCTGGACAATAAATTTGAACACTTCCACATCCACCCTCATATAAATCAGTATTGTTATTAGGAACTACACTTTTCTTTGGTGCTTTTGACATTCCTTTTGCATTACTCCAGTTAATAGGCATATTGCTTTTACCAGAAAACGAGTTTCTGCTTCCACCAACAAATCCATTAAAATCATCAAACATAGTTTTATTGTTGAATGAACTGCAATTTGAATCTTGATTTCTATTTGTCATATCTTTTTTTTTAAAATTCTACGCTTAAATCTTGTCTGTTTATAGCACCTCTTGAATTACCACCAAACTGGTTGTATTCAAAAAAGTGTTCATCAGCTATACCATATTTTTTAGTATTAACTAATGGTTTTGCATTTGACTGACCTTTAAAAGCACTAAATCTTGCTCTATTAGATTTTATACGACTTTCTAAGTTTCCACTTGCATTTGATTTATTGCAAGAACAATTCCCACCAGCATTTTTGCCACAAGTACATTTTTTCTTTTGTCCACTAAAATTTGAACCACATCCACATCCCATAATTATATGTTTTTTGACACTACATCTGCTCTTACATAACCAAAAGCAGTATCTGTTAATTCTTGATTTAATTCTACTTTATACCAAGTATGATTTTCATTAGTTAAAATTTCTAAAACACTACCTACTGCATTTGGAGAATCTACTACTAATAAAACATTATCTATAAGACCATTATTTACAAAGGAATCATACCTAACATTTACATAAACACCACTTGGGTATAATGTATCTCCAACTTGTATAATGTTGTTACCCTCTGTATTATCAAGTTCTGTTAAAGCATTTTGCTCTGCACCCTCTAAAGGATCTAAACCATTATCTTCTACTTTTTTAGGTCTAAAAGTAAAATAAGCACCTAAACCTAATAGTAAAACACCTCCACTAATTAAAAAATATTTTGTGCTTTTTTTCATTATCTTTTTCCTCCCTTACCTTTTAATGCAGAATAACCTTTGTAAGCATAAAATATACCCACACCAATTACTGCAACTGGGATTAAAACTCTAACAAGTTTTGCACCAGCAGTAAAACCCTCTGCTACATTATCAGCTACGTTTACAACTCCACAAGTTAGTTTTGAAAAAACATTTCTTATTGGTAGGTTATTAGATTGTGCAAAGTTTGCAAAGTTACAATCGTATTTACACCAATTATAATTACTTTCCCAAGCACCTTGTTTATTCCAAGCAGTAGTCCACTTTTCATTTGCTATTGTAAGACCAAATTCAGCTTTTAATCTTGTATGCCAAATCATCCAGTCATTACAAGACCAATACTCATCATAACCCCACCCATCGTAATCTGGTTCGCTTTGTGCAGTTATTTCTGCACCATAATCATAGTTTTCTTCCATTATGCTATATAATTTTTACTAAACAATTTTTGTAAAGCCTCATATCTTTCTTTGTTCAGTTCAGTTGGAGAATTTTCAAATACATCTAAATATACATTGTAGGCATCAATTCTTGGATAGCCTAAACCCATATATAGAATTAAAGAATTTTTATCAGCTTCTACTTCATCCTCCATATTTTTATTAACGTAAAAATGTGCGAACTCGTGAAGTAAAATTGCTAATCTCATCGGTATTGTATATCTCAAAAAGTCCTTTTTACTGACTTCTATTAGCCCAGTATTTTGACTTATTCTTGCTGGTGTGTTTAAACTTGTACCAGATTCATTTACAATATCTTCAAAATATTTTATTTTATACTTATCATCATCTGATGAGTAAGTAGCATTTGCTTGTAAAGAACTTGCATCGTAAGAAAATTCTTCTGCAAAATTTATAAAACTTATAACATCTGGTCTTTTAAATAAAGGGCTACTCATATCCGTAGGCAGAGCCATTATTTTAACATCCTCTATAACTACATCACAACTTTCTCCCTCCACATCTATTAAAGCTACATCTGGAGAAATTGGAAGTCTTACATAATAAGTAGCTGAACCTTTTAAGTTTCCAGTACGTTCAGTAAATACAACTTCTTCGCTCTCTGCATCTTCTACTATTAAAGATATTTTTGTAGGTGTTTTACAACCTATGGTAATACCTAAAGTACAAGATTCTCCGTATAATGGATATTCAACTACCATACTATTTTTTAAATAAGTATTTACTAATAAGCATACCACCAACTACACCAATTACAAGTGCAAAGTTTCTATTTCTATTTGCCTCTTTAACTGACATCATAGGAGGCATTAAATCTTCTTGAACATCTTGATCGTTTTCTGGTAAGGCATCATCTTCCCCAACCATATTAAGATAATTGTCTTGATGTATATCTAAATTGCCTTTAAGCTGCTCTCTGCGTAACCACTCTTTAAATGGTAAATCTGATGCAGATTCTTTATATAATTTATTTGCTGAAATCATTTACTTATTCTTGTTAAAAGAGTTCCTATTACTGAACCAATAATACCAAATAAAACTGGAGATTTTCCAAAGTATAAACCTATTCCAACACCAGCAACTGCACTAACTACAATAGCACTTGATTGGTTTTCTGAATCCCCTATGAAGTTGCTTTTTAATCCACCTTGTACCGATAATCTGGCACTTTCTGTAAATCTTTCATCCAAAGCTACATTTGTAACTTGTGGTGCTTCCTCAATGTTTTGGTAATCATCTAACCACATAAAATACTATCCTCTAATGCTCTTATACACTAAAAAACCTAACATACTTATTATAATTAAGTTGTGTACGTTCTGACCACCTAAAAAGGTGTCTGGGTTTGCAATATCTAAAAACCCACTTTCTGCTTCGTTATTCATATTTGTTTTTTTTAATTAACCTTTAATTTTTTTGTACGCATAAAAACCACCTAATCCGATTACGATTACTAAACCACCATAAAGTGCTATCTTACCCCAATCAGTTGATGTTTCTTCTTTTTCATCTTGTGGTGTTGGTGCTGGTGCATCATCACTTGAACCATCATCATCTGTGTTGATAAATGTGCCAATTATATTATCCCAGCCAATTTGATTTCCTATGTTCATAATAGTACTTCCAATCGTAGTAAAAATCTGACCTATGGTGCTACCACCTAAAGTCCAAGTTGATTCAGCTTCCCAGTCATTTCCACACATACATTCTGTCCAACAATCTGCTGATGGATTTAGTGCGTAATCACAATAATCATCACAACCACAATCATCACTAAAATTAAAGCCATCAAAACTCTGCGTTTGAGTATTTGCAGTTTCTGAAATATCTGCTAAACTTTGATTCATTACTGCTGAAAATTTTTCATCAAAGTCTAAATCTAATGTTTGTAAAGAGTCATCTTCTGCTTGTGCATTTTCAAATACTTGAAGCAAATATGCAGTAATTTTATTTTTACTTAAATCAGCAGTATCTGAATTAAAATCTGGTATATAAGTTCCTATAAATTCATTTAACGAATCAGAATTATCAGACCTTAATCCACTACCTAATTTTCTTAAAGCAGCGAGTGCATATACTTCTTCTTGTGTTAGGGTTTCCCAGTTTACATAAGTATAATTCATACTAATTTCTTTTAAATAAAGTAGCAGTAAGTAAAGCTATTCCAATACCAAGCAATACATCCATTTTGTCAAAAATGTTTGTAGGTTGTTTATTTGAACCACTCATCATATTATGCTCTAAGGTAGAAATTCTATCAATAGTTCCAGAAGCATTTAAGTACTCATTACTATCTTCTTTTTTACCCTCAAATGGTGTAGCCATATTCGCCATATCCATTATCAAATCTTTATCTGGATGAATTTCACTTAACATTTCTAAAGCATCCTCTTTATAAACACGAACAAACTGCTTTAAATTTTCAGTTAATTCATCTTCATTTTGTGCGTTTGGAATATCATATCTCGATAACAAGTCTTGACACTCACTTGGCACATTGTAAGCTAAATATTCATATAGTGTAATCATATCTATTTTTTTTAAATAAAAAAAGGTGGCAGAATTTCCTCCTACCACCTATTTTTAAAATTAACCTAAAGTAAGACTAGAATCTTCTTCGAGAACGTCTGCTACTTGTTTGGTTTCCACCAAATCCAAGTTGGTTTCCACCACCTACGATTTCAACTTTATCTTTCTTTACTAAGTCTGGATTCTGGAATCCTTTAACAACTGCACCACCAGTTAATGCTCTACCAGTAGCAACATTTTCTGCTGGGTATAGGTAAACATTAAGAATTGCACTTGCTAAAATACTAGCAATAGTTAGTTTCGTAAAACCATCTATTTTATAGTTGAAAGCAATAGCAACTGTACCAGTTTGTTGTTGGTAAGGATCGATAGTTGGTACAATCGACTTGTGCGATTCGTTACCATTAATATCTTTTTGTGAAATACGGATAGTTTCTAAAACTTGCGATGCGTTTGCTGATTGTAAGTAAGTTAAACCTACTACAAATGGCTTGTTCATCGATTGGTAAAGCATTTCTCCATAAGTTAAGCCTCCAATACCCATAGAGATAGTAATCGCTGCTGGGTTATCAAAGTTAGTTGCCGTAGCAGCTAATGACTTGTATGCGTTGAAAACTGCAACATTTGCTACTGCATCAGTAGTAGAGTTTGCAATAGAAAGGATGTAAGGTTGTGAAGTTGCACCACCTAAACCAGCTGACGAACCAGCTGCACCATTTGCATTTAAAAACTCTTGACCACTAAATGAATCAAAGCTATTGTTTGCATTTTCACGAGCATCAGAAAAGTATTTTGACATTTTCATAATTCGTTTTTTTTGTAATTAATTTTTTGTTTGAAAGGATTATCTTCTACGCTTCCCTCTAAACATCATTGGATCTGCTGGATCTGTCATACCAGTACCAGTACTCATACCAGAACCACTACCACTACCAGAACTTGATTCTGTAAAGAAAGTTTTATTAACGTAAAGACCTACAACAACTGCTGCTGCTGATAAAGCTAATCCCATTAAAAGTTTGTTTGTATTCATAACAATTTTTTTTTAAAGATTATTTTTTGTCTGCTGATTCTTCATACATTTTATAGACATAAAGTCCAGCCAAGACACCAGCAACTGATACTGCGAATCCCATTAGTGCGTTTTTACTCATAACAATATGATTTTATATTATACACGATTTTGAAT
>Ga0307488_10003437_pt1 | contig 13259 bp, 13 predicted proteins | sample SB02metaG_FD_202248 | JGI IMG/M metagenome (GOLD analysis project Ga0307488, IMG submission 202248) | Sea-ice brine microbial communities from Beaufort Sea near Barrow, Alaska, United States - SB 0.2 | ecosystem: Environmental > Aquatic > Marine > Coastal | place: USA: Alaska | collected...
GATTTTAAATGTTTTTCGAAATCAAAAACCGACGTGTTTACTTACAATTGTAAGATCGTTTCTGCACAATGGGTAAAGGAAAAAGACGTTTTGGTGTTTAAAATAACAGCAGATAGATTCTTGCGAAATATGGTAAGAGCAATTGTAGGAACATTACTGGAAATAGGCTTGGGTAAGATCCCCGTTTCCAGATTGCATGAAATATTAGAAAGTAGAGATAGGCAGGAAGCGGGAACATCGGTTCCGGCAAAAGCACTGTTCCTGTCCAAAATTGAATATCCAACATCTATTTTAAATAAATAAATGGCATCAGCTACAGGTAACGCATTTGATTTTAGTCTTTTTAAAAGACTCATAAAATATACTAATCCGTATAAGTGGACATTTTATTTTGTAGCCCTGGCCGCAATACTCTTGTCCTTTTTCGCGGTATTAAGACCTTATTTACTTCAGGTAACAATAGACGATTCCATTATACCAAAGGATAATGATAATCTTGTGTTCTACATCAGCATGATGTTAGTGGTGTTGTTTCTGGAAGTGATCTTTCAATTTTGCTTTATTTATTTTGCTAACTGGCTAGGTCAGGAAGTTGTGCGGGATTTAAGAGTAAATCTGTTTAGGCACATGCTTCAGTTTAAAATGAAGTATTACGATAAATCTGCTGTGGGAAGACTGGTGACAAGAGCGGTGAGTGATATTGAGACCATTGCAAGTATCTTTAGCGAAGGACTATTTATGATTGCCAGTGACCTCTTAAAAATGATGGTTGTTTTAGGCTTCATGTTCTATAAAAGCTGGCAACTAACCCTGTTAGTTTTAATGGTTTTACCATTCATTTTATACGCAACGCGAGTTTTTCAGAAAAAAATGAAGATCGCTTTTGAAGATGTCCGAAATCAAGTAGCGAACCTGAACACTTTCGTCCAAGAGCGAATAACAGGTATGAAGATAGTTCAGATCTTTACCAGAGAAAACGTAGAGTATCAAAAATTCAAGGACATTAATAATAAGCATAAAAGCGCATGGATAAAGACTGTTTGGTATAACTCCATTTTCTTTCCAATTGCAGAGATGTCTACTTCCATTACCATCGGTTTAATAGTTTGGTATGGTGGGCTTAGTGTGGTGGATAATGATGCGCTGAGTTTGGGGGTCATTATCATGTTCATTGAATTGGCTCAAATGCTTTTTAGACCACTTCGCCAAATAGCAGATAAATTTAATACCCTTCAAATGGGGATGGTTGCAGCCAATAGGATCTTTGCTATTTTGGATACAGATTCTGTTATTAAGGATTCCGGAACCAAGGAAATTTCTAATTTAAAAGGAGAGATCGAATTTGAAAATGTTCACTTTAGCTACGATGAAGGCGAGGAAGTTTTAAAAGGAGTTTCCTTTAAAGCAGAGCCGGGTGAAACCATCGCAATTGTTGGGGCAACGGGAGCCGGGAAATCTACAGTGATCAATCTGCTGAATAGATTTTATGAAATTGATTCTGGTAGGATCCTGGTAGACGGGATGGATATTAAGGATATCACTCTTAAAACATTGCGGGCAGAAATTGCAGTAGTCTTGCAAAATGTTTTCTTATTTGCGGAGACTATTCTGAATAATATCACACTACAAAATCCTGATGTTACCGAGGAAGATGTAATAAAAGCCGCAAAGGAAATAGGGATTCATGAATTTATAATTTCATTGCCAAATGGATATCACTACAATGTAAAGGAGCGTGGAGTGATGCTTTCTTCAGGGCAACGCCAACTCATCTCATTTTTGAGAGCCTATGTGAGTAATCCAAGCATCCTGGTTTTAGATGAAGCAACATCTTCTGTAGATTCATACAGTGAACAGTTGATACAAGACGCTACCGATAAAATCACCGCGAACAGAACTTCCATAGTGATCGCTCATAGATTGGCAACCATTAAAAAAGCTGATAGAATTCTAGTGATGGATGCCGGGAAGATCGTAGAAATGGGTACACACAAGCAACTCTTGAAGGTCGAAAACGGATTCTATAAGAATTTATATGAAGTGCAATTTATGGCCGAGGAAAGCCTTAGGTAGATACTTATTTGTGTGGGGCTATTTTATTTTCAAGCTATAGTTTTGGCTCCCAACATCTACAAAATAATAGTTACTTATCCTTCTTTTTTTCTTCGAAACTGATATTTATTGCCTAAAAACCTGATTATTGTCATAATTGCAGAGAATTTCGGAAATTATCTTTGATAAAAGGTTTAGCTTAACACCATAACTTTAAACCGGCTAGACATTTTTAAAAATTCTCCTATAAACTTTCAATTATGAAAAACATTTTACTAAAAAGTTGTTTTCTGCTTTTTTCGACCCTTGCTTTTTCACAAGCAGGACACATTATGCAAGGAGTAGGCTCTGTTAATATGTCAATGGGAGGTGCTTCTACAGCACAACCTCTCGATATTTCGGGGGCCTTGCAGTGGAATCCGGCAGCTATTTCGGTTTTCGATGATAAAATTATCAGGTTTGATATTGGGATGTTCTTTTCTTCGCCTGAATTGAGGTCTACGGCACCCGAATTTGACAATACCGGAACTCCAACAGGGAATTCCTTTAGTGGGACTACTGAAGACGATAGGGGTGTTTCACCTATGCCGGCTTTGGCAATGGTATGGGGTAAGGAAGATAGCAAACATACTTTTGGTGCCTTTCTTTTTGGTATTAGCGGTTTTGGGGTTACTTTTCCTGAAAACATGTCCAACCCAATTAATATGCCCCAAAGCCTTGGTGGTTTTGGACGTATTGAGTCAGATTATATGCTCTTGCAGGGTGGGGTTACTTATGCCTACCAATTAACAGATAATTTATCTATAGGTATAAATCCTACTATTAATTATTCAGCTCTGGAATTATTGCCCAACCCCACAGCTAATCCTTCCATGGCGGGTTACCCGGGAACAGATAAGGCTTCAGCAATTGGATTTGGAGGCAAGGTCGGGCTGTTTTACAATTCAGACAGTGGCTTTAAAGCTGGTGTTTCTTATAAATCTACACAATATTTTAGCGATTTTGAGTTTGATAATACTTATTTGGATAATTCTACATCTACCAATAAGTTTAACATGGATTATCCTTCCATCTTATCTTTAGGCCTAGGTTATTCTATAGCAGATGTAGATCTGGCCTTGGATTATAGAATGGTTGACTATGAAAATACCGATGGTTTTTCAGAAACAGGTTGGACACAGACAGCTTCTGTAAAAGGATTTGGATGGGAAAACATGTCTGTTTTATCGGCTGGAATACAGTATAAAGGTATAGAGAAATTACCATTGAGGGCTGGTTTTACTTATAGCTCCAATCCTATTAATGATGAGGTTGCATTTTTCAACATTCCGGCAACAGCAATTATAAAATATGCCTTTCAATTTGGGTTCACTTATAAAGTGAACAGTAATATTTCTTTGGATGCGCTCTATCACCACGGAACAAGTGGGGGTGATACTTCAGGGCCATTACTTAACCCGGCATTTATCCAGGGTTCTAATCCATACGGTGCTATCCCTGGAAGTGAAGTGTCTTATGATATGACCACCGATATGGTAATGGTAGGTTTTGCTTATACTTTTAGCAAGAAAAATAAAGAATTAAAATAATAATCCACTTGCCTGTTGTTTTTCTGCCAACTCCTGCCCGGATGGGTTTTAATGAGTGTGGCAGAAAAACAGGGGTAAATTAAATGGTTTTGGTGGCCTGAAGGTGTTTAGGTTAAATCTTCTTTCAATTTATTCACCAATTCGTTTGTGTCTTCAAAGATCACAAACTGACCATCTTTTAAATAAGAGATCTGCCCGTTTTCCTCACTTACCACCAATGCTAAGGCATCGGTCTTTTCAGTAATTCCAACGGCAGCACGATGTCTTAGTCCAAATCTTAAAGGGATGGATCTATCGTTAGAAACTGGTAAAATCACTCTCGTGGCTGTAATCATATTGTCTTCAATGATCATTGCGCCATCATGTAATGGTGAATTTTTAAAAAATACCGACTCTATGATCGGCTGATTCAATTCAATATTCATGACATCTCCGGAAATTTTAACGAAATCCAGCTTTGTGCTTTTTTGAATTATAATAAGAGCACCTGTATAAGATCTAGCCATGCTTTCGCAGGCTTTGACTATCGCGTTAAGATTTGTTTTAATTTGAGTATCGTCTTTCACAAACTTAAACTGCCTGAAGAATTTCCTTCTCTGCGTGAAATTGGTAGAGCCAATCATTAATAAGAATTTTCTTATCTCCTGCTGAAAAACCACAATTAGAGCGAACATACCCACGCCTATGAATTCTCCCAAAACATTGCTTAGAAGCTCCATTTGAAGCAATTCTGTAAGCTTCCACATGAGGTAAACGATCACTATACCGATAAAGATGTTAACGGCAACCGTTCCTTTTACAAGCTTATATAAATAGTAAAGTAATATTGCAACAAATAGAATGTCCACAATATCCAGAATACGAAGGTTTAAGAAATCCAAATTTTAAGGCTTTGTGTAAAAATAGAAAATTAGAATGTAAGCTGAGCCATTAATTTTATGGATTCCACAGCTTCCTTCACATCATGTACCCGTAAAATGTTGGCACCATTGGCAATTGCCATTGTATTTAAAACTGTGGTGCCATTAAGAGCTTGTTGTGGCGTGCAGTTTAGGGTTTTGTAAATAGTCGATTTTCTGGATAGGCCCACAAGGATTGGAACCTCCAGGATCTTGAATTTCTTAAGATTGGAAAGTAATTCAAAATTCTGTGGAATGTCTTTAGAAAATCCAAATCCGGGATCAACAATAATGTCGTTAATTCCCAATGCTCTTGCAGCTCTTATCTTTTCTGAAAAGTAATAAGTAATATCTTGAGTGAGATCGGTGTACTGGTTTAGATCCTTCATTGTTTGTGGTGTCCCGCGCATATGCATCATAATATACGGAACCTGATATTTGGCAACAACTCCAAGCATGTTTTCATCCAGATTTCCGCCAGAAATATCATTTACCATGGCTGCACCGGCTTCCAAGGCTTCAGCGGCAACTTTACTTCTAAAAGTGTCTATAGAGATGATGCTTTCCGGAAAATCCTTGAGAATTGCTTCAATAGCTGGAACTACCCGATCTAATTCCTCTTTTTCAGAGATGTCATCGGCGCCCGGGCGGGTACTATATCCTCCAATATCAAGAAATGTTGCTCCTTGTTCCAGCATTTCTCCAGCAGTTTTAAGCAAAGCTGTTAGAGATGTTTTTCGGCTTTCAGAATAAAAGGAGTCTGGAGTGGTATTTAGTATCCCCATGATTTTAGGGGTGTCTAAGCTTATTAAATTACCTTTACAATTAATGGTCATGATCGAATTTATATTATTTCTTCTGAAAAGAGGAGGCTAAATTAACTTTGACTATCTAAATTATTTGCCCGAAATTTACGCAAATTAGAATAGTTCTATGAAGGATACCTCAAAACAATACGATGCGGTAATTAATACTTGTCGCGAGTTATTTGTAAATAAAATGAAAGATTACGGTTGTGCTTGGCGCATATTAAGACTTCCGTCTTTAACAGATCAAATATTCATAAAAGCACAACGCATAAGAAGCCTTCAGGAAAATGAGCTTAGAAAAGTGGATGAAGATGAGAAACCAGAATTCATTGGGATCATCAATTATTCTATAATGGCATTAATTCAATTAGAATTGGGGATTGCAACTCAGCCTGATCTTTCGGTAGAAGAGGCAATGGGACTTTATGATGAAAAGATCAATCTTACCAAGGAATTAATGGAAAACAAAAATCACGATTATGGAGAAGCATGGCGTGATATGCGTGTGAGTTCTTTGACAGATCTTATTATTCAGAAATTGCTTAGAGTAAAACAAATTGAAAATAATAAAGGTAAAACACTTGTAAGTGAAGGCATAGATGCGAATTATCAGGATATGATAAATTATGCGGTTTTTGCTATGATCCTAATGGAAGAAACTACTGCTTAAAATTGAAAAAAATATGAAGACATTAGTTGGGGTTGCCAGAATTTTTGTGGGTATTTTATTTATGATCTCCGGATTTATAAAGCTTAACGATCCAATTGGTTTTTCTTTTAAACTTCAGGAATATTTTAGTGCAGAGGTTTTAAATATCGAGATCTTAATACCATTTGCATTGGTGATCGCTATATTTCTTGTCGTTTTTGAGTTGGTATTAGGGATCATGCTCATTATTGGTTACCTCCCCAGATTTACACTTTGGAGTCTCTTAGTGATGATCGTCTTCTTTACATTCCTAACTTTTTACTCGGCGTATTTTGATAAAGTTAAGGATTGTGGTTGCTTTGGAGATGCTATGCCACTCACCCCGTGGCAATCATTTTATAAAGATGCGGTGCTACTTGGGCTTATTTTATTGTTGTTCTTTAACCGAAAGTTGATCACTCCAATATTGGTGCCTGCTTCCCATAGATGGATCATTTTTCTCTCATTTATGCTCTGTTTTATTTTTGCATATTACGTGCTTATGCATTTACCGCTTATAGATTTTAGAGCCTATAAAGTTGGGAATAATTTGCTTGAGGAAATGGAAATTCCGGAGAATGCTGAAAAAGCGGTTTATGAATATAGTTGGGAATTTAATAAGAATGGAGAAGAGGTTGTTATCATAAATTCCGGAGCCTATCCTAATGTTAAAGATGAATATGTAGGTGTGGAAACGACTTTGATTTCTGAAGGATTTAAACCTAGGATCCCGGATTTTTCAATTCTGAAAGATGATGAGAATATTACTAAAGAGATCTTGAGCAAAGATAAATTGTTGCTCATTATTGCTTACGATCTAAGAAGTACTGAGAGAGTAGGTTTTAGCGCCATAAAGGAATTGAGTGAGCAAGCTTTAAAACAGGGATATACTGTTGTGGGCTTAACAGCTTCTGGAGATGACCTAAAAAAGGAGATCACTTCTAAATATGATTTAAATTTTGATTTTTATCAGAGTGACGAAACAGTGTTGAAGACTATTGTAAGGGCAAACCCTGGAATTCTGACACTTAAGAACGCGACGGTAATTCAGAAAAAACATTGGACAGACGCTTCAGAAATAGATTTATAACAAAATCAAGAACCTCGGGGTGTGGCCACGAGGTATGTCCCGATATTTCGGGAGGAAAATACTTTTAAAAATTCGAGGTAGACTTTAGAAAATAAAACCCTCAATGAGGGATTAAAAAAAATAGAAATGAGAAAAAATATAGTTGCAGGAAACTGGAAGATGAATAATGATCTGGCTGAAACTCAGGAATTAATTTCACATTTAAAACTTCAGATGGTTAAAGAGCCTGTTGCCGAGGTGTATGTGGCGCCTTCTTTTGTGAATTTATATAACACATTTCAGTCGCTTAAAGGAACTGTGGTGAACGTAGCTGCTCAAAACATGCATTATGCAGAGAATGGCGCTTTCACAGGTGAGGTTTCGGCAAAGATGCTTAAGAGTGTTGGTGTGAATACCGTGATCTTAGGTCATAGTGAACGCAGAGCGCTTTTTAATGAGACCGATGAGTTACTTGCTAAAAAAGTGGACGCAGCATTGGAAAATGATATGGAGATCATTTTTTGTTTTGGAGAAGAACTAAAAGATAGAAAGACCGGTAAGCATTTTGAGCTTGTAAAAGGTCAGTTAGAAAATGGCTTATTTCATGTTGACAAAGGGGCGTGGAAGAATATTATTCTTGCTTACGAACCAGTTTGGGCAATTGGAACAGGAGAAACTGCATCTCCGGAACAAGCGCAGGAAATGCATCATTACGTAAGAGGCTTAGTGGCTGAAAAGTTTGGGGAGGAGATCGCCCAAAATGTTTCTATTTTGTATGGTGGGAGCGTGAAACCTGGAAATGCAGCAGAGATCTTTGAGAAGGAAGATGTAGATGGCGGACTTATTGGTGGAGCCAGTTTAAATGCGATAGATTTTTTAACCATTGTGAACTCATTTAAGTAATGTCTGATTATTTAGAATTTAAATTTAAAATAAGCCCTGTAGAACTAGGTTCAGAGATCTTGATCGCGGAATTGGGTTATGTAGGTTTTGAGAGCTTTGTTGAAAATGAGGATGGAATTTCAGCTTATATCAAGTCTGAAGACTATAGTGAGGGAATGTTGGAAGATATTCAGATCTTGGATTCAGATGAGTTTGATGTCAGTTATACTTCTAAAGAGATCGAGCAAGTTAACTGGAACAGCGAATGGGAGAAGAACTTCAATCCAATTGTGGTAGCAGATAAGTGTTCTGTAAGAGCTCCCTTTCATGAAAAACCAGATACCGAATATGATATTATTATAGAACCAAAAATGTCTTTTGGAACCGGACATCATGCGACAACACATATGATGCTTCAGCATATTCTTAACAATGAATGGGAAGGGAAATCGGTGCTGGATATTGGTTGTGGAACCGGGGTTTTGGCGATTCTTGCGGAAATGAAAGGAGCAAAAACTGTGGATGCAATAGATATAGACAATTGGTGCTATTTAAATACTCTGGAGAATGTAGAGCGAAATAATTGTAAGAATATTAGTGTTTATGAGGGAACTGCAGAATTGTTAGAAGGCAAACAATACGATGTGGTGATCGCGAATATCAATAGGAATATTCTTTTAGAAGATATTCCCACCTATAGTAAGTGTCTGTCTAGTGGAGGTAAACTTTTTTTAAGTGGATTTTATACTGAAGATATTCCGGTTATAGAGGAAGTTTGCAATAAAAACGGACTGATATTTGAGAATAAATTGGTTGAAGATAATTGGACTGCCGCAAGTTTTATAAAAGAATAATTTATAGGAATTAGTATCTTTGCAATTAAATATCAATATATAAGCCCTTGGAGATGAGCACGAAAGAAGAAGTACTAGAGCAAAAGAAAACCGATACTAAAAAGAATAAGAATCATGAGATCGTGCTGTTCAACGATGAGCATAACACTTTCGATCATGTAATAGAGACCCTTATTTATGCTTGCGACCACACTCCGGAGCAAGCAGAACAATGTTCGATCTTGGTGCATTATAAGGGGAAGTGTACGGTAAAAACAGGATCTTACAATGATTTAAAGCCAAGGTGTTCTAAATTGCTTGATGCAGGATTAAGTGCAGAAATCACTGTATAGCAGGATCTATTATTTCAGAAAAAAATATTTCAAAAAATACTCAAAGAGCATCCCTTATTTTAAAATAAAACATATATTTGCACCCGCAAAAAGGCCTCGTGGCGCAACTGAATAGCGCACCTGATTACGGCTCAGGAGGTTGCTGGTTTGAATCCAGCCGAGGTCACAAATTAAAATCCTAACTATCTTATTAATAAGAGGTTAGGATTTTTTTTGTTTGTGTCATTTTTTGAGATACTTTCATTTTTTTTGACTCTGAATAGAGGATTTTATTCATTTTCCAACTGAGAGCCGAATAACTATCTCATTATGAGCACCTATAGCCCTATAACATATATTAGGCTTAAAACATGGTGTCCTTTATGCTGTCACACATTACAATAATTGACCCAGATGGATGGGGCTGCTTTATCACAAAAGCTGAGGTAAACAATAAAAAAATTCTACAGCTTAATAAAGAATCAATATAAGTCTAAGGAATAATTAATATAAAAAATCAATATAATTGTAAACCAATAGAATCTAAGAAATCAATGATAAAGGATAGGGAAGTAGAGATACTAATGACCAGGATAAATTTAAAGAGAGAAATAATAGACCAACTAAATGTAGAGTTCAAAACAATTGAAGATTCTTATTATCTACAGAATGAGGGGAGAGCACAAAAGTTTCTACCTAATAGATTTGGTCAATGGATAACCATAGAGGGTAAGAAGTGGTATAAGGACTCATCCCTTAATTATGATCTTCTAAAAGAACCCAAAGAGGAAGAACAAACTCAATAATACTTATATAGCATAAGTAAAAGCCATTATAGATAGTTAGGTTTTTTTATTTTAATTCACATTTTCTTCTGAAGAAGCAATAATTTGTCTTTATTAATTAACCATTAACCATTAACCATTAACCATTAATCATTTCTTCGGGTTGCATTCTTGCTTTTCCTGCCCCTTGTGTTATTATCATGATAATTTTTTATAGATTCCCCAAAATAGTTTTCTATTCTATACCTCTTTTCCTTTCTTAAATTCAATGAATTATATCTTGGAGGAAGATTTTCTAGACGTCTCCAGTTTCCACTATCAAAGAAAATATAGTTTCGAAGGCTCAAATCATAATACAGCATTTGGTCTGGGAAATATACATATCGCACATTTATAACCCTATTAGGGTAAAACCAAGATGGAGTAGGATGCTGTGGTCGGGAAGATATAATTACAGGCCCACAACTCATCATAATTGAAGCGAAAACTAAAATCACTATCAGGCTAAAGTTTCTATTACTTTTCATCTTTAAATATTTTAATATACAAAGGAACTAAGCTTCGTTTTAAATTTTAATGATATTGATCATTCACGTTAATGTTGCTTGATGATTTTGCTTAGATTTTTTTTATTTTAAAGAGTTCGCCTCGCAGTTAAGTTATAGGTACGATTAAATATATTTGGATAATATGAGGCAATAGTTATATTTGCTTATGACTAAAATAGATCAATTCATTGCCGATTTTGCCTCTTTTGTATGGGGTCTTCCTCTTTTAATATTACTAATTGGTGGTGGTTTCTATCTCCTTATAATTTCTAAATTCCTCCCTTTTAGATATTTAGGTCATGCATTTCAAGTATTGTCTACTGCCTTATCGGCTACAGAATGAGGTGAGAGCACAAAAATTTCTACCTAATAGATTTGGTCAATGGATAACCATAGAGGGTAAGAAGTGGTATAAGGACTCATCCCTTAATTATGAGCTACTAAATGAACCCAAAGAGGAAGGACTAACTCACTAATACTCATATAGCATAAGTAAAAGGTGTATAGATAGTTAGGATTATTTATTTAATTGATAAAATCTCCTATGGGGAGGGTTTCATTCCATAAAAAAACTTAAATATGGGAGCGAGTTTTAATTTATTGATTTTATGAGCTTGGCTATAAAGTCTATGATTGCGTCTACTATTTATTGAGAAGGGTTTCTGCCTAGCCTGTCTTTGCTACTTCTTCCTCTAGAATCACTTTTTTGAAACTCATTTTTATTAGATTTTATTAGCCCTATAGTTAGCCCTTTGATATATGATTAACATATAGCCACCACATATTGTTAGGTTAGATAGGTGTGGGGTGTAATCCAGCCGAGGTCACAAAATGAATTAAAAGTCTGCAGTTTCTACTGCAGACTTTTTTTGTTTGTAAGCTCTTCAATTAGCTTTCATATAATAAGTCTAGATCATTACAAATCCAAATATTAAATACAAAATGGCGGCTAGAATACCACCAATAAGTGCATAAGGTAATTGTGTTCTCACGTGATCTATATGATCACTAGCAGAAGCCATAGATGAAATAATTGAGGTATCTGATATAGGGGAACAATGATCTCCGAAAACACCACCTCCCAGTGTTGCAGCGATGATCAATGGCAACTCTGCATTATGCACATTTGCCATAGGGATGGAAACGGCTAACATTATTGCAAAAGTTCCCCATGAAGTTCCGGTAGAAAACGCAATGAACGAACTTATTATAAACACTACCATTGGAAGAAATTCCGGCGATAGCCAATCCTTAGAAGATATCGCGATATATTGTCCTGTGCCTAGTTGATTACACGCATCTCCTATTGCAAAAGCTAATAGCATTAAAAGTGCTAGAGGCATCAATTCACTTATACCTTTAATCACTAGGTCAATCATTTCTTTGGTCTTCATAATACCTTGTGATCTATACAAGACAATAGCTACAAAAATTGCCATACATACTGCATACAATACTGCAGATGAACCCGAGCCTTGACCAATTGCCTGAAAAAGATGATCTCCAAAAGATTTATAAGATTCTACGTTATCCCATCCTGTGGCAGCTAAATTTATAGGCATCATAATTACCATCGTTGCCAGTGGGATGATCATATTATATGCTTTTGCTTTAATACCATCTTTTGGTTTGTAAGAAGTAATAGTGTCAGAAAGCATAGGTTTAGCATTGTCATTATGTAGCTTCCCTGTTTCTTGCACCCTTTTTTCGGCTTTATTCATTGGGCCAATATCTTTTTTGAAGACTATTACCAGGAAAACAATGATTATTGCCAGAATAGGATAGAAGTTAAATACAATTGACGAAAGCATCAATGAAAATGGATTCTCTAATCCTTGGGTAATTAATAAACCCATTATAAATGCACCCCAAGCATTAAATGGTATTAATATAGAAGATGGGGCTGAACTGGAATCGGCAATGTATGCTAACTTCTCTCTGGAAATCTTTAGTTTATCAAATACCGGTCTGTATAAAGTTCCTACTGTTAAAGAACTAATACTTGTTTCTACAAATAAAAGGATACCTGTAAATAATGCTAATAGCTGAATTATAATTTTGCTATATCCTTTTTCTTTCTTTTCATAATACCCTATAAGGACATTTAATTTATTAATAAATCCTTCGACCCCTCTAGAATATTGAATAAATAATAGCAATGCGCCAACCAATGCACTGAACATGATTGTCCTGGTATTTCCTTCAGATTTAAAAACGTTTACCAAACCTTCAATTGTTGCAATGGTTCCGGTTAAAAAGTTCCAATCACTCATTATAACCCATGAGAACCAAATTCCGAAAAGTAAGGCGATATATACTTGTTTTGTTTTTAAAGCTAGAATAATAGCTATGACCGGCGGTAAAATGGATAGGAACCCGAAATTTTCCATAAGCAATGTAAGTGGGGGATGTAATTTATTTTTTCTTAAGGCTAAATGTATAAAAACAATTCGACCTATATCATTTCCTTAAATTGATTATTACATTGTGTTATTTGTTTGTCTTTTTTAAGGGGCTCGATCTAAAAATAGCATTAAGATTTATATATATGTAGGGCTAACAAAATAATTGTCAGCCCTTTTTGATTTATTCATATTTTTGTATTGGGCTACTCCTCCAACAAAGTATCGTTAAACAGCTTTAAAATTCTTTTATATTCATCTGTCCAACTGCTTGGCTCTACAAATCCGTGACTTTCTACTGGATATAAAGCCATCTCCCAATTGTCTTTCTTCAGCTCTATTAATCGCTGGGTTAATCTAACCACATCTTG
>Ga0307488_10003438_pt1 | contig 13258 bp, 10 predicted proteins | sample SB02metaG_FD_202248 | JGI IMG/M metagenome (GOLD analysis project Ga0307488, IMG submission 202248) | Sea-ice brine microbial communities from Beaufort Sea near Barrow, Alaska, United States - SB 0.2 | ecosystem: Environmental > Aquatic > Marine > Coastal | place: USA: Alaska | collected...
CGAGGGTTTTGCAGCCTAAATTTAGGTGCGAAACATCGCGCTAATGGATTCTTCGTTGCAAACGCGACGCACGGCTTCGGCCAATAAGTCGGCTATAGTTAGTTGGCGAATGCTGCTACAGGCTATGCTGGCGGCCGATAGCGGAATAGTGTCTGTTACTATTAATTCGTCTAAAGATGAATTAGTGATGTTGTCTACCGCTGGTCCAGATAGTACTGGGTGGGTAGCATAAGCTACAACGCGTCGAGCGCCATTGGCCTTAAGGGCATCGGCTGCTTTGCACAAGGTGCCAGCAGTGTCACACATGTCATCAACCAAAATGCAGGTACGGTCTGTAACATCGCCGATAATGTGCATTACTTGGGACACGTTAGCCTTTTCACGACGTTTGTCGATAATGGCTAAGTCTGTATTTAATTGTTTGGCTACTGCGCGGGCCCTTACTACACCACCAACATCGGGAGAAACAACTAATGGGTTGTCGTAATCTTGGTTGGTGATTTCGTCTAGCAGTACAGGTGAGCCAAACACGTTATCAACAGGGATATCGAAAAATCCTTGAATCTGCTCGGCGTGTAAATCTACAGTTAATACGCGGTCAATGCCTGAACGAGCCATCATGTTGGCTACAACGCGGGCGCTTATAGGTACGCGCGCGGAGCGAGGGCGGCGATCTTGACGTGCATAGCCAAAGTAAGGTACTACGGCCGTTACGCGAGCAGCAGAAGCTCTGCGCATTGCGTCAGCCATCAAGATGAGTTCCATCAAGTTGGTGTTGGTGGGTGCGCAGGTTGGTTGGATGATAAATACATCCTTGCCGCGTACATCTTCCAGTAATTCAATAGCGCATTCGCCATCGCTAAACTTCGACACTTTGGCTTTACCTAGGGGAACACCTAAGCGATCTACAACCATTTGAGCTAACGCTGGATGAGCACTACCGGTAAAAACTTTCAGTTTTGACACCTTGGGGCACCTATGCTTTTGCAATTATAGTAAGACGCAAATAGATGTTCGCGTCTGAGAATATGGCTGGGATAGCAGGATTCGAACCTGCGCATGACGAGATCAAAACCCGTTGCCTTACCGCTTGGCGATATCCCATAAATTTCAGGCGCATATTTTCGCGGAAACGGTTTCTTATGTCAATACTGACTTTTAGCAATTTCATGTCTCCCGCCTTAGCACTTCGTAACACGCACCCATAGTATGGTAGTCAGTTTTTCCAGCAGGGCTTTTAAGGTTATCGTACTTGGTATTGTCACAGGTGAGTATGCGATACCAAGCACCATGTTCATGATCCACAAAATGTTCCCAAGAATAGGCCCATAACTTGTCATACCAGTCCCAATAGCGTTCATCTCCAGTTTTTTGAGCGAGTAGTGCAGCAGCGGCTATAGACTCTGCCTGCACCCAAAAATACTTGTCCCCGTCACACACTTTACCTTTAGGATCAAGGCTATAACAGATACCACCATGTGTTTGATCCCATGCTAAATTCAACGCTTCATCAAACAAAAATTGCGCTTTGGGTAAAAGCCAGTGCTGAGGTTTGTAGTCATCAATAATCAACAACAACTTGGCCCACTCGGTAAAATGCCCTGGTTGATAGCCCCACGGACGAAATAAGTTTTTAGGGTCCTCTTTATTATAATTCCAATCTACCTTCCAATCAGTACTATAGTGCTCCCAAATGTAGCCGTTGGTATTTTGAGTTTGGCGCACACAAATATTGTGCGCCACCAGCGTTGCTCGGTCTAAATAAGGCTCATGACCTGTGGCTTCAAAGGCAGCAATAAGCGCTTCACAAGAGTGCATATTAGCGTTTTGGCCACGGTATCCCGACACTGTTTTCCAGTCTGCACTCGCTTCATCGGCATAAAGTCCATCCTCGGGCAACCAAAAACACTGTTCCATAACAGCAAAGGTTTCATGCACATACTCTCGGGCTTCGGTGATGCCGGCTTTTGCAGCAGAGGCATAGGCTAACAGAACAAATGCTAGGCCATAACAATGGTTGGTTTTATCCACTGGCTGGCCGTCTTTAATAAGCCAGGCATAACCACCACTGAGAGGGTTAAAATGAATACCACGTAGGTAATTTAAACCATGGTGTGCTGTGGCAAGGTATTCTGTGCTGTCAAAATAACGTGCCGCTTCACAGTAATTAAAAATAAACCGTGTACTGCTTACCAAATGCTTAGTTTGGGTATCATAAACACTCCCATCATCACGAAAAAAATGAAAAAAACCGCCTTTCGAATCTATTGCTCGAGGGTGATAAAAGTCCATGGTAGTTTGGATATGTTGAGCAAGAAAGCCGGCTTCACGAAAACTTGGTTGTTGAATTCTGTTCACGTAATAATATCCAGCCTGCTGGGTAATGAGCTAATAGCGCCTGCTCGCTGCACGGCGTGGGCCCCGCAAGCACTGGCAAACTTAATGCTTGTCTCTAGAGCCACTTGATTCTCCAGTAACCTACCCAAACTGTTGGGGGTTGTATTTTGTTCAGCTAAGGAGAATAACAAACCTCCCATAAAGGCGTCACCTGCCGCAGTAGCATCAACCATTTGCACTTTAATAGGTGTCATTTCACCACTATTTTCGGCACTGAAATAGCGTAATGGATTACCTCCGTCGGTTATAACAATAAGCCTTACACCAGCCGTCATAATCTTACCTAAAGTCTCTAAGTGAGGCACATCACCCGCTACAAAATCTAATTCTACCATGCTCATCTTTACTAGATTTGCGTATTTAAAACACTCCCAAATGGCTGGCAGCGCTTGGCTAATATCGGCCCATAAATTCACCCGCAAGTTAACATCAAAGCTGAGTAACCATTGGGAACTTTTAGCACGCTGCAAGCCCGCCAAGGTGGCGCTGTAGAGTCCTTGGCTAGTGAGTGTATTGGAACAAAAATGAAATAGGCCATTTCCATTAAAGCAATGTTTTGGAAAGTGTTCTGCGGTAAATAACATGTCAGCTGATGGATGCCTATAAAACTCGAAACTGCGTTCACGCTGGGCATCTAAAGACACAAAAGCCAAACCTGTTTTAGCCTCATTAGTGCGACTTAGAAAATCCAAGTTAACGCCTTCCTCAGCTAGACTATGGGCAATAAAATTGCCAAACATATCGTCCCCTAGCATACCTACAAAAAAAGCATTTCCTCCCAAACGTGATACCGCTGCGGCAACATTGGCAGGTGCACCACCAGGAAATTTAGTAAAAGCCTCGGGTGCGCTATCCTGATACTTACCGCTTTTATCGCTGATCTTGTTGGACAATAGATCTACTAGTGCTTCTCCAAAAGAGAGTACTTTAAACATGGTTTTTCCAAAATTTGATATAATCTTTGAGTAACCTAGGCTGAGCCTAGGCTATTTATCGGGGGGATGACCATACGATCGTCTTTAAGCCATCCAGCCTGCTTTGCAAACTGATGAACCATGATGTTGTATATGTTTTAATCAACATTTCCTAAGTTATTCCAAGTAGACAATACATCGTTGCGCACGGTTTCTCTTGAGTAGATATTAAAGTTATAGTTAATTACATTAAGGTCTTTACGATTTTTATAAACTGGCGAGGCTAGCGTATTAGCATTAGAGTACATTTGTAATGAGGTTTTTGTAGTCAGTATATTTTGGGTACTGGCTAGTAGTGTATATTCAATAAACGCCTTAGCTTGTTTTAAGTATTTAGTACTTTTAAGAATGCTGGCAGCACCAATTTCGTAACCTGTCCCTTCGCAGGGAATAATAATAGTTAACGAAGGGTTTTGGTATTCTAAAAGTGGCACATCATGGATAAACGCAACCGATAACGCGGCGTCGTCGCTAGCAACTGGCAGTAGTGCATCACTACCACTTTTGGGCATTTTTAGAATATTTTCTTTAATCTCTGCAAGCACTTGTATCCGCTGGAACGGGTCATAAATTTGAAAAATAGTACTTAAAAAAGTGTACGCCGTTCCAGAGGTATTAGGGTCGGCGATAATGAGTTGCCCACGATATTTTGGGTCACCTAAATCTGACCAGCAATTAGGGAGGTCTAGATTTTGGGCTGTTAGCACTTTTTTATTGGCAATTACACCCAACATACCTGCGTAGACACCTACCGTATGCCCATCGGATATATCACTAAGGTAGGTAGACCAACCAAGCAGTGCCTTATTATTAGGCACGAACTTATGCATAAGGCCATTCTTCACAGCTTTTAAGTGGGTGTCTCCAGTACCTCCCCACCAAACATCGTAACTAATATCAGTGAGTTTGTTTGATTTACTATTCTTTTCAATAAAATCAAGTGCCTCTCCTGAACTCATTCTAACAATATTAGTAGGGATATCATAAATAGAGACAAACGAATCTCTCAGAACATTACAGGTAGCTGGCGCGGCGCTGCATATAATATTTAGCGTATGGTTTTCTGCGTTAGCCCAGCTAGTGGGCAACATCAGTAAGCAAACGAATAAAGGCGCTAAAAAATAATGCCATGGTTTCATTGGTTATCCCCTAACTCAAATACCAATGACATAGTAGTACCCAATCCAACCTCACTATATACCTTGATATACCCACCACTTTGTTTAATAAACCCATACGCCATACTTAAACCTAACCCTTGCCCATCAGTTTTCTTTTGGCCAGTAAAAAATGGTTCAAATATTCGGTTTTGGATATTTTTAGGAATACCATGCCCATTATCTTCAACAGAAATATTTAGAATTTCACAATGTGCAGAGTGGTTAATACTCGTTTTAACAGTGATGTGACCTTCCCCATCAATGGCATTCATGGCATTAATACAAAGGTTAATGATGCAGGCTTCTAGCTGACCTGGGTCTATATAAAAAATGGGTACATCAGGCGATAAGTCTAAGGTAATTGTTGTGTTTTTTTCACTAGTAAAACAAATAACCTCATAAAGCCCTTCAATTAGATCATTCACATCAACCAGCTCAGGGCTTAGTTTTTGACAACAAGCAAAAGTTAACAAACGATCAATAATGCTAATGCTTTTATCGGCAGAAAATAATGCCCTATCAATAATACGAGAATCTTCTTTTGCTACCAAGTTTTTTGATTCGCGTAAAATATTTAAAGAACCAATAATGACACTGAGCATATTATTAATATCATGTGCAACTTCACCAGATATTTTCCCTAAAGACTCCAGTCGGTCATTTTTTATTGCATTTTTACTTTCATTTACAGGAGGAGATAAGAATATAATTTTGTGCTCAAAGTTTCCTACCTTATGAATATAATCAATAGGAAATAAAATTGATTTTTCACCTACTTTTGTGGCATAAGTAAAGACTAAATTTTGATTAGAAATACTATAATGGCTAGTTAAATAGCTTGATTTTTTTATGTACATATTAAAAAAATCACTATTAATAACTGGGATATTGTTTTTATCAAGGATAAGTACAATATCCTGAGTTCGTAATAGAAATTTATAAAGTATTTCAGAAACAAATACATGAAATTCATTATATGTATTATTTTTATCAGAAAAATAATTATTTAATGGGTTTTCATATAAATTATTGTTTATTTTATTAAAACGAGAAAGTAGCCCAATTGACTTAATATTTGCATTGTTGAATCTGCGCAGCAAAAGCAACAATTTACTAATAAAAAGAATTATCAAAAAAATACATATAGTACTGATAGCCATTAATATTTGGTTTTTTAGTAATGGAGGCATTACTTTTTCACGCCTTTCCTGTTTGAGTTCTGTAACGCTGCCTTCTAAATTTTTTATAAGTACAAAGGAGTATTTTTGGATATTATATATATGTTCCTCTAGTTTTATATTTTTTAGAATGATATTTCTTGTTGTTGAGAAAACGCCGTTGGCACCACTAGCGATATTTTTTATTTGTCTATTTTCTATTAGGAGAGGATTTATTGAACCTATAGCGCCCGCAAATGAATGATTGAATGTTCGTCGCAATTCACCTAGCGTAATTAGATTTGAACTATTCAAAGCATCCTTTAGCAATTCCCACGAACTCACTATATTAATTTCTTCAATAGAGAACGGTTTGTAGTCTGTGGAAATGTTATTATTAAGGATGGTTTGCAATGTTTTTTTATGAAACAAATAGTCATTCCTTAGCTTCATTGTGCTTTTGAAATTATCAAGCTCATCAATTATTTTATCCACATCATTTATTTTTTCAATATAGTATTTATCTTTAGAGGATGTTAATATTTTTTTAATTTTTTTGTATTCTTTATTTATTTCGTTATGAGAAAATAGAAATATATATTCAGACCTTTGTTTATCTAAAGAATTTAGCTTTAAAGATGAATAATTTAAATTATTAATTAAATTTAATCGAGAAGCCTCTTTTTTAGTTATGGATAGGTTTATCTGAATGTTTTGATTATTTACATTTATCTTCCAGAGAGATATTCCTAATATTGTGAAAATTATTACTAATATTATTAGAACAGATCGATGGGAGAAGTAATTAAACATTCTATATATCGCCATCACTATTAAGGCAGAAAATATAGCCCCTATTACGCCTAGTTTGTAGGTATTTTGGCCTTGAAGGATTTATTTCTATTTTTCGCCTCACCCTCAATATTAATACGTCTATATTACGCATCATAAGGGTGGAAGATTCTAGACCTAGTTTTTCTAGTAACGCGTCTCTGGAGAATATTACATTAGGGTGACTAACAAATAGCTCTAACAACCTAAATTCTGTATTGGTCATTTCTATATAGCCCAACGTTGAATGCGTTAAAAGGCATTTTTTACTATCAAGTTTATAATCATCAAAGAAAAAATCTTCTACCGATAATGTGGATATATCGTTAGCAGTGCTGTGTTCAGAAGAATTGCTTTCAATACGCCTAAGGGCAGCACGTATTTTTGCTACCAGCAGCCTTGGATTAAAAGGTTTTTCAACGAATTCATCAATGGCAGATTCTAAACCAACAATCTTCTCAACATCATCAGTAATGCCAGACATCATTATTATTGGTATTTTACGGTATTTCTGGATATCTTTTGCGATATCTAGCCCGCTTTCTTTATCCAGCCTAAGGTCTACCAACACCAGATCAATTTTATGACGGTCAATTTTTTCTAAAATTTCATTTCCGTCTGTGTAAGTATACGTTTCGAACTCAAAATCTTTTAAAAAATCACTTAAAAAAGTTAATATGTTTTCATCGTCATCGATAATGAGTATTTTGTTATTTTTCTTCACTATGTAGCCTCGAGGTATAAACTTTACCACTTAAAGTATAACGCAAACATCGTTACTCTAGCCCAAATAACACGCTAGAAGCGCGTATTTTATCTTTCTAATGTTACAAATGTTACTAGAGTGTCCATTCATATTAGTTATTTTATGAGAGTTTATAATGTTGGTAACTTTGCTAGCAATGGGCTTAATAGGTAACAAAAATAACCAATTTTTTATTGATCCCCCGCACAAAATATCTCAATCTTTATACGTCAACCAACAAAAATAATGAGAATTTTATGAAAACACTGAGTAAGATAATTTTGACGGCGTCACTTTTTGGCGTTGCAGCACAAAGCTATGCATCTAATGACAAGGACTACCTTAAAGGGCTTTCTGGTGAGATGATCAGTTATTGCTCCAATGAACCTGGCCCCTGTGCAGCCCTAATAAAGGCATTTAATGAAGAAGTAGCCCAAGCTAATGGTAATAACAGCTTTAAGGCTAAAACTGTGCGTTTAAGCACAAGCGAGATGATAGCTAGAGTTAAGGGTGAACTAGAAAAATCTGGTGCTGCCTCTAAGCGCAAATGTGGAAAAATTACCGACGTTACTAAAGCAGAAGAATGTAAGGAGAGCGTTTATAAGTCTAAGGTTGATATCGTATTTCACGGCACAGACGATCCTTATCGAGCAGCATTGGCTGATGATTTTTTCTCACCTTACAATTACCCAACTGGTTCAAGCGTACAACCATGGGCTGTAGCAATTACAAAAGATAGCGACAGCCGTTTAGGTGGCGCTTATTTGGGTGTGTTAGGGTTTGGATACAACACCGAACTACTCGCACAAAAAGGTTTAGCTGCGCCTGTATGCTGGAAAGACCTAGAAAAGCCTGAGTACAAGGGCCAGATTGTAATGGCAAACTGGAATACGTCTGGCACAGCTTACAAATTTGCTTCTACAATGATGCAAGCATTCCCTGGTGGCGAGCAAGAAGGTTGGGACACTGTTCGTGCGATACATAAAAACATTGCTCAATACAGTAAGTCAGGTTCTAAAGGCGGAAAAATGGCCGCTCGTGGTGAAACAACCATTGGTATTGGTTTCGCACACGACATTATTAGCCTAGGCCAAAAGGGGTTTCCTATTCAGCTCGTTCTTCCTTGCGAAGGAACGTTGTTTGAAATTGGACCAATAGGTATTCTTCGTGGCGCTAAAAACCGTCAAGCCGCCGAAGCATTTGCCCAGTTCTTGTATGAGACAAGCACACAACAACTGCTTGCCAATGAAGGTATCCTTTCTTTCCCATCAAACGTTAATACCATTCCACCAAAAGGTGTAGAAGTTTTAAATGGTGTGAAGCTGCTTGAGGCTGATAGTTATTTCGCGGATAAAAAAGTTAAAAACGACATTATCCAAAAATGGACTAACGAAGTATTTCCACTCCCTAGATAAGCTATATTTCATATAATAATGCCTTATCAGCGGCTACTGTGCTATGTAGCCGCTTCTCCATCCGCATAAAATAATAACGTTTACACCTGTTTTTATCTTTTTGAATAATACGTATACCAGTGGAGTTTTCTGTATGAGCCGCCTTGTTAAAAATTTACTTATATTGGCAGGGTTGTCCTTACTGATATTGCCTTGGTTCCGAATATATGGAAATTTTTGGTCATTTGAATGGCTAAGCTTTAACATATTTCAAAGCGAAGAGTATGCACCTTTGTTATTTCAATTTCTCTCTTTTGAACGCTGGTGGTTGTTACCTGTTGCTATGCCACTGGGTGTTGCCATTGCACAGCTTTTATTTTGGTATAAAAATGAAAAAATAGCGTCAAATATTCAAATTATCTCCGGTATGTTGGGGGTGATGATGATCATTATTCAATCATTCTTGGTAGGTGATTTTGGTGTCAATTACACCGTCTTAGAAATTATTTTTGCAGAAGACAGCTTTCAATATGGCCTAGGTATGGGCGCTATTACTTTGATATATGCTTACCTTATGTTGTTTGCTAACGGCATTGCCCTTAAAGGATTTATGAAAGGTGACGTTTTTGCCGTTACTTGCTTAGTGGTTATTGTATTTCTTGTGCTGGTGTTTGTTTTTTTCCCAGTTTTTAATATTTTAATTCGTGCATTTTGGGAAACAGACACCGGGTATTCATTGTCTGTATTTTTTGATCGATTTGGTAGCCCTAATATTTGGAGCATAAATTGCTTTAGCGATAGCGCTATTTGTGGTGTGGCTTGGTCCACCTTCTTTCTTGCCTTAATGACAGCACTAAGTACTACTTTACTGGGCCTAGCGTTCGCTTTAATGGTGACGCGAACTAACTTTCGATTTAAAGCCACGCTTCGTGCTTTTAGCGTGTTACCTATCATCACCCCCCCTTTTGTAGTGGGCATGGCACTGTTGTTATTACTGGGCAATTCAGGCGTAGTTACCCAAGCCATTAACACTATTTTTGATGTTGATCTTGGTGGTTGGATTTATGGCTTTTGGGGTTTATGGATTGCTCAAACTTTGTCTTATACGCCGATTGCATTTTTAGTGCTTATTGGCGTGGTAGAAGGTGTAAGCCCCTCTATGGAGGAAGCTTCGCAAACCCTAGGTGCCAATCCGTGGAAAACCTTCATGACGGTGTCATTACCTTTAATGCGCCCAGGGCTGGCCAACGCTTTTTTACTAGGGTTTGTAGAAAGCATGGCAGACCTAGGCAATGCCCTCGTTTTAGGTGGCGATTATCAAGTGCTTTCAGCGCAGATATTTTACTCAGTAGCAGGAGCTTCATCAGATGAGGGTAAAGCAGCATCACTAGCTATCACCCTATTAATCTTTACCTTAGTGGCATTCTTTATCCAAAAAATATGGGTTGGTAAGAAGAGTTATACCACTGTAACGGGCAAAGGAGATGGGGGTATTTATGGTAAATTACCTACTGTAGTAAGCTCGTTTTCTTATGCTTCAGCTATTCCTTGGGCAGTTTTTACTGGAATTATTTATGTGATGGTTCTACTAGGTGGCTTCGTAACCCTTTGGGGCGTGGATAGCTCCTTAACATTCACTCACTACATTGACGCCTTTAGAATCGAGTTTGTTCATAATAACTTAGTGGCTACAGGGGTTGCTTGGGATTCGTTCCTAATCACCATTGGGCTGGCGTTAATTGCGATGCCATTGACCAGCTGTATTGGCTTACTAACTGGTTATTTGCTTTCTAGAGTAGAGTTTCCGGGTAAATCATATTTTGAGTTTAGCACCATGTTGAGCTTTGCGATTCCTGGGATTGTGATTGGAATCTCGTATGTGGTGGCATTTAACCAAGCACCTATCGACTTAACCTTTACGGGTATTATTTTAGTGCTGTGTTTTGTATTCCGTAACATGTCAGTTAGCGTGCGTGCTGGTATTGCTTCTTTATCACAACTAGATCCTGGGCTTGATGAAGCCTCTGTAACGCTGGGCAGTAGAGGTTTCAGAACCATTAGGAAAGTGATTTTACCCTTAATAAAACCAGCTATTACTGCATCAATGATTTACAGCTTTATTCGTTCTATAACCAGCATAAGTGCTGTTATTTTTCTAGTGAGTGCCGATTACAATTTGGCATCAGCTCATATTATAGGCCTTGTAGAACAGAATGAATTTGGTATAGCCATCGCATTCTCTACGGTATTGATCGTGGTTATGGCTGTGGCTCTATTGATCATGCAGTATTTCATTGGCGATCGAAAAGTGTTCCTTAGAAACAAAAAGTAGAATCAAACAGTACAATAAAATAGTAACGAGGTTTACATGAGTACTCATTCAACAGTTCTTTTTAATAATGTAACTAAGCAGTTTAAAGATTTTACAGCAGTAGATAACATAAGCTTTGAAGTCAGGTCAGGGCAATTAATTACCCTATTAGGGCCATCGGGTTGTGGTAAAACAACTACGCTAAGAATGATTGCTGGCCTGGAGCTAGCCACATCTGGGCAGGTTATTATTGGTGGTGAAGATGTCTCCTGCGTATATGCCGCAGGCAGAAGTGTGGGGATGGTATTTCAGTCGTATGCATTATTCCCCCATATGACAGTGATGCAAAATATTTGTTTTGGTTTAAGTGATAAGACAAAAGATAAAGAAGAAACCTTAGATAAAGCGCAAGCTGTGTTAAAAACAGTGGGTTTGAAAAACCTTGAACATCGCTATCCCAGTGAACTTTCTGGTGGCCAGCAGCAGCGCGTTGCGATTGCACGCTCTATTGTCACAAATCCTAAGGTGCTTTTGTTTGATGAGCCCTTGTCTAATTTAGATGCCAAGCTACGTCGGCAAGTAAGGGGGGACATCCGTGACTTACAACGCGAACTGGGTGTTACAACGGTATATGTTACCCACGACCAAGAAGAAGCCTTGGCTATTTCAGATGAAATTATTGTAATGAAAGATGGCCGCATTGACCAAATGGGGTCTCCAAAGGCACTTTATCAATACCCAGAGAATCCTTTTGTTGCCAAATTTATTGGTGAAGCAAATAAAGTATCGGGCCATTTAGAGCCAAGGCACAAAGAAAAAGATGAGTGCATTGTATTTACTTTAGCTGGCCAAGACCTATTCAGCGGTGACTTCCTAAAACAAAAAAATGCACTTAATAAAGCCTGTGACGCCTTCATAAGGCCCAATGCAATTCTCATATTGTCTGAGCCTTCACCTGATGGCTATAGTTTTGAAGTGAAGATATTGTCTGCCATCTATATGGGTAGTTTTGTTGAATATACGATAGAGCCACCATGGGGTTCAGAGTTATTCATGATCGATTACTCATTTAATGAACCTTGCAAAGTAGGCAGCTTAATACATGTAAAAATAGACTGCCGAGGTGTATCCATTGTTTGACAAGTTGACTAAGTATCAATCAATAGTCAAATTTTAAGAATTAGAGCGACCATATGAGAGTTGGACTATGTATTTTTATGCCCAATATATGTAGCAAAAAAATGAGCGCTAATGGTACAAAAGGTTATAAATGGTAATGGATATGATGACCCCAATTGTTAAAAAAAATGTTTTATTACAAGGTATTAAGGCCTGCCTGTTTGATTTTGATGGTGTTATTGTAGATTCGGAGCAGCTTCATACCGATATCAAGCAAAAAACCTTAGATGTATTAGGTATTACTTATCCAGAAAACGTAGTTATCAATTTTCAGGGACGCCCCGACATTGATTTCTTTAACTATGTAAATCAAGAACTTTTATCTGACCAAAAAAGCCAACAAAAAAAATATTCTGTTAGGGCAATGTTACTATTAAAATATGATTTGTATCGTAAAAATAATGACAACCTAGAGCTCATTGATGGAATAAAGGAAATGTTAGCCCATTCTAAAAAAAAGTTTGATCATACTGTTATTGTCACATCATCAATAATAAATGATGTGAAAAAAATAACAGACAAGCATTTCCATAGTGAAACCTTTGATTACATTGTGTCTTGTGAAGACACCCAACGGCATAAGCCTTTTTCCGATCCGTATGAAAAAGGTGTGTTTTTGTGTGGACTTAGGCCAGAACAATGCTTGGTAATCGAAGACACCCCTAATGGTATTCTTGCTGCTAAGGCTGCTGGGTGTATGGTTGCTGCAATAACAAATACGTTTTCTAAAAGGTTATTGATAGAGGCAAATGCTGATATTGTTTTTGATCGGTACGAGCAATTATTACATCTGTTGAACACCAGTCATCGTTCCTAGAAGTGGCCCCAGATAAACCCAGGAAGAGATTTTATTTCTCGGGTAAATATGGCTTGTTACCAAATAAAGCAGAGGCAAAGTACAACCTTGCCTCTTATACCGTGGCCAGTTTTACTTGACCACAATCTATCAAAATTTACAGGGTAAAAGTGTATTCATTACAGGTGGCGGGGCTTATAATCCGCGGCTTTACTCTAGGTCTGTAGTGGGCGTAAAGCTAGGATTTAGCCGAGGGAATGGAAATAAGTTAAACCAACTTTTAAGCACTAAAACGAGGCGCATATCGGTGCCGA
>Ga0307488_10003439_pt1 | contig 13252 bp, 15 predicted proteins | sample SB02metaG_FD_202248 | JGI IMG/M metagenome (GOLD analysis project Ga0307488, IMG submission 202248) | Sea-ice brine microbial communities from Beaufort Sea near Barrow, Alaska, United States - SB 0.2 | ecosystem: Environmental > Aquatic > Marine > Coastal | place: USA: Alaska | collected...
AAAAATGTTTTAGCGTCTAAAACAGTAGGTTTTTGGTTGCACTTACCTCCGTTAACATCTAAAAAAGTGTTGCTACGCAAGCTAGATGAACTCAAGCGACAGAATATCGATAGTTATGCCATTCCTGACGGTGATTTAGCCAACGGGATTTCGTTAGGAATGTTTACAGAAGCGCGGCGTGCAAACAGTTTAAAAGAAAGTATCTCTCGTTTAGGATATAAACCGCAGATAGTAGAAGTGCCAAGAGAGAAAAGAGAGCTCTGGATTTTTGTTTTACCGGAAGAAGCTCAAAAAATAAGCGACCAAACATGGTTAAATTGGCTTTCTGCAAAAGAATTACCTAAAAAACAACAAATATTGTGTTCAGATGTTGCGTCTGCGTGAAAGTTTCTCTAGAATCGCGCCTCCGGAATTAGGGAAGGTGATAACTTTCTTTAGTTAGGAGAGCTTTAAACATTTTGGTTCGTTTAAAGCTCGTAGGTAAAAGTGCTTGGAGCATACAGCTTCAGTTTGGCTGGCGTAGCTCAGTTGGTAGAGCAGCTGACTTGTAATCAGCAGGTCGTAGGTTCGACTCCTATCGCCAGCTCCATTTTATTACCACCCTTGATATTATCTGCGATGATGTCAAGGGTGTTTGATAGCATTTCGCAGGGGTTCCAGAGTGGCCAAATGGATCAGACTGTAAATCTGACGCGCAAGCTTCGGTGGTTCGAATCCACCCCCCTGCACCATATTTAGTAAAATTAGTTGAGCTCAGATTCAGCTCGGTTCTGCCCTAATTAAGTACTGTTTTTCTAAAGTATTTTATTGTGTGGAATGGTTATGTTTAAGACTGCTAGGTTTTCTTGTGGTGTTCTGCAAGTGGTATTTGCGGGTGTAGTTTAATGGTAGAACCTCAGCCTTCCAAGCTGATGATGCGGGTTCGATTCCCGCCACCCGCTCCAATCTTTTGTGTATTGAGGATTGGTTAAAGGTTTGCAAAGCTTTGTGCTCATGTAGCTCAGTTGGTAGAGCACACCCTTGGTAAGGGTGAGGTCAGCAGTTCAAATCTGCTCATGAGCTCCATTGGCAGAAGTTAGTATTATCTTGTGATGAATTTGTCACAAGCAAGGTAAATGATGACACGGCAAATTCGCTGGATGCCATTTTATATATGGTGCGCGAGTGGTCTGTGTTTTTTTGGTATTTGACCGTTTGGTCAGTTTTTAATTAAGCAACACTAGCTAGGAGACGCCCACCATGGCAAAAGAAAAGTTTGAACGTAATAAGCCCCACGTCAACGTGGGAACAATCGGTCACGTCGACCATGGTAAAACCACGCTAACGGCAGCGCTAACACGCGTATGTGCAGAAGTATGGGGCGGTACAATGGTCGCATTTGACGGTATCGACAATGCGCCAGAAGAGCGTGAACGTGGCATCACTATCGCCACTTCACACGTCGAGTATGATTCACCTGAACGCCACTACGCACACGTAGATTGCCCTGGTCACGCCGATTATGTTAAAAACATGATTACCGGTGCGGCACAAATGGATGGTGCTATCTTGGTTTGCGGCGCAACTGACGGCCCTATGCCGCAAACACGCGAACACATTTTGTTGTCGCGTCAAGTTGGCGTACCTTACATCATCGTGTTCTTAAACAAAGCAGATCTTCTAGCAGAAGATTGTGGCGGCGTCGGTTCGGAAGAATACGAAGAGATGATAGAGTTGGTCGAGATGGAGCTACGTGAGTTGCTAGATCTGTATGAATTTCCAGGCGACGACACACCTATTATTGCTGGGTCAGCATTAATGGCACTTAATGGCCAAGATGAAAATGAACTAGGTACAACCGCTGTTAAAAAGCTAGTTGAAGCGCTAGATTCATACATTCCTCAGCCTGAGCGTGCAATTGACCAGCCATTCCTACTGCCTATTGAAGATGTATTCTCGATTTCAGGTCGTGGGACGGTGGTCACTGGTCGTGTCGAGCGTGGTATCGTTAAAGTCGGCGAAGAAATTGAGATCGTTGGTATTAAAGACACCACAAAAACCACCTGTACCGGTGTTGAAATGTTCCGTAAGCTGCTTGACGAAGGTCGTGCAGGCGAGAACGTAGGAGTTCTTTTACGGGGTACCAAGCGCGAAGATATTGAGCGTGGTCAGATATTATGTAAGCCCGGTTCGGTTAAGCCACATACTACTTTTGAAGCTGAAATATATGTGTTGTCGAAAGATGAGGGTGGTCGTCATACGCCATTCTTTAGAGGCTACCGTCCGCAGTTTTACTTCCGTACCACAGATGTTACCGGTGCGTGTGAATTGCCAGAAGGCGTAGAAATGGTTATGCCAGGTGACAACGTGCAGATGGTTGTTACGTTGATTCACCCTATTGCGATGGAAGACGGTTTGCGTTTCGCTATCCGTGAAGGTGGCAGAACGGTAGGGGCTGGTGTTGTAGCAAAAATTGTTCAATAAAGTGGTCGGGTAGTTTTTGCTCGTGCAGGTAGGTTTAGCGGCTGCATCGTGCTGTGATGTCACGTTTCCCAAGATGGCAGAGGGTTGTTGCTAAAATTGTTGGGTAACATTTGACAGTATGAATTTACAAAAAAAGTTGCTATTGGCGGCTTTTTTTATGTGTTAATTGTTAAGGTGTATTCTTTTTAAAATGAAGAAGAGCCTTTTTTTGGTCTATTTCAAACTCGAATCCGCGTAATACATTCATCCCCAACAACCCAGAAGAGTGTCTTGATGTCGGGAAGTCGATTACTGCAATTTGAATATTATTTAACAAATATTGTCCTATCTGAAATGTGTCTACGGTATATACTTCACCGCTAACTTGGCCGTTAGCGGTCAAGAATGTTTGCTTATGTTGGTAAGAGAACTGGCTGCGTCGTTCGATGGATTCAAAATATTTTTTACTCAGCGTGGTAATAGAGGCGCCAGTATCAATGAGAAGGTTAGTGTCATTGCCTGATAATTGGGCAGAAATAATAAATTGATCCGCAATTTTTTTCAGGGGTACCACGTGTTTTTGAAGTGCTTCCGTCTTTGTTGCCGTGGGTAATAGTGCTGCAACTTTCGTTTTCCATTTAGGGTTATTGGCTAGAGCCGATAAATATTCTTCTGCAAAATAGCGCTCATCTTTTAAGAGATAGATTTCTGCTAAACGAAACCTATCTGCGTCTTGTAGCAAGCCAGCACTTTCGGCGTGTCGGTAAATGTCAGTAAGTCTTGCCCATTCTCCTCTCTGAGATAACAAAATATCTATAGTCTTTATCATGTTGTTATACGTCTGAATGATCATGTTTGTTTGTTCGGGGTTGTATGTATAGCTGTTTGCCAGTTGTAGTGTGTTTATGGCGTCGGAATAAAATAGTAAGGCCATATAGTAGCTTGCTTGCAGTAAGAGCATGTCAGTATCATCATAAAAACTTGCTAAATATGTCTTAATGGCATTATCTAAGTTTACTTTATTGACCTTAGGGTTTTGTAATAGGTCGAGTACATGTCTAATATAGAACTCTTTTAGAACCCTGTAATCGGTTGATACGCTTTCAGTGTTGTATAGCGTTGAGACGGCTTCGTGATATTGATTCAATGACAAATACAATAAAAATTGATCAGGTATGGTCTGGCCAGCAGGGCTCTTTAAGGTTTCTATGCTTATCTTGGTTTTAGGCGAAGCGCGTTTGCTAGCGGGGGTAACAGCAGTCATAGCAGGCGTTTCAGCAGGCGTATTAGCAGGCGTATATGAGAGGGGTATATTACTGCTAGGTCTTTCATAGGCGTTATTATTTTCCGTGCCAAGCCAGTATCCAGCGCCCAGGCATGCAGCGATAGATGTCAGATAGATAAACCATTTCATTGCCAATATAGTTCGCCTGTTTCGTGTGTAAGCTATAGAGCTAAATTCAAATTACTTTACTATAGATTCAATATTTTTTAAGCTTTTTATTACGCCTGAAGAGTTCGTGTGTATATTGCTGTTGAGGCGTTATTTTGCCTGATAATGGATGACTATTAACGAATCAATAACCTAAGCCATGCCTTTGGTGTTCCCTGGTAATGATATGGAGAACTAATATATATGAATATATTGTAGGGGGTTTCTGTCATCATATAAAAACGTCAAAGTTAAGCGACGTGCAGACAACAAAAAGCCCGGTTGGAGTTAACTCAACCGGGCTTTTTGTTGTCTGCCTAAAGGGTTAATTATTTAGATTTGTTTGCTTTTCGTTCTTTTTCTTCTGCTATGACTTTCTCGGCTACATTGTTAGGGCATGGTAAGTAATGCGCAAATTCCATAGAGAACTGGCCGCGACCGGATGTCATAGTGCGAAGCGTTCCAATGTAACCAAACATCTCAGATAGCGGAACATCTGCTTTAATGCGAACGCCAGTAACACCTTTTTCTTGATCTTTGATCATGCCACGGCGACGGTTAAGGTCACCAATAACATCACCTACGTGATCATCGGGTGTGTAAACATCTACCGCCATAATCGGTTCTATTAGTTGTGGGCCTGCTTTAGGCATAGATTGACGGAACGCGCCTTTAGCGGCAATTTCAAAGGCGACTGCAGATGAATCCACAGCGTGGAAACCACCGTCATACAACTCAATTTCAACGTCCAATACCGGGAAACCAGCAAGAGGGCCTTGATCCATCATGCCTTTAAAGCCTTTTTCAATCGCAGGGAAAAACTCTTTAGGGACGTTGCCACCGACAACTTTCGAAGCAAATACAAAACCAGTACCTGGCTCGCCGGGCTTAATTTTATAATCAATTTTACCAAATTGACCAGAACCGCCTGACTGCTTCTTGTGCGTGTAGCTATCATCAATAAGTGTGGTAATAGTTTCACGGTAGGCAACCTGAGGCTGTCCCACTGTTAGTTCCACGCCATAGGTGCGCTTAAGAATATCGACTTTAATATCTAAATGAAGCTCTCCCATGCCTCTAAGAATGGTTTCGCCTGAGTCAATGTCGGTTTCAACATGAAACGTAGGATCTTCTGCAACCATCTTACCGATAGCAACTCCCATCTTTTCAGAGCCGCCCTTGTCTTTAGGGGTAACAGAGATCGAAATTACAGGTTCAGGGAAAACCATTGCCTCGAGAGTGACAGGATCTTTCGGGTCACATAACGTATGTCCAGTTTGCACGTTCTTCATGCCTACAATCGCGATAATATCGCCAGCTTGTGCGCGGCTAATTTCATTGCGATCATCAGCATGCATTTCTACCATGCGACCAATGCGCTCAGTTTTGCCTGTGAAGGTATTCAGAATGGTCATACCTTTTTCAAGTACACCAGAATAAATACGAATAAAGGTAAGAGCGCCAAAGCGATCATCCATAATTTTAAATGCTAGGGCCTTTAATGATGCTTCAGTAGTTACTACTGCGAACTTACCTGTTTCATTACCTTCATCATCAGTTAATGGCTGCTGTTTTGCCTCTGTTGGGTTCGGTAAATAGTCAACAACCGCATCTAGAATTAATTGAATGCCTTTGTTTTTGAAGGCTGAGCCACAATAAGTTGGGAAAAAATCTAAAGCGATGGTGCCTTTTCGAATGCAGCGCTTAAGGTCTTCAATAGAAGGTTCTTCGCCGTCCATGTAAGACATCATTATGTCGTCATCTTGGTCGACAACGGTTTCAATTAATTTTTCGCGATATTCTGCTACTTGATCAACCATGTCGGCAGGAATGTCAACAATCGTAAAGTTTTCTGGTAAACCCGTATCATCCCAAACGAAGGCTTGCTGAGTGAGAAGATCAACAACACCAACAAAATTTTCTTCAACGCCAATAGGCAGTGTCATCACAACAGGATTGGCGCCCAATACTTTTTCAACTTGCCCTACTACGCGCAAAAAGTCTGCACCCATACGATCTAGTTTGTTAACAAAGATAATTCGAGCCACTTCAGAGTCGTTCGCATAGCGCCAGTTAGTTTCAGATTGCGGTTCAACACCACCGGAACCACAGAAAACGCCTACCCCGCCATCAAGTACTTTTAGGGAGCGGTAAACTTCAACAGTAAAGTCAACGTGTCCAGGTGTGTCGATGATATTGAAGCGGTGATCTTTCCAAAAGCAAGTAGTTGCAGCAGACTGAATGGTAATGCCGCGCTCTTGCTCTTGATCCATAAAATCAGTTGTAGCGGCGCCATCATGCACTTCACCCGTCTTATGAATTTTACCGGTAAGCTTGAGGATACGTTCAGTAGTGGTGGTCTTTCCCGCATCAACGTGGGCAAAAATACCAATATTTCTATAATGGGATAACTCAGTCATGTGAAATTACTCGTTGGTTCTTCTGGTTGAAATAATAAAAGTGAAAAATTCCGCTTTTGTAATGAAATTGGTCAAAAATAGCGCGGTATTGTATAACAACTAACTTGCTTTGTTGAGAGATATCGGAAAAATAGTGCCTTTTGGTTAATTTTGGTTGGGTGATGCGCTATATGTCGCTATAACTTTATCGTCACGGGGCTACTTGTTAGCGCGTTAGGCGTAGGAATGTTCTCATTATTGCTCTAATAAGTGCCGGCAAAAAGTTTATGAGTGGGTGTTTGTCAATGATTGAGCTTTGATGTATATCTGTTTTTGATGAACGTTGGTAGCCGAGGTTTTGTGAGTAGTAATAGGCCTTTATATCTTTGTTTTGCGCTAAAAAGTGTTGAGCAGACCATCATAATGCATGGGAAGCCTTGAGGGTGGCCAGCCGTGCTTTCATCTCTTCAAGGAAGGGTGCGAGTCGTTTGATGGTTTTGCAGTTAACAGCTTGGCAGTGAGAGAGTAGTATAGGTTCGATGACAGCTCACCGGCGGAGCTTTTTAGCATGTGCCCAAAGTAGGCTATATCCCAATCTAGAGATTCTAGCGCATGTGCGGCTTGCTTCCCATCTATATCTACATGGTTTGAGAGCTGGATGTCATCTTCTAGAATAAAAAGCTTGTTTAGTTTTTCGCCCGCAGCCGCTGTTAAAATAGTGAGGTGGCTAAGGAAGCGGCCCCTGGCGCCTCTGCTGGTAAAGTTCAGCGGGTATCCAGTGTTATGGCGTCAAAAAAAGAGATGCTGTTAGTACTGATAGGGAGTTGATATCGGGCGAACTCTGCCTCGGTCTTCATTCGGCGATCAGTTCTAGAATCCATGTTAATAATTTTACTTGGTCGAGATAGTCTATAAAACTCATGTTGTCTACCTGTGCGCTGCGTTATGCGATAGATAATGATGGCGAGTGAGCTTGCTGTATTCTAGGCCCTGTCTTAGTTGATGTCTTCAGTATAAACATATGGGTATATATGTCTTTTACAATAGTCGGTTTTGCGCCTTGTGGTGTTTTGGCTGATGGTAAGAGTAATGGTAGTGGTGTTAGTGTTGGGGTGGCTTTGCCTAAATAAGATGTTTTCCGATATTAATAAACATAATCCAAATTAATGGTTGACGCAAGCATCCCTCATCCATATACTCACGCCTCCTTTTTACAGGGACTGATCAGTAGATTAGTTGGCTGTAATCGTTCTTTAAGATAGTTGGAGTTTAGTTGCAATGCAGAATCAGCGTATTCGTATTCGTTTAAAAGCATTCGATCACAAGTTGATCGATACGTCCACGCAAGAGATTGTCGAGACTGTTCGTCGTACAGGCGCACAGGTTAGAGGTCCGATTCCTTTGCCGACTCGCAAAGAGCGTTTTACTATATTGGTATCGCCGCATGTTAATAAAGATGCGCGTGATCAATATGAAATCCGTACGCACAAACGCTTGTTGGATATCGTTGAGCCAACCGAGAAAACTGTTGATGCACTTATGAAGCTAGATTTAGCGGCAGGTGTTGAAGTGCAGATTTCTTTAGGTTAGATTTAAGGTTTAGCGATTAGTGATATATAGTTGATGTTTTTCTATATATAGAAGCAACTGAACACCAAGCATGACTCACTTACATTTAATTGTTTAATGGGTGAGTCTTGTGTAACGCTCTGAAATGGGCGGCCATAGCGGGTCTCTTTATAAGCTTAGGCTTTGAGGAGTGAATAGCCCCGTACACTTGAGAGGTTAGAAACATGACGATAGGTCTCGTCGGTCGCAAAAGCGGCATGACTCGTATATTCGCAGAAGATGGTGCATCTATTCCGGTTACAGTAATCGAAGTCGATCCAAACCGTATTACGCAAATCAAAAGCACTGAAACCGATGGTTACAATGCAGTTCAAGTAACTGTGGGTTCTCGTCGTGCATCACGTGTAACAAAATCTGCAGCCGGGCATTTTGCTAAAGCCAATACCGAAGCCGGTCGTGGTGTTTGGGAATTACGCAATGATGCTAAAGAATCGTTTGAAATCGGCGGAGAAATCACTGTGTCAGCTTTTGAAGTTGGTCAGAAAGTCGATGTAACGGGTACATCTAAAGGTAAAGGTTTTGCTGGTGGCGTTAAGCGTTGGAATTTTGCAATGCAAGATGCTACGCACGGTAACTCGCTATCTCACCGTGCGCCTGGCTCAATTGGTCAATGCCAAACACCTGGTCGCGTTTTCAAGAACAAGAAAATGGCAGGGCATATGGGCGCCGAACAAGTGACCGTGCAAACGTTAGAAGTGGTTCGCGTTGATGTAGAGCGTAATTTATTGTTGATCAAGGGTGCTGTTCCTGGCGCTCCGGGTGGCGACGTTTTTGTTCGTCCAGCCACTAAAGTTAAGTCCTAGGGGGATATGATGGAATTAAGTATTTCAACACCCAAGGGCGCTAAAGGTACTGTAGAAGTATCTGAGCTGACTTTTGGAAAAGAATTTAATCAGAATCTAGTGCATCAAGCTGTAGTTGCTTATCAGGCTGCTTCTCGTCAGGGTACTAAAGCGCAAAAAAATCGTGCAGCAGTTTCTGGTGGTGGCGCCAAGCCATGGGCTCAAAAAGGCAGTGGTCGTGCTCGTGCGGGTACTTCACGTAGCCCGATCTGGCGGAGTGGCGGTGTAACATTTGCTGCACAACCGCGCAGTTATGAGCAAAAAATCAATAGAAAGATGTATCGTGCAGCAATGCGTTGTATTCTTTCTGAGCTGGCGCGCCAAGATCGTTTGGTTGTTGTCGAGTCAATCGCATTGGACGAGCCTAAAACTAAAGGTCTTGTTAACTATCTAGCCCAGTTCGATTTGTCGGAAGCGCTAATAGTTACTGAAGATGTTGATGCGAACTTGTATCTTGCGTCACGTAATCTGCACAAGGTTGATGTCATCGACGCTCAGAGCGTTAATCCGCTGAGCCTAGTGGGTTTTGATCGAGTGATGATTACTGTTGATGCACTCAAGAAAGTTGAGGAGGCATTAGTATGAGCCAGTCACAGCAAGAGCGTTTATATAAAGTTCTATTAGGTCCAGTTATTTCTGAAAAAGCTGCGGCGGCTTCAGAGTCGGCTAACCAAGTAGTGTTTAAAGTATTAGTTACCGCCACTAAGGCAGAGATCAAAGCGGCAATAGAAAAGCTATTTGATGTTAGCGTTGTTGAGGTAAATACATTAAAAGTTAAAGGTAAAACCAAACGTACACGCCATGGCCTAGGTCAGCGTAGCGATTGGAAAAAAGCCTATGTTCGTTTGGCCGAAGGTCAAGATATTGACTTCGCGACCACAGAGTAAGGGGTTAGAAAATGGCAGTTGTAAAACGTAAACCAACGTCCGCCGGTCGCCGCTCTGTTGTTAGTGTGGTCACGCCGGGCTTACATAAAGGTGCTCCGTACGCACCTTTACTAGAAAAGAAATCGAAAAGTGGTGGCCGTAATAATAATGGCCGCATTACTACTCGTCATATTGGTGGTGGTCACAAGCAACACTATCGTATGGTTGATTTTAAGCGAAACAAAGATGGTATTCCGGCGACAGTTGAGCGCATTGAGTATGATCCTAATCGCACAGCACATATTGCACTATTGTGTTATGCCGATGGCGAGCGTCGCTATATTATTGCTCCTAAAGGCATATCTGCAGGTGATAAAGTTGAGTCAGGTGAAGCTTCGGCCATCAAACCAGGCAACACACTGCCAATTAGAAACATTCCTGTTGGTAGTACGATACACTGCGTTGAGCTAAAGCCTGGAAAGGGTGCTCAAATCGCTCGTTCTGCAGGCACATCAGCTCAGTTGATAGCGCGTGAAGGTGCTTATGCAACACTACGTTTGCGTAGTGGTGAAATGCGCAAGGTGTTGTCTGATTGTCGCGGTACCATCGGTGAAGTATGTAACAGTGAGCACAGTTTGCGCTCATTGGGTAAGGCTGGCGCATCTCGCTGGCGTGGTGTTCGTCCAACTGTTCGCGGTGTAGCGATGAACCCTGTTGATCACCCACATGGTGGTGGTGAAGGTCGTACATCGGGTGGTCGTCATCCGGTCAGTCCATGGGGTACGCCAACTAAGGGTTATAAAACTCGTAGTAATAAGCGTACAGATAAAATGATTGTTCGTCGTCGCGGTAAGAAGTAATTAGCGCTCCGGCTTGTAAAGACAGTTAAGCAGATTAAGAGGAAATAACAGTGCCACGTTCACTGAAAAAAGGTCCTTTCATCGATCTTCATTTGTTGAAGAAAGTAGAAACAGCGGCTGAAAAAAATGACCGTCGTCCGATCAAGACTTGGTCGCGTCGTTCAATGATCCTACCTAACATGGTTGGTTTGACAATAGCTGTTCATAATGGACGTCTACATGTGCCTGTCGTTGTTAATGAAGAGATGGTGGGTCATAAGTTAGGCGAGTTCGCGGGTACGCGAACTTATAAAGGTCATGTCGCTGATAAAAAAGCGAAGCGCTAGGGGTTGATAATGGAAGTAGCAGCAAAGTTAAGTGGTGCGAGTTTATCAGCTCAAAAAGCTCGTTTGGTTGCGGATCAAATCCGTGGCAAACATGTTGAAGAAGCGTTAGACCTTTTACACTTTAGTAAGAAGAAAGGTGCGGAAATCATTAAGAAGGTACTCGAAAGTGCGATTGCGAATGCAGAGCAAAACGAAGGTGCCGATGTTGATGAATTGCGAGTATCAACAATTTTTGTTGATGAGGGCATGACAATGAAGCGTATCCGACCACGTGCAAAAGGGCGTGCGGATCGTGTTTTAAAGCGCAGTTGTCATATTACAGTTAAAGTCGCCGACGAATAAGAGAGCGAACGTTATGGGTCAAAAAGTACATCCAACGGGTATTCGTTTAGGTATTGTTAAAAAACATACTTCAACGTGGTACGCCAATAGTAACGAATACGCCGATAAGCTTCATGCCGATCTTAGTGTTCGTCAATATATACAAACAAGACTTGCTAGTGCATCCGTTAGCCGCGTTGACATTGAGCGCCCAGCTAACACCGCCAAAGTGACAATTCATACGGCTCGTCCGGGTATTGTTATTGGCAAGAAAGGTGAAGATGTTGAGAAACTACGAAAAGAAGTTTCTAAGATAATGGGTGTACCTGTCCATATCAACATCGAAGAAATTCGCAAGCCAGACCTTGATGCAAAGTTAGTTGCTGAGAGTGTTTCTAGTCAGCTTGAGCGTCGTGTTATGTTCCGTCGCGCTATGAAGCGCGCAGTACAAAATGCCATGCGTCAAGGTGCTGAAGGAATTAAGATTCAAGTAGGTGGTCGTTTGGGCGGTGCAGAAATTGCTCGTTCTGAATGGTATCGTGAGGGTCGAGTACCTTTGCATACGCTACGTGCTGATATCGATTATTCGACAGCAGAGGCAGCGACAACTTACGGCATCATCGGTGTCAAAGTTTGGATATTCAAGGGTGAAGTTATTGGTGATGTAGTTGATGCAGAACCGGCACCTAAAAAGAAAAACTCAAAGGCCAAATAAGGCCAATAGGGTAGGGTTACGCAAATGTTGCAACCAAAGCGTACTAAATTTCGCAAAATGATGAAAGGCCGCAATCGCGGCTTAGCACTACGAGGCTCTAAAGTTAGCTTCGGTGAGTTCGGGTTAAAAGCAGTGGGTCGTGGTCGTTTAACGGCTCGTCAAATTGAAGCCGCTCGTCGAGCAATGACACGCCACATTAAACGTGGCGGTAAAATCTGGATTCGTGTATTTCCAGATAAGCCGATTACTAGTAAGCCTTTAGAAGTTCGTCAAGGTAAAGGTAAAGGTAACGTAGAATATTGGGTGGCTCAAATTCAGCCAGGTAAAGTGTTATATGAAATGGACGGTGTTAGCGAAGAGCTAGCTCGTGAAGCATTTGCACTAGCCTCTGCTAAATTGCCAATTAAAACAACTATTGTTAAACGTTCGGTGATGTGATGAAAGCAACAGATCTTCGTGAAAAAACAGCTGAAGAGCTTAATGCTGAGTTGTTGTCTACATTAGAAGCGCAATTCAAACTGCGCATGCAGGCATCATCTGGTCAGCAGGTACAAACTCACCTGTTTAAACAAACTCGTCGTGATGCTGCACGCATCAAGACGATCTTGAAAGAAAAGGCAGGTAAGTAATCCATGGCTCAGATAGAAAATCAACAAGCTAAAGAAGCTCGTACTTTAATGGGTAAAGTGGTCAGCGACAAAATGGATAAAACCATTACGGTTCTTATTGAACGTCGTGTAAAACATCCGCTTTACGGTAAGTACATGAGCAAATCATCGAAACTAAAAGCGCATGATGAAGAAAATTCATGCAACATTGGTGATGTAGTGATTATTGCAGAGTCTCGTCCATTATCTAAAAGTAAATCATGGGCATTGGTTAAAATAGAAGAGCGTGCTGCGCAAATTTAATTTCACTATTTGTATGGCCTGTCCATACAAAAGTAGAGATTTCGGAGACGAACAATGATACAAACACAATCTTATTTAGACGTTGCTGATAACAGCGGTGCGCGTCGAGTTATGTGTATTAAAGTGCTTGGTGGTTCACACCGTCGTTATGCACGTGTTGGTGACATTATTAAGGTTACTGTGAAAGAAGCAATTCCTCGCGGTAAGGTTAAGAAAGGTCAAGTGATGAACGCAGTTGTCGTTCGTACTAGAAGCGGTGTTCGTCGTAATGATGGGTCGCTGATTAAATTTGACGATAATGCGGCGGTTATTTTAAACGCGCAAAACGCACCTATAGGCACACGTATTTTTGGGCCAGTAACGCGCGAGTTGCGTGGTGAAAAATTCATGAAGATTATTTCTCTGGCGCCTGAAGTACTGTAATAGTACTTGCTAGTTAAAGAGTAGAGGGCAGAGTAATGCGAAAGATTAAAACTGACGACGAAGTGATTGTTGTTGCTGGTCGCGAT
>Ga0307488_10003440_pt1 | contig 13250 bp, 17 predicted proteins | sample SB02metaG_FD_202248 | JGI IMG/M metagenome (GOLD analysis project Ga0307488, IMG submission 202248) | Sea-ice brine microbial communities from Beaufort Sea near Barrow, Alaska, United States - SB 0.2 | ecosystem: Environmental > Aquatic > Marine > Coastal | place: USA: Alaska | collected...
TCTATTAGATTCTTTAGTACCTCTTACAAGCTCATGCGTAGGCGTACGTGAGGAGACTGATTACTTTACTAAGCCATGTGAAACTTGCTTTTGGTGTAATGAAAAGCTTTGGGCATTTGGGCATCTATAATGAAAAAATATTATATTACTGGAACACGTCGTGGATTGGGAAAAGCATTATCAGATGCATATCATACTGTAGATACTCTCGAAGAGTGTGATGTGTTTATTAATTGTAAGCATGACGGGTTTAGCCAAGTTGATATGTTATACAAAGCAACTAGTATGGGTAAGCGGGTTGTTAGTATAGGAAGCTATGCAAGTGATTGGATATACCACCCGCTAAAATGTGATTTCAAATATGCTGTAGAGAAGAAAGCCCTTAGAGATGCCAACAGCCAATTGTTTGATAATGACAGGCCGGTCACGTGTATAAACTTTGGGTACTTTGATTCAGAGAGATCCGCTGAAATTGTGGCTGATAAAATGTCTATAGATTATTGTATGGATGTTATTGACTGGGTTATAGAGCAAGAGCATAGAGTAAAGGAATTGACAGTATGCGCATAGACATTGAAAGAATTTTATTTGAAATAAAGATGTACATTCCCGAAGAAGTGTATTATAATAAAAGTACACAAATAGCACTACAGGGTGTAGAAGGTAATTACGATCCTGAATATGGTACAGGAAGATTAGATACTATAGTTCATAAAGAGAGTGACTTCCATGTACCTAATTTTATGCGAATGGAATACACTAACCATATACTAAACAGCCTAGGAATGTATAGATCACGTATTATGAAAATGGAATCTAAAACCTGTTACACTTATCATCAAGATCCTACTATGAGGATGCATATCCCACTAGTAACTAATGAGAATTGTTTTATAATCGTTGACGATATTCTTCGCAGGTATCCTGCAGATGGTAGTAACTACCTAATAGATACAACTAAAATGCACACTGCAGTGAATGCATCTAGAGAGGAACGGATTCATATCGTAGGCTGTGTAGATGTTTAACATCGCCTATATAGAAAATGCTTTGGAGATTATCTTTACGCATTAGTTCTATTCGTTCTGGATATACTTCCCAGTCCTTGAATATATCAGGTCTGCCTCTCTTTAATCTCTTAAAGAAACCAGCAGGCCTGTCACGTGACCATATCACTAATGGGAAATCTTTGCACAATTCAAGGCTATACTTTAGCTCCATGAAATCATCGATCTTCTCTAATATGTTTGTACTGTCAGTTCTATAGTCATTGAATGCATAGTACCTACTGAATATCCTTACAACATTATCAGATAAGATCTGGCACCCTGATGCTTGTACAGGTTCGTCACCATCAAAAACAAATGTAAAGTTATACATCTCATCCATGTGTATATTGTGTGATCTATAGTTTACGCCAAGCCTATCATGCACACTATCAAATTCCATTTGTAGAAATGCATCCTCACAAGCTTCATCTTCAATATGAGTTCTTATCCCTTGCTTAATATATGGTACTATTCGCAAGTGAAATAATCTACAGCATCAAATTCTTTCGATAATCCAAATACTACTAGATCACCAACGCCTTGTATATCGTGAATGAATTGTGTGTGATATAGACACATCGCATTCGTGTTATTCAAAACCTTTGTCTCTAATACTTCTTTGGTTTTTTCATCATGCATAGTCACTGTCAATTCGCCTCTAGGACAAAAGAACACCACTGCATTTTCATTATCGCCACTATCTTTATGTGGTCCAAGATCATCTACGAATCCTTCATAGTAATCCCACACACCCATATATTCTATAGGCCCAAAGTGTGTTTGTATTTCTGTTCTTAGTGGCAAAGTATGCTCACTTAGTTCGTCTTTAGATTCGTAAATTGACCACCAATTTTCTTTGTGCACTTTATTCTCGTCTATAAAGGCTGCAAGATTATATTGATCGACGTCGTGATCCCACGTGTAACACCAATTATACATTTCTAAAATACTCCTCTGGGTTTGTTCGTTTATCTGTTCCAAATACAATAAGTGTCCCTTCACCTTCTACTGAGTGTGGGAATACTGTGTTATTTAGAGCAACTAGGTTTGAGTCGTCTAATGATACTGTCTCAATTATATGAGAATCTGGTTCATCTTTTGCATGTAGATGTATATCAAAATTACCAGAAATACAAGTTACAATTGAGCCAGTATGCTCTGTACCTATATCTATATGAATAGGGCATTTGCTAAAGTTCTTATCAAATCTCCATATGGCAAGTATAGGCGTCTTTTCTTCTAACGTAAGACCAGTAATATCTGATACTAATGATCTTATATTAGTGAGGCTATCGCTCGCACCACCATCATCTAACCTTACTCGGTTTTCTCCAAGAGGAGGTATAACCCACATCTTAGAATCTGCAACTGATTTGTATACCCATAGTGGTTCATGATCAAATGCTTTAATGTAATTATTGCACACTGATTTTAGAACCGATGGCATGTTGACATTAAATTTTTTATACCACTTCATTAAGAATTTTCTCTGCATGTTTTTTAAATGCATGGAAATCTATATGAGCAGGAATATTATTAAAGCGTACACAGAAGGCTAACCTAGGTGCTTCTAATACTTGAACACCATGCAATACATCGGTATCAAGTAATACGGGTCCTGTGGTATTATCAACGTGAATATTGCCCATCAGTCTTTTTTTATTGTGCTCTTTATCAAACTTGTACTTTGCTTTGAACTCATGGTAATAATATTCTTTTCTACTATTACGTTCTGGCAACCATACTTCTTCTGCTCGTGTTTCATAATAGTCGATTCTTGACCTACCAATAACAGGAAGAATAATATTAAAATAGTTTGGGTGTTCACACCTTGGATCTAGATCAGTATGAACATACAACTCTTTTTCTGTTGAGTCACTGAAATTAAACCCAGTCGATCTTAGTTGAAAGTGTGGGTGCACCTTACGATACTTTGCAATCAGTGGTTCAAAGATAGCAGCGTTACCATTATCCTGATCAGCTAAGTCTGCAAGCGCATAACTCTGCCAAAGGGTTTTACCAAATATATTATGACTATCATAGCTATGGCAACCAACCAAATGTCGAGCTTCACCTATACCTAAGTTCTGTTCCTTAGCAATCACTTGGGCCCAGAATTCTATTAGTGTATCAGATTCTCCGGGGATATTAATATACTCACATATTCCAGAGATCTCGTTATCAAAGTCACCGCCGCCTATTAATAGACCGCCGTGATCTTTACCCGTTCTTACTTCCATTGGTCATTCCATTCATTATACTTTTCTTTAAAAGCTTTAGCTTGATCTGGTTTATAGTTTAGATAATTGTTTATTCTATCTGCAGCTTCTTTAAATGGTTCAGTATTACCAGGGATGACATTTTTCCAAGCATAGTTAAATACTTCTGTATGAATTACGTTAGCGCCAAGCTTTTTAAATATTTCTTTTGTCTGTTCCATATGTCTACCACCGGCTTCAGAACCACTTGGAGTAAAGGTTAATATAATGACGTGCTTGTCAGTAAAAGGATAACCCTTACCATGATTCAAATTCATATTAGTTGCTACAACAAGCCAGTCTAATAGATTCTTTGTTGAGGCAGACATCATACCAGTAAACTCAGGAACAGTAAATATAAACCTATCAAACCTGTGCATATTTTTTATTAAGCGATCAACTTCAGGTGGTAAAACTTCTTCCATACCATTAACATTAATCACAGGTATATTGTATTTATGCAATCCGTCTATAGTTCCCATGTCAATCAACTCATTTAAAACAAGAAGACCTCTATAGTTTACACTGTTAGGTGCAGCACTTGTACTAAGACTTAATAGTGACATCGTAGATAGCCCTCTTTCCTGCAAACACAGGTACGTCTAAGTAATGTTCATCTACATCATAATCCTCGTATAAGAAATCTAATCCGCCATTAGTAATTGTATTCAGTATAAGTCTATCATCCCAATGCCTTTGAAAATGATATGGCTCTTGAATGACAGCGTTGCTGCATTGATGCTTAAACATATAATCTTCAAAGAACTCTTGACGTTCAACGTCATCCTTTATATAAAGAAGTACACCACTGAACACTATGACATCAGGGGTAAAGTTTATGGCAATATCGTCATTCCAACTGGCACATGCATAGTTAATATTAGGATAGTCTTCCCATTCCTTTTGAGCAATCTCTATTGGTTCAGGGCTTGTATCATATCCAAAATAATTGTAGTCTGTATATTTTTCATTCTTTAAGAATTTATTAATAGGACCATGTCTACAACCAACATCTAAAATATTAGTATAGCCATGAGCCTTAATGATCTTAGCTTGCTTTTCAAATATAGGAGTGGCTTCAGGTGTATCAAGGTACCACATATCTTCCATGATATATTTCTCATGTAGAGGTACTGGTACTTTTTCATCTGAGTCTTTTATGAGTCCATCTAGCTTATGAATTTTAGGCCAAGGAATATCTCTATTAGTCGATTTTTGTTTCATCAAATCTCACCGGTGTATAATCTTCAATTGTTGCTGAGTACTCAAAGGCAGTTCGCCATAGTTCTCTATCGACATTCTTTACAGCAGAACGTCGGTGACTGGTAATCAACTGATCCATTAGAAGCAAATCGCCTCTTCGAAATACGTGATGCACCATATATTTAGAACGAGTAATGATAGCATATAGTCTATCAAAGAACTCGTCAAATTCTTCTTGACTCATCTCCACGCCTTTATACCATGCTTTATAAAGGTAGATAAACATGGGATAGAAATACTCTTTACCATCTACTGGATGTCGAGCAACAAGTGGTCGTCTGTCAATTGTTTCTTTATAAAACTCTTTGCCAACTCTAAAGTTCTGTTCACCTTGATTTTTATATGCTTTTGAATAGACTCCATCGTCTCTCCAAATTCTTGCTCTTGCACCTTCATTATTAAAGTGAACATCTATATTACGGAAATACTCTTTATCTTCTTCAGATAAATCTTCGAATGGTTTACGTTGATCTACAACAGAAAGAACAGTGTCAATACATTCTTCTTTACAATATAGTCCTACACAGATCTCATCAAAGTCATATCTTCCTGTGCCATTGGCATGCCATTCAAGCTCAGTAGGTCCAAACATACCAAGAGCTTTACCGTCTACAATCTTGCCTGACACGATACTAATTTGAGGACTGTCAACTGGATTCATAAAGTAATCCAACTCCTCAACTTTACCCATACGTGCACAAGCAGCTGCTAGTTGTTGGCGAGTCAAGTCTTGATCATGTAGTACCAACGAACCCTTATCAACAATTTCATGTACTAGGTTTGTATAATCCTCATCGGTATAATCTAATATCTGCTTAGTCATATGTAATCCTTAAATAACGGAGTTAGGCAGATTCTAGCAGAATCATTCCATCTCATTCGTCGCCTTCGCGTGTAGTATTTATCGTGTGTTGTTGCAAGGTAGAAACAGTCAGATGGCTCAAATCCATATTCATTACAGATCTCTAGTTGTATATCTTTATATCTGTTGTACATCTCATCAACAGCAAAGTTGTCCATCATTAGCTGCATGGTTTTTACACCGCCATAATTCCAGTTCTCATATTCCTTTAATCGGTGCAATGTAGGATGAGGTTCTTTGGTGTACACTAATCCTAAGCGTTGACCAATCAAACCGAAGCCTTTTGAGAATGAGAAGAATACTTGTTCTGTAGTCTTTGGCACTTCTATTGTTTTTATGCTAGTCGAAGATACGTATGTACAATCTAGAATAACCGGTGGTTGATTCTTCCAGTTACCAACGTTCGGATAAAATATATTGCCGTCAGCTGAAGATGGTATTGATATGTACATAGGTTTATTTGGATCGATCTTTGCAGGTAGACCAGCTCGGTGAGTTTCGTTATTCATATATTGACCAGGTACATCACACACACTCGTGCCCAATGGACCTATCATGCCAGCATATTCATACTCACCTTCCATGTATTGCCATGGAGTATTTTTGTTTAATACCCAATGGTGAATAGCATCAGTCACTCCATGCACATAATAACAATAAGGGAACTCAGATAGATCAACCATTTGACTAACCCATTTCCTATGAGTAGCTTCAACTTTATCGAGGGCCATAGTTGCTTCACCACTGCCACGGCTGAAATATGTGTCTGAAGCTTTCTGCGTATCTAGTAATGCCTCTACATCTTTAATGCGGGGTACATTTACATACGGATAGTTTCTTAGTTCAGACTTTCGAATAGTCACACGCAGCTCTCCATAACATACGATCACCCATGACCGGAGTCCTACGATGTAGTGTAGTTAATTGATCCATCAAAAGCATATCACCTTCTCCAAACACATGATGTATCTGATACTTACTTTTAAAAATGATAGGCTTCAATCTCTCAATAAGTTCTTCATGATCAATAACAGTTTTATTTTCCCAGGCTTTCATAATGAAATGATAAGGGAAATAGAAGTAATGCTTTCCCGTGTGCGGGTGGGTGCCCACGAGAGGTCTAATAGATCCTGGGTTCTTACTCATAAATTCAAGTTCTGGATCATCATCGTCTAGCTGATACATTGTATTATTCTTAAACTTAATACGAATGTTTATACTCTTAAAGTATTCCTGATCCTTTATTGATAGATCGTAGAATGGATCGGATGTATTGCACACAGACAATGTGGTATTAGGATCACCTTTAACGCAATATAAACTAATTAAAATCTTGTCTATCTTATGTCTACTGTTACCATTAGAGTGCCAACCCAATTCTCCGCCACCGAACATACCAATCTTTTTGCCTTCTTCATCTCTTTGATCAGTGACATAGAATAGCTCAGGTTGCTCTTTCGAATTCATGAATAACTCAGGACGCTCTAGTTCACCAAACCTTTTCATGAAATCGATATATGATTTCTCGGTGTGTTGCATATCATGGAATAACTTATATCCCTTAGTCTGAACTTCTTTTGCTATGTGTTTTTCAACGTAAGTCATCTACGCCGTCCAAACTGAACATTAAAGCTAGACGTGGCTTGTCGCTCATATTAACCACAGCATGAGGATAACCAATGTTTAGGAAGTATGCATTACCACATTCTAGGTTATATGCTTCAAGCTTACCGTCTCTTTTAAATAGATTAATAATATTGCCATCGCCATGGATAGGGACAATACAACGTACAGCATAAGACACATCGTAATCAACATGGAATGGAATATTCTTTCCAGGAGCTAATTTAGTAATACGAATTCGTGAGGCAGGTGCTTTACATTGTGTTACGATCTCTTCGAAGTAACTTCCAGTATATTCTTTAGTAGGGACATTATATAGATGTTCTTCCCTACGCTTAAGCCGTTCCTTTATAGATGCAGTATGTGGAAGAATCTCACTTGGTGTTGTCAGATTGACCTGCTCGAAGTTATCATAAACATCTTTAACGAGATCTTCATGGTTCATGCATAAGCCAGGGTTTGCTGTTTGTACATCCACAAATTTTTCATGGAGTTTAAAGCATGATGCACGTAACTTATCCAAATCAATGTCAAGGTTAAGATTCATAATAGTAGGTAGTTGATTCTTTTTCATTAGAATACCTTTATTTTTTGTCAAAGAATTTTTCAGCAAGCCAACCGGCAGTATCAAATTTGTGTAGTCTTATTTGTTTAAAGTTGTTGTGATGGTTCTTATGGTAACCTTCACCAGCTATAAATAAATTCAACCAAGGGACATTTAAAGGTCCATTTGCATGACCAACAGTATTAAGAAGTCCAAATCCAATCTTTGCAAATATGAATGGTACTAGAGCGAAGGCTATAAAGAAGTAAGGAGATATGATAAAGCTTATGATCCATACGGCAACTACTATCTTCAACCAATGTCTGTGACAGAACACCAGTTTAGGATTAGAGAATAGATCTCTTGCATACTTTGAAGGGATGTCTGGTATTGTCCAAGTAGTAGTTAACACTCTCCAATAACCCACATGTTTTGGGGCATGGGGATCTTTAGGTCCGTCACTGTGATGATGATGCATTCTGTGTGATGCTATCCATCCTATAGGAGATCGTATCACTGCTACCATTAACATAGCAAGTCCCATTGTTTCAAACCAAGGTGGTACATCAAACTGCTTATGGCAATAATACCTATGCAGCAATATGGAAGCACCAAGATGCGATATGATCTGGGACCACAGTACTCCAATAACAACAGAAATGATAATCACAGTATACTCCTCAAATGATTATTTATATGCACCTCCACTCTCAGCAGGATACATCCTTATTATAACACACTTTACGCCGTTTGTACACCTATAAATAGAATTATACGAAAGTATTTATTATAGGTACAGATCTCTTTTTGTATAAATAGTAGTAAGAAATTAAAGCGAGCGTGCAATGGCAATATATGCAAATCTATACGCCGATCAAGGTTCATCCTTTGAGGCGACAATTAACGTAACTGGAGCAAATGGCACTGCTGCAGACTTGACTGGTTATACTGCAGCCGCTCAAGCAAGACGAACTTACACTTCACCAACTGCGTTTACATTCACTGCTACAGTAGCTGTTCCTTCTGAAGGTGCAGTCCGTATCTCTATGACTGATACTGTGACTGACACTATGAAAGGACGTTATATGTACGACGTAGAAATCACTGACAGTAACGGTATAGTTACTCGTGTGATTGAAGGGCAGTATGAAGTAGCTCCGAGTATCACCCGATCATGATAAAAGTAGAGGGAGTCTAAGATGGCACTAACAGGATCACTCAGTACGACCTCTACCACACTCAAAGGTAGTCTTCGGCCTGACACTGGACTAAATGCAAGAACTCTAGCAGTTGGTACAGCCGGTAAGTTTTTAGAATTAACAGATATTGACCCAGTCGATCTCAACGACGGTGCAGTGGTAATTTATAACGAATCAAAAGAAAAGTTCGAGATTAAAAGAGAGATGGATAATCCGAACACTAAAATCATTGGAGGAACATTTTAATGTCCACGGTCATTAAGCTCAAATATTCAACTACTACAGCCCAACCAGCTGATGACGTATTGGTACAAGCGGAAGCTGCATACTCCTACGATTCTGGCAAACTTTGGATTGGTAAAGACGTAACTGGCACTATTGAAGCCAAAGCAATTGGTGGTACATACTACACCGGATTGATGCCTTCGTCTGCTGCTACTCACGGTATTCTTACTGCTAGTCAAGCTGTTGTTGTCGGGTCAGATAAGAAAATTAACGAATTCTTAGTTGATGATATTACGCTAGACGCTAATACCATTTCAACTAACACTACAAATACTAACTTAGTACTTGATCCTAATGGTATTGGCATTATATCTCTTGCTGCTAATACATCCATTACAGGTACTCTTGGTGTTTCAAGCACATCTACTTTCACTGGACTAAGTACTCACGCTGCAGGCATTAAAGATTCTTCTTTAACAGCTAGCCGGATTACTTACGCTGGTACTGATGGACGTCTTGTTGATAGCGCTAACCTAACATACGATGGTACTACTCTTACAGTTGACGGTGCATTAGATGTTGACAATATTCTTGTCAATGGAAACACTGTATCTGTTACAGATACCAACGGTAGTCTTGTACTTGAAGCCAACGGTACAGGCGTAGTTGATGTTAATGCTACTACTGCTTTGCTTGTTGCATCTGGTACTGAACTCCAACGACCAGTAGCTGGTAACGTTGGTAATGGTGCTATCCGATACAACCAGACTGCAAACCGATTTGAAGGTACAGTATCTGGTTCATGGACTGGTCTTGGTGGTGTAGTTGATATCGACCAAGATACTTACATTACAGCTGAAGAATCTACCGATGATGATACAATTCGTATCTATGCAGCTGGTTCTCAACGTGCTACAATTAATAGTACTGCTGCAGCCTTTGCCGTTAATCTATCAACTACTGGTACACTAACTGCTGACGGCGTAACAACTCTTAACGGAGCGGTTAACCTTGGTAACGCATCGGCTGATGCAATTGCTGTTGCTGGTACTGCATCGTTTACTGAATCTGTTGCCTTGAATGGTGGCGTAGTTGTTGCTGGATCACAAACTATCAGCATGGGTTCAAACCGAGTTACTTTGGTTGCAACTCCTACACTTTCTACAGACGCTGCGACTAAGGGTTATATTGATGGTTTGATAACCACCGGCTTTGATATTAGCGATGGTGTTACATCATCAACAATCTCTGGTGGTGATACATTTACCCTTAACGATGTTGCAAATGAAACAACTGTTACTGTAGCTGGTGATGCTGTTACAATCGGTCTACCAAGTGATGTTACAATTGGTAATGATCTTACTGTAACAAACGATGCAACAATAACAAACGATCTTACTGTATCGAATAATTTGGATGTTGCTGGTAATACTATTATCACTGGCAACCTTACTGTTCACGGTAGTACTGTTACGGTTAACTCAACCACAGTTACTATTGATGATCCAGTCTTTACTCTTGGTGGTGATACTGCTCCAACGACAAATGACGGTAAAGACAAAGGTATTGAATTTAAGTGGCATAACGGAAGTGTTGCTAAGGTTGGTTTCTTCGGTCATGATGAATCTACTGGTAAGTTTACGTTTATCCCTGATGCTACGAATACTACTGAAGTATTTTCTGGTACTGCAGGTGATGCAGTCTTTGGTGAGATTGATGCTACAGGTGTTAACGCTGGTAATGTTCAAGTCGGTGTTACAGGTGACAACGAAATTGATACATCTTCAGGTAACCTAACGATTGACTCAGCTGGTGGTACAACTACCCTAGATGATGATGTTGATGTTACTGGTACGCTAGATGTTACTGGTGCTGCAACCGCTGCTTCACTTACAGTTACCAACGCAATTGCTGCAGGATCATTAACACTAACCACTGACCTTGCGGTTGCTGATGGTGGTACTGGTCTATCGACATTCGCTGGTAAGGGAGTATTTACTTCAAATGCTGCTGGTGGTGCGATAGCGTTTGTAACGTCTTCAACCGAAGGTGCTATCTTGCAATACAATGCTTCGGGTGTTCCGATTGCATCTAACGTAATTGATGGTGGTACGTTCTAATATAGATAATAGTATAAGGGGGGATTTTTATCCCCCTACATCGCTTCTCTAAGCACTTTATAAGGTCTTTACCTAATGGCAACTAAAACAGAGATCGTACATAAACGGTCGTCAGTCACGGGAAATATCCCTACAACATCACAACTTGCATTCGGCGAGTTAGCAGTCAACACTACAGATTCAAAAGTATTCTTTAAGGTTAATGATGGCACCGAGCGTGTTGTTGCATTAGAACCTTCTGCCGCCTCAGGCTCAATTTCAAACAGTGATGTAACAACTAATAGCTATGTTGCTTCTGGCGGTCAAACTGACTTTGTACTTACTATTGAACCTAGAACAGAAAATCATGTTCTGGTATCAATAAACGGCGTTCTACAAAATCCTGCAGTATACTCATTAACCGGTCTTACAATAACTCTTGCAACTGGAACAGTTTCAGGTGATATCGTTGAACTTCGGACATTTGATACGACTGTAGTATCTACCACATCTGCTCATGCATATAAAGTATTTAAATATAATATTACTACAAGCACCACGTCAATAACTGGAGCAGATGCAAATGCTGAAACTCTAAGTTATAGAGGCAACTATGTTGAAGTGTACGTTAACGGTTCACGATATGTTATAGGTGTTGACTTTACAACAAATGCAAATGGCGATACCATTACTCTTGGCTACTCACTTGAGTCTGGTGATACTGTTGAGATTATTTCATTGGCAACAGTGTCTATCCTCGATTGGGATATCCAAAACGGAATAGCAACACTCACTGGTACTACTGAACAAGTTGCTGATACCTACGAACACGCAGTATACAGAACAGTTAAATATATAGTACAGATGAAGAGTGGTGCAAATATTCATTCAACAGAAATACTTGTAACTCATGATGGGACAAACGTATATACTACAGAGTATGCTACGCTCATTACAAATATTAGTTTAGGAACAATCGATGCTGATCTTTCTGGTAATAATGTGAGGTTGTTAATAACACCCACACAATCAAGTACCACAGTGAAGCTTAAGAAAATAGTGGTGGATGCATAATGTCAACTAAGATAAAAGCAAGTAATATTGAAACCGGTGCGGTTGATTCAACTGCATTAGGTGATGGTTCTATCACTACAGCAAAACTTAGTAACCTATCGGTAACTAAAGATAAGTTACACACGAACGTAATTCCAAGTCAGGTAGTACTTGCAGAAGCCGATATTGATGCAGTCAATGATTACATGTTGATCTATGATGCATCAGCCGTAGCTTTGAAAAAAGTATCTGTTGCTAGCGTTAAACCTAACTTTGCTGCCTTTAGTGAGCATATTCTACCAGACACTGATGTCACGTATGACCTTGGTAGTGCCACATATAAGTGGCGAGATCTGTATCTTTCAGGTAATACTATTCACCTAGGTGATACACAGATCAAGAAAGATACTGACGGTAACGTAGAATTTAAAGATGCCAGCAATAACCTTAAGCGTATTATTGTTGATGAGATTCAGATCGGTGAAGGTGCAAGTAAGGTTCGTATTAAGAAAGAATACGATAGCGGCAGTGGTAAGAATAAAATTAAGTTCGAAGAATTCGACGCAAGCAATAATAAAAAGGCTGATGCTGATCAATCTAGCGTTGACTTAGATATGAATGATACTAATGACCTTGGAGAAGGTTCTAGTAATTTATATTATACTAACGCTCGTGCACGTAATGCATTATCTGGCACTGGACTTATTGGATATAACTCATCTAATGGTACAATATCATTTGATGGAAACACCGATGGTATTTCTGAAGGAAGTACTAACTTATTCTTTACAAATACACGTGCACAGACACAAGCTAGGTTAGCACTAAGTGTTACTGGTGATGCAACATACTCTAACGTATCTGGTGCATTGGCTATTTCTGCTCCTGTACGATCAGTGAATGCTAAAACTGGCGCACTAACTCTTACTAACCTAGATGATACATTTTGGCAACACGCTGTAAATGAATCAGACCTTCCTAGCCCTGGTGCTAATAACCATGGCATGATTGTTCATGTTCATGCAACAGGCAAACTACATTATGTACATGGTGGTTCTTGGTATAAGGTTGCAAC
>Ga0307488_10003442_pt1 | contig 13245 bp, 5 predicted proteins | sample SB02metaG_FD_202248 | JGI IMG/M metagenome (GOLD analysis project Ga0307488, IMG submission 202248) | Sea-ice brine microbial communities from Beaufort Sea near Barrow, Alaska, United States - SB 0.2 | ecosystem: Environmental > Aquatic > Marine > Coastal | place: USA: Alaska | collected 2017-05-06
GTCACCAAGATCTGATCAATCAGGATAATGCGCTGCGATGCCCGAACGGCCTTAACAGCGATCCCACCGCAGGTGCCTTGTGTGGTGTTTCTGACCAGAACGGCGATGGTGTTAGTGAAGTCTATAGTGTTGCTGCTGGACTTCCCACCAAGGTCATTCGAAATGCCTCAGGCGGCCTCTTGAGAACAGAAGCCTCGTTCTTTAACGCACCCAGCCTGGAAACATCGGGTATTGATACGAAAGTCGGCTACGACTTTTCAATCGGTGATGCGGGAGACATCAGAACCAGCATGGGGTTGAGTTATACGCTTTCCTACGATCTGATCACCGATGCGGGTGTCAAAGTTGACGGTGTTGGCAGTCGTAACAACGGCAATAGCGTGGGTCATCCCTTACCCGAGTACAAGGCCAACTTTCTGCTGGGCTGGTCTCGAAATCGCCACGCTGCATCGGCCATTGTGCGACACATCGCTGGGTACAGCGACGATACTCCACAGAGTGCCTTACGCGGATCATTTATTGGCTTTGCGCCAGAAATTGACTCCATGACAACGATTGATCTGCAGTATAACTATCAGATGCCTGAGTTTGGTTTCCAGAGTGAAGGTACAGTCGTAACGCTAGGTATTAAGAATGCGGCTAACAAGCGACCACCGCTTGTGAATACTGATGGTGCGTTTGACCCCTTCACCCATGATCCACGTGGACGGATGTTTTATGCGCGATATAGGTTAGCTATCTAACAGATAGTTGATTGTTTTCAGTTAATAGCTGAAGTCAAAAAGGGTCAACCTTCACTGGTTGGCCCTTTTTTTTGCATCTCATTTCAGTGATTGAAAAGCGCTCCATTTCGGTGCCACGTCTCTACGCTAGCTCCGCGGCACCGGTTCCTCGTTAGCCTTCGGGCACAGAACCCGCTTCGCAGCCGGTTGAACTTCCCATCGAATAGATAACCAATTGATGGAAAAGGAAAAAACGACATGTCTAGACAATATGTTTAGACAAATAATTACGGCCAATATCTCGACATTCAGCAAATTCTCTGTAATATGCGTTTCGGATGGTGTGACACCATAACAATAAAAAAATCAGTCGCGAGAAGTTAACAAGCCAGCGTTGCTTACTCAGCCGTTTAGAAAAACGATAAAAAACAGAGGGATACGTTATTCAGCTACTGAAAGCGTCCCGAAAAAAAACCTAGTAATGCACCACAATAAAGTTAACTGCCCCTTAATGGTGCGCGGTTTTTTCTTGTGAGGGTTACTAAATGGAGAGACACCATGGGAAACTTTAGAATGAAAACACTCGCCGCGCTGATGTTGCCGGCACTGGCCTTACCTGCGTTCGCCGCAGATAAGGCGATAGAGGAGGTCGTTGTCACGGGTTCTTATATCAAATCAAGCCCCACAGATGGAGCATCACCAATTCAGGTCGTTGGACGAGACAACATTGATGAAATGGCCGCTGTAACGATCTCTGATATCACACGAAACCTGGCTGTTAACTCCGGTTCAGAAAACGTCCCTGATTCGTTCAACGCTGGCGCAACACAAGGCACCAGTAATGTCAACCTTCGCGGCCTCGGCCTCGGCTCAACCCTCGTATTGGTTAACGGTCGCCGTAATACCATAGCCGCTGCCACAGCGAACGACGGCTCTAGCTTTGTCGACACGTCTATGATCCCCGCCATTGCTTTACAGCGTGTAGAAGTACTGAAAGAAGGCGCAGCGTCTATCTACGGCTCAGATGCCGTCGCTGGTGTGGTCAACTTTATCACTCGCAAAGATTTTGAAGGCACCGAAATCGGCGTCTTCCACCAGGCTACGACTAGCGACAGCCAAGACGACACGCAACTCAGCATCATTCACGGTTGGGCTAACGACAGCACCAACATCGTGGTTTCTGCCGAATACCTTGATCGCAATCCACTGAGTTCGGCTACACGGCCGCAACTGAGTGAGTTCGCTATTTCGGGGCTGGGCAATTCCTTTTTGTTGTTTGGGCCATCATCGGTAGCCAGCGGTCCTTACGCCGGCGATTATAATGCGTTCGAAAACGTACCTGACGCGGCGTGTACTGACAGTCCATTGGGTGTCATTATCCCACAGGCGAGCGGCGAGCGTTGTGGATTCAAGTACGGTCCACGTTTCAATATCGTGAACCAGGAAGAACGTACTCAGCTGTACGGTAACGTACAACACAACTTCGATAACGGCATGACCGGCAACATCGAAATGATGTGGGGCAATGTCAAGGTTCTTGACAACCCGCAATCACCTACCTACCCAGCGTTGTCTTACCTTGATGCATCACGAGCCATTGGCCCAAATCAAGCAGGTAATCCGTTTGGCGTACCCGCACTATGGCTAGGCCGCCCTTTGGGCGCGGCTTTCCCATCACCTTTCGCACCGCGTGACAACGAGCATCTTCGATTCTCTGCGGAACTTGATGGCGACATCGGTGATTATCATTTCAACACTGCCCTAACACACAGTGCTTACGATGGATATGCTGAGCAACCAGACACGCAGACCTCACGCTTTGATGATGCGATTGCGGGTGTCGGTGGACCTAACGGCAATGAAAGCTGGAACTTGTTTGATCCTGCAGCGAACAGCCAAGTGCTCATCGACTTTGTTTCTGCACTGCAGATCACCTCAACAGAAACTGAATTGACAACCTTCGATCTGGTTTTTGACGGCTCACTGGGCGCAGTCAATTTTGCCGCTGGCATGCAGATGCGTGATGAGGCGCTTGTTGTCAATCGCAATGACCTAAGCACGGTGGAGTTTGACGCGGCAGGTAACCTGACGAAGGCAGCCGATCTCATCTTCTTGGGTGGTGGTGTCAACGTTGACCAGTCCCGCTCAGCCTGGGCTGTCTTCACTGAATTCCAGTGGGACGCGACGGATGATCTCGAGTTTCGTCTCGCCGGTCGTTACGAAGACCTAGACACGGCATCAACGTTTGACCCGAAGCTCTCTGCTCGATATCAAGTGACGGACGGACTCGTCCTGCGAGGTTCAGCGAGTACTTCATTCAGGCAAGCCTCTTTGCATCAGTTATACAATAGTGTTGTGTCACTTCAGGGTATTCAAGACTTTGACCAAACCACTGGTGCAGCAGTAGGCGGCACCGCGTTTATCCGTGTCGCGCAGAATGCCAACGCAAATCTTCAGCCAGAAGAAGCAACTAACATCAACTTAGGCTTGATTTGGGATCCCACTGACAGCCTGCATATCACCGCAGACTATTGGAGTGTGGATTACACAAACGTTATCACCATCGAAAATGCACAGGGGAAAGTCATTAACGATCCCTCACAGTCAGATGTCAAACGCGCGAGCGATGGCACCTTAGTTGGCGTAACGACTAACTATATCAATGCTGCGCAGGTTAACACTGATGGTCTTGATTTCGCTGCGGATTACTTCTTCCCCGCTACCGACTTTGGTGACATGGGTATCAGCTTCAGCGCCATGCATATGTTGAGCTACGAGATCCCTCTCAATGGTGTGGCGACAGATGTCGTTGGTTTATTCAACCACGATAACTTTGCTCGCTCTTTGCCGGAAACTCAGGCTAATACGACGTTCCGCTGGTCTAAGGGTGCTCACAAAGCAGCTGTGATCTCACGGTATATCGCAAGCTACGCCAACACTCGTCCTAACCCACCTGCTGGCTTAGACAACAACGTCGACAGCTTCATGACGTTTGATGTGCAGTACGGTTACGAGCTTGAAATTTCTGACGTCGTTGCTACCATCACGGTAGGTATGTTGAACGCGACTGACGAAGAGCCACCACGCGTTTGGGACGCAGCGAACTTCAGCTTCGACCCACGCCAGCATGACTCACGCGGTCGTATGGCTTATGTGGGCCTTAAAGTCGGCTTTTAATCCAGCCTGACTAAACGCTGATACCAATTGGCATCAGCGACAAAAAAAGGGAAGTGTGAGGTAACTCGCACTTCCCTTTTTTTCACCTGACGTTTGCCCAACCATATGTTGATCAGCCTACCCTTGGTCTGTTTAACGCCTGCGTAAATCTGCTATGGTTATTCTTTGTCCTCGATCGATTGAAGTCGACACGTTTCTATCTAGTAACGGCGTCACACAACTACCTTCGCACCAATGGAGAAGACCTTTGAATCACAAACCTTTCACGTATACGAGCCTTGTTAAGACACTAGTCCTGCTGGGGTTAGTCACGGTGGGTGCATGTTCCTCCGTAAAAGGGGCTGCGGCGGCAAAAGCTGAGCCGACAGCTGATAGCGCTGGGGCCTTAGCGATTGACCCGAAGTACAGCTGGGATCTTAGCGAAATTTACGCTGACACAGATGCGTGGGAAAGTGCGCGCCTGGCAACCGTGACGCGTGTAAATAATCTCAAAACCTTAAAAGGCAGCTTAGGCCAGAGTGCGCAATCGCTTTTGAATACCTCTGATGAAATTTCAGAGACCTATAAGGACGCTGTGCGCTTGTTGGTTTATGCCACATTGCTATCCGATGAAGACAAACGTATCGCCGAGAATGTAGAACGCAATCAACTCGCACGCGCCTTGTTGAATGACTTGCGTAGTGCGACAAGTTGGTACAGCCCGGAAATACTCGCCATGGGCGAGCCTAAGGTGCGCGCTTTTATCGCACAAGAACCTCAGCTAACCCCCCATGTATTTGACCTTGAAGATACGCTTCGCCGGGCAGCATATACGCTAAGCCAAGAGGTTGAATCGGTCATCGCGCAAACGGGGAAGTTAACCGGTGGTCCTAAAAGCATTTACAGCGTGATGGCCAATGCCAATATGCCTTGGGAAGAGGTCACCATGAGTGATGGTGAGAAGGTGACCTTAAGTCAATCAGGCTATTCCAGTGCGCGCCAAGTGCCTAACAGGATCGATCGAAAACAAGTATTTGAAACCTTTTGGCAAACGTGGAAAAACTACGAAGCCACTTTCGGTACAGTCATGAATACTCACATCAATGGTCTGGCGTTTCAAACACAAGTACGTGAATACGACACTTCCGTTGGCCGCGCATTATTTGGCAACAAGATGCCGGAGGCCGTTTACAGAACGCTTGTTGAAGAAGTAAACACGGCACTGCCCACATTGCACCGCTACTTCAAATTGCGCAAACGCATGTTAGGTATTGAAGATGATTTGCGCTATTACGATATCTACCCGCCTTTAGTCGAGTTAGATAAAGAGTTCGGTATTGAAGAATCTATCGTGATTACCCGTCGTGCGCTGGAGCCTTTGGGCGACGAGTATATGGCTGGATATGACGCGGGTGTGCTTGGTCGTTGGATGCACGTCTACCCTCAACCTGGCAAGCGTTCAGGGGCCTATATGTTTGGCGCGGCCTATGATGTTCATCCTTACGTTCTGCTCAATCACAATAATGACTACGAAAGTGCGTCTACCTTTGCGCACGAATACGGCCATGCAGTTCACTCTGTGTTAGCCAATAAAACTCAGCCTTGGGAGACCGCCGGTTACGCCACATTTATTGCGGAAACGGCGTCCATCATGAACGAGATGCTCTTGCAAGATTTGGTGGTGAGCGAGGCGCAAACAGATGATGAAAAGCTGTATTACTTAGGTACAGGTCTCGAAGCGCTACGTGGCACCTTCTTCCGGCAAACGATGTTTGCTGAGTTTGAATTAAAGATGAATGAAGAGGTCGAAGCGGGCAATGTGCTGACGGGTGCCAAATTATCGGAATTCTATTTGGATCTGTTAAAGCGCTATCACGGCCATGATGAAGGCGTACTTACGGTTGATGATCTATACGGTATTGAGTGGGCCTATATTCCTCACTTCTATAACGACTTCTATGTGTTCCAATACGCCACATCAATCGCGGCGGCGGCAGGCCTTGCTGAAAAAATCAGTGCAGGAGATGAAACCACGCAGCAAGCATTTATCACTATGCTGAAAGCCGGCGGCTCAGATTACCCCTACGATCTGATGAAAGCGGCGGGTTTAGATATGGCTAGCCCAGAGCCTTACCGCGCACTGGTGGTAAGAATGAACGCTATAATGGACGAGATGGAAGCCATTCTAGCCAGTCAGTAGAGGGGGCCTGCTAGTAAACTTCGCGCCAGTAGATGATGCGGTCGTGGCCGCGAAACTGGCCGAAGGAGGCCGTGCCTACTGGGTCTTGGTCGACGCCGGTGCCAGCCCAGTCGAATTTCAGCCAAGCGGGGGCATCATAGGTCACATCGACACTACCTGTATTGGTTGCCCCGGGGGCTGAGATCATGAGCGCGACGCCAACGGCGGATGTACCGTCGACGAGCAGGTTTGCTGCCACGGGTGACGTGACAGTGACCACCGGCAAACCATCTTGATAATTGGATAAACTGGTGCCCGTATTGATGTAGCTGGTGCAGTCATCATCGGTATTGGTCACAAAGCCGCCGCCGGAAAAATAGCTCGCTTTGAGTGCCACGTCCAATGGCTCAATCTCGGGGCCAAAGGCATTACTCACCTCCAAACGACCGTAACGCAAGCGCGTTGCGCCACCAATGGATATCGCGGTGCAGTTAGCAAGGCTCACGCAATCGGTGGCTGTCGTCGCGTTCATATTCATCGCGTTGAACAACGGTCGACTATCGGGTCCACCCGACACAGACAGGCCCAGTTGCAAGGCGTCAAAGGGCCCGTCGGCTACGGCGTCACGATTAAACTGATTAGTACTCGTGTACAGTTCGTAAACCCCGTTGATCCACGTTACCGGGCTAGTCACAAGACGCACCCCACGATCAACTCCATCATTATTGTCTTCTGCGTGATAGACAATACTAGCAAGCCCCGCGGCGCCGATATCACCGTAGCCCTGATGATAGTTCTGCAGCGTAGTGGGCAGCGCAGTGGGCAGCATGCTTCGGGCCTGCAAGGTGAACTCGATGGTTAAGGCACTTTGGTTCATGTAGGTGAAGTTATTACAAGCAGCCGCAGTGCTACTTATGTCCAGAAAAAAGTCGGCCGGATAGAAACGACCAACATTGCCCGATTCTGTACCGATGACATTCGATGTACCTAAGTAACTGCCACCGCCAATACTGGCCGTCAATTTAATGATGCCGTATTCTTCCCAAGCAAACGTGTTGCCGTAAAATCTGCCCGGCGCTAGCTTATCTGGAAATCTGTTGTCGTCAATAATGACACCGTTATTAATGAGAGGGTTACTACCACCCGCGGGCAACACCAACATCGAAGAAGCAATCTGCAAGGTTTGTTTCGGTGTTTCATTGCCGTAGTTGGGCGTCAGCGAACCTTCTGCATCACGCACCTCCAGCGTCACGGCGAAACGCTCGCCAGCGGCAACGAACCCACCGGGGTCGATGCCGTTGGCACCAAGGCCTATGGCATCAGTCGCCGCTGGGTTGTTCACCCCAGCGCTGTTTTCAACATCAACAATCACTATATCGGCGGGTTTAACCACGAACAGGTTGGTAGCACCGGCGATGGCGCCATCCTTACCATGCAGTTGAATCTGACCCACGTCCTTGTATTTCACTGCCACACTGGCCTGCCCGTCAGAGAAGGTGACTGACTGGGCGACTGATAACGTCTCATCGACAGCCATCGCTGGAACGTTCGCCGTTGGCGCGATACCACCACTGTCTGGGTTTTCATAATCGAACCAGAAACTGATGGACTTCACCCCGGTATAGGCTTCAATAATGCCGCAGACGGGATCATCAGCCGTCTGGCCGTAGGCAGCGAGGTGCAGGTCAAAATCAAGACCTGCAGTCTGGGTGGGCATTGTGTCGCTGATAGGTGTAGTCGGTGGCCTGGGCAACTCTAATGGCGTAAACGTAAACCCACTGGGACTAAACACTAACGGCGGCGCAGCATCATTATCGCGCAGGGCAATAGTGTCCGTTTGATAGGCGTATAAATCGACACTCGCGGCGCCTTCCTGATAAGACAAGTTGAAACTGGCAACGCCGTTGTCGGCCGTAGCAAAGGTGTAGGCCGCCAAACCGTCATTGGTTGTGACATCACTGAAAGCCCCGTTGCCCGTGGCGTTTGTCCAGGTACCTTTGCCTGATTGAGTCGACAGTGTCACCTCTTCAGCATAGTCTTGCACAAGATTACCCGCCGAGTCGTAGGCACTGAGGGTAATATTTTCAGTGACGCAATTGATGCCCGCACCATCGTGCGTCCAGACAAAATAATCGACGCCCCCGCCGCCGCCGACAAGGAACGTCGCCGTCGCGAGCGTGGTTTGCACCACCGCATCTGAACTGGTGATCAGTAGCCTGAAAACTTCGTCTACTGACGCTGCCACATTAGTATCGATCAAGATCGTACCACTGGTTTGACCCGCTGGAATCGTTAGCGTACCGGTCGTGTTTGTGTAATCGCCCGGCGCCACGGCGGTACCGTCCTGAGTTTGATAAACGATGTCGATCGCACTGCCACTCGCCGCAGAAAGCGTCACGGTAAACTCGGCAGCCGAGCCTGGCACAACAAACACGCTGAGCATTGAGGCGTCAGGGGCGCCGCTTGGCACAGGGTCGTTGGTTTCGCCTTCGGTAGCATCGATGCTTTGCGCAGTGATAGTCTCCCAGTCGCCAATACCATCTGGCTGCCGGCCAATGCGTTTGACGCCGCCACTGGACGATGCGATGGTCGTGTCATAGGGTAGGCTGGCACAGGACTCAGCCGCCAGAAGATTCAAACCATCTGTCGTGTCATAGTCGAGAAAGTCGATGACATCACCGGCGCCATCCTTGAGTATGACGTTCAGACCTTGATCAAAATCGATATAGATGGAAATATCATTGCCCACCTGCACCAGCCAGGGCGGCGTGGTGTTGTCAAAGCCTGACAACGGGAAGGTAGCGGGCCCATCACCGCCGTCTTCTTGAATTGTCATCGTCCAAGCACCATACACCGACGAAGATATCGAGGTATCTAGCAGTTTGATTTCGACAAAGTCCGAGGCATTGTCACGGCCGTTAGACCGCTCCTTGTTGACTTCGTTAATGGTTGCGAGGCCGGCATATTCCGAGCAGTCCGCTAGCGCTAGCACCGGCAGCATGGCGCTGCCTAGCAGACATAGCACGCCATATCGAAGTCGCTGCAAAGCGCAACCCACGGCACGACTGGAGGGTTTCAACGTTGTACCTAGCTTTGCATCTAACATCGTACCTCACACGGCGCCTAAACACGGCGCCTAAACACGGCTTCTAAACACACTTGCTAAAGATTGCTCTTATAAAACAAACAAACCTTTTCACTTAGGTCTAGCTTACAGCGATCAGGACACCCATGACATACCGGGCACACGATCAGCCAGCGCTTGGCAACCGATGCGTGGTCTCATCAATCCCTGAAAAGCTTTGCCGTCTCAGACGACACCGGCGCTGACAGCATACCCGCCATGGTGTCTTGCAGATTGGCGATAAACCGCTCGCCTTGAATACCGGCGAACCCGCTACGCTGTCCCGCCTGATGAGACATGGACAGGGCCACGAACCTTAGGGTGTTTTCCAATCGCGCCAAAAACAAGGCCTCTGGCATTTCACCGATCAGTCGATGTAAGTGCTCCAAAATAAACGCAGCACCTTCGGGTGCCACATTGTCAAAGGCTACTTGCACAGGCCTAGAAGATTGCGCAATACGATGCCCAAAACCACGGATGTAATAGCGAAAACCTGTCGACTCCTTCGCCAGCGTATAAGATGGCATCACCATAAGCCGACAGATATCCCGCAGATCAGGCGCTTGGCCTGTCAAATACGGTGGTAGTAACGTGCCACGAAGTGCGCGAACCTCAGCGTTCCTTTGCTCATGTATCGCATCAAGCAAGCCGTCTCTGTTTTGAAAGTGATATTGCAACGCCGACTCATTTTTCTGCTCGGCCGCCGCCACAATCGCCCGCACGGTGACGTTTTCAATGCCTTGTTGCGCGATCAACAGCTCGGCTGCGCGCATCAATCGATCACGCGTCACATCACCGCGTTTCTTGGGCAGCTCACTCATTAGCGCAGGCACCAGGGGCGACACAAAATCGAAGCAACTGATTCATACCGAATCACTGACGACTCATCTCACTGGCCGCGTTGGCTCGTTCAGCCTCAATCGCAGTACGCGACAGCAGCTGGACGACGATCTCGTGAAGAACGCCCTCGAACGGAAATGGACCGACATAACGCTGCGACACAGCCGAGCCGTAGTCGTAGCCGACACTCGGGCCAACCGACGACATCATCGTCATGAACAACGGCAACTCAGCCGGCTCGTTCACAACACCGTCGATGGTCAATGCGATTGTACCTGTCTTGCCCCCGGTTCGTCGCACCTGTACGCCGAGTTCGCTGACTCCGACGGGAACATCAACATCAGACTCGACAATGAGATGGTCGTCGAAGGCGTTGTAATCAACGACAAGCTTGTCGTTCTGCACAAAAATCGACACGCCTGAGTTCTCGGTACCGGTTGCGTACAACACGCCCTGCTCGCCTGCAACTCGGCTTATCTTCGCCGTGAGGTCGAACGATGTACCCCCCAGCGATACCGAGGCTTGGCCAGGCATCGGCGACATCGGCGGACGATAGACGTAGCGCTTATCAACCGGATGCGGCGAATGGTCGCGGAAGCGGTTGCCGAACAGCTCGATCATACGATCGTCGAGCGGCAGCACACCGTGCGTGTCTGCTTGCTGCCACCACAGATCAATCAGCTCAACAAGCTTCTCAGGATGCGCGCCGGCAAGGTCGTTACACTCTGACCAGTCATTGCTGAGGTGATACAGCTCCCAGGTTTCAGTGTCGTAGTCGGCGCCCTTGTTGTGCTTGCACACGGCCTTCCACAGCGACGCCTGGTCGCCGGCAATCAAGGCCCGACTGCCAGCCATCTCGAAGTACTGCACCGTGTTAGCCGTCGGTGCCGACGCATCAGCCAGCGCATTGGTAAACGACCGGCCGGTGACGGGCAACTGCTCAAGACCCTTGTAAACCGTTGGTGCAGTGACCCCGACTATCTCGTAGATTGTCGGGACGATGTCAGACACGTTAACAAACTGGTTACGTAGTGCTCCTGGCTCAGCAATGCCCGGCGCGCTGACGATCATCGGCACGTGCACGCCACCTTCGTGGGTATTCTGCTTGTACCACTTGAACGGTGCATTGCCAGTCTGCGCCCAGCCCCACGGGTAGTTGGTATGACTGTGCGGCCCGCCGATGTCGTCAATCTGATCGATCATCTCGTCTGCCGTCTCAAAAATTCCGTTGAAGAACTTCATCTCGTGCATAACACCGAACGGGCCACCTTCTTGGGAGGCGCCGTTGTCGGCGAGGACGATGACCACGGTGTTGTCGAGTTCACCCATGTCACGTAAACCGTCTATAAGACGACCGATCTGGTCGTCAGTGTGGTCAAGGAACGCAGCGAATGCTTCCTGCAGTCGGCAGTTGAAGCGCTGTTGGTTCTCCGACAGGTCATCCCATGCCTCAACTCCGGGATTGCGGGGTGCAAGCTCAGTGCCTGCGGGGATGACACCGAGTTCGAGCTGCCGCGCGAACCAGCGCTCGCGTATGACGTCCCAACCCTCGTCGTACTGACCGAGATACTTGTCCATGTACACCTGTGGCGCCTGGTGCGGCGCATGCGTGGCGCCAAAGGGTACGTATGCAAAGAACGGTCGGTCGGGCCGCACGCCCTTGCTGTCGCTGATCATCTTCATCACCTGATCAATCATGTCTTCGCTGACATGGTAGCCCTCTGCAGCCGACTTGGGCTGTTCGATCATGTGGTTGTCGCACACTAAAGAAGGGTGGAACTGGTCTGTCTCGCCCTCAAGGAACCCGTAAAACCGGTCGAAACCGCGAGCCAGCGGCCACTGCTCGAACGGGCCCGCTGCTGAACACTGCTCCATCGGAGCAAGATGCCACTTACCCACGCAGAAGGTGGCGTAGCCTTCGTCGCGCAACACTTCAGCGATCGTCGCCGCGTGGTTGCTGATATGACCGAGTTGACTCGGAAAACCGGTGCGAAAATTCGACACGGCGCGCATGCCGACCGCGTGCTGCGAGCGGCCGGTGAGTAATGATGCACGCGTTGGCGAACACAGCGGCGTGACATGAAAGTTAGTGAACTGCGCACCGCTTGCAGCAAGCGCGTCAACGTTCGGGGTGTCGATGTCAGAGCCGTAGCAACCGAACTGCGCGAAGCCTGTGTCATCGAGCAGGACGACCACGACATTGGGTGCGTCATCCCCAGGGTGCGGTGGTTCATCGAACCACGGCTCTGAGTCGCTGATCGTCTTGCCGATTTTTCCTTCGAAACGTGATGCGCGTGTCATTGGGCGTGTCTCCTGCCTGTCTCGAGTGTACGTCGAGTGCCTGTCGAGTATGGTGTTCTATCTTTACGGGGCGACCACGATTGGACCTTCACCCGCGGGTAACTCGAACGTCATACCGTCGCTCGCAATCAGCGTACTACTTAACAGCCCGCGCTGCCAAATTCGCATAAGTAGTCCATTCACCGGTGTGGGCACTAGGTGATACAGCACGAGTTGTTTGACACCAGCGTCGGTGCTCATTGCCTCTAACTTATGCACATCAGCATGGTAATCCAGCACATCCGTGATTACTTGCGCGATGCGATCGCGCCCGGCTTCCCGGGTCACGTCAATGAGGGCGTCAAGCGCCTCTTTTGAGAGTGCATCGTGAATCAGAAGGTCAACGTTTGCCGCGACTTCAAATGTGCGTTTCGTGGCAATCGAGTCACCACTAATCACCACCGAACGGCCCTTGTAATCAATGCGATAACCCACCGCCGGCTTAATGGGATCATGTACCACGGTGAACGCTGTAATCTTCAAACCACGATCGTCTAGCACAACACCCGGTTGGATTTCTTGGTAGTCGAGCACGTGTAATTCGGGCGGCAGCAGGTCTGCGCCATGATGACTCGTTCGGTAGCCGCGATCTAGCTCATACGCTAAGTTAAAGCCACGCGCGATCTTGTCCACGCCAACAGGCCCGATAAGCTGAATGGGTGCTGGCCGCCCTGCGACCCACGAACTCAAATTGAAAGCCTGTATATCCGCGATGTGATCAGAGTGGAAATGGGTGAGGAATACTCCGTCGAGTCTATCAAGGGGTAAACCTCCACGTTGAACCTCCGCGGAAGAACCTGCGCCGGCATCGAACAGATAAAAGTGATCAGGGGTGACAACGGCAATACAGGCCTGCGCGCGATCAGCAGCACGGCCTAACGGCG
>Ga0307488_10003443_pt1 | contig 13242 bp, 18 predicted proteins | sample SB02metaG_FD_202248 | JGI IMG/M metagenome (GOLD analysis project Ga0307488, IMG submission 202248) | Sea-ice brine microbial communities from Beaufort Sea near Barrow, Alaska, United States - SB 0.2 | ecosystem: Environmental > Aquatic > Marine > Coastal | place: USA: Alaska | collected...
CCCCCCGTGTGTCGACGCGAATGCCTATTAAAGGGGCATTTGTATGTGGTGGTTTTGCCGCTGCCGATACTTCGTACGTCAATGATCGCGCGTCATTCGTGCCGATTCACCACTCAAAACAGCCTTTTTCATTCTACTGGCGACCCAAGTCAGTGGCGCTCGCGCGGGAGGCATGCAGCGGAACAGGTCCATGGTGCCAGTCCTGTACAATAGCCAATGTCCGGGGCTAGCACAATTGCGCGGTATTAGCCTATGAGCCGAGGGCGGCGATTGGCTGGCTCCCGAGTACACCAGCTCGTTAGCTGAACACCCGACGGGCGCTTGCGGCTACCCAACCGTTTGGGCGCTATGGCACGCCGTACATCGGGCCCGTCCTAGAGGAAGCATCTGATGGCACGGAGAGGGAGGGCACGGGCGAACGCCAGCGTAAACACGTACCAACGGGCGCAGGCAGCGTTCCTTGGGTGCTGATAGCTATCGTAGAGGAGGCGGCGTCGCGTGAGAAATGTGGCCGCGCTTCCCCCCCGCCGTACATTCGGGTTGGTCATGGGTGGAATCGGGCTGCCGCGTCAGCTCAGTTTCGGTCACAGACTGTTTGCCTGTGAGCACCTGACGAGTTAATTGGACCGTCGAACTGCTATGTTTCCCCCTTAATTGTTACGTTATTCGATGGAAATGGGCAATACACCCATTACGGTTTGTTTTTTGAGTTAAATAGACCGACGCTTGACAGTACATCGTCCCCTCCAAGAATCCATGGTGGGGCGCAGGCACGAAACTGAAGCAATCGCCACTGTAATCGGCGATCTGCATGGCGGCATGGCGGAGCGCCGCGCCGGCAGTGGCGGTACTTGCACTGGTACACAGGCTTTGTTTGCCTCACAGGACGACGCTCCCCTCGCGGCCACGCCAGATTCGGCGCGACGGCGTATGCAGCGCGCATGGCGATTGACGGGTTGAAACTTGAGTCAGTCATACGGGGACACGGAATGCCCGCCGCCGACGCCGTCGCGCGGAATATGGCGCCACCGCCAGAGGAGCGTCGTGCCATGAGCGTAACAAAGTCTTTGTACCAGTGGAAGTACCGCCGCTGCCGGCGCGGCACTCCGACATGCCGCCATGCCGCCATGCAGATCGCCGATTACAGTGGCTTTCCCTGCTTTTTCGTGCCTGCGCCCCACCAAGAAACATGGGAGGCAACGACGTATGGCGAAACGACTGCCTAATAAGTGAAACACTATACCGCAATAGGTGTATTCGGCCAACATGTCCGGCCGCTTAAAAGAACTGGGTGTGCAATCAGCGTGTACCGGTACAATCTATCGCAATGCTGCCTTCCCATTTCGTTGTAGAAGACGACTACGTCGACGGCGAATTTGGTGCCCGTCGAGAGGTCTTTGCCGCCTTTCCATGCGTCCAGCGGGACGAAACGGAATCCCTGGGACATCATGGCTAGCACGTGCAACCCCGGAGTGTCTAGCATTTCAGTGTGCGCTGCACGCTGGTAGCGGGGTACGATGCCCACCCCAAGGTTCGCAGCTTCGTCTGTACGAACGGATTCCCTCGCCCAGCGCATATAACGAGCCAGCTTCTCGGAGTCGTATTCCGGGATCATGTACCAAGAGCCACAGAAGCGAGAGGAGTAAGCGTCGTAGTCAAAGCCGAACGCTGCGCCCCCGGGGCGGTAGGAGTAGTGGCGGCGGAAGGAGGCGCTAGCGTTCATCGGGGAGCTGAATTGCTCCATTACAGAGCCCACTGCTAGGCTCAGGCGTGCCGCGAGTTCCGGCGGCGTCGACCAGTGGTTGCGTAGGTCAAGGTGTTTGCTGGAGTATGAGGCTGCGCAGGCGGAGACTTCGCGAGCGATGTCGGCCACCTTGGGCTTGGGGTTGGTGTGCAGGTACTATCGCCAGAGCATATGGACTTGCTCCGTGGAGAGAGTCACCATACATCTCCCATGTGGGTCGTGCGCGGTGGTGGTGCCGTCAAGGCGCCGTATTAGTTCGTATTGGCGCGCGTGGCCTGCCAGAGGGGAGACGACTGAGGTGGGCCTCGGCTGCAGCGATGCCGCTGATGAGCGTGTCTCCGGACGCGTGTAAGTCCCGTGGAGCATTTTCTCGACAAGGGATGCTTTGTCCTCCTTCGAGTCGCACCATTGGACGGTGACGGAGCCGTTCAAGTGGGTAGATTTGGTATCGACCTTGTACCCATAGGCCTGCTAACTTGAAATGCTCGCTGCAGCCTCAATGGCTGTTGAGTGGTGTTCCTTGTCCCAGCGGACCGTGCATGTACTGTCTTCAATGTGTTGCGGGGGCCTCCGGACAATGATCCCGGGGTATTCAAGGTGTTCGTCAACGGCACACCACACGGCGAGGCGATGCGTGGTGTCGGGAGGCTGCGGCATAGGGCCGCTGGTGTCCCGGCGGTCCGGGAGCGTCGTTGGCGCGTCAGGGCACTTTCCGCGCCAGTGGGATACCCCGTCGACGGATCACGCCCCGTGGGCCTCTTCCTGCAGGGAGGCTCGGAGCTGTCGTCGGGCGATCGACACACCGCCAGAGGGCATTGTCTTGAGGTGTCGGGCCTGTGACGGTGACTCGCTGGGCCAGTCGACAAGGTTTCCGACGGCTGCGCCCAGGCCCGGCGCTGTGGACTCCGGTGGCTCCCGGGAGATGGTCAGGCGGCCAAACTCCTTAGAGTTCGCCACCGCTTTGAGCTGCCCGGTTCTTTCTACGTTGACTGCGATGTCCGCCAGCGAGTAGCACCCCGAGACAAATAGCGGGTACACCGCCCAGTACCGTCCGGCACCGGGGCGGCCACGTAGCCCATAGTCCTCGGTACGTAGCTTGTCATCCTCGGCCACGACGCGCAGGATCCCACTTGCGCGCGCTGGAAGTTCCACACCGACCATGTCCACGCTGATAGTGCCCATGAAGTGCATGAGGTTGGCAGTCGGAAGAGTGCTCCGGTAAGCCTCTTGAAGGCGAAAGCCACCGGCCGGCTCGGCCTCGCCGGCCCGGTATTGATGCTCGTTGATCAGGCCGCGCGTAACGCGTCCGAGTTTGTCATCGTCCGGGAGGGATTCCAGTAGGTCACGTCCGTATGGCTTCACGAGCTCCAATCGGAGGGAGGGAACCCCCCGAGCGTGGAGGTCACGGGGGAGAAAGTCACAGGTGCCAGACATGGTGCGGGAGGCGCCCCACATTCGATTCGCATAGCGGGCAACGCCTCGGTCGAGGCGGGCGGCACAGACGGCGTGGCACTGCCAGCTGCCAAGCGGTACGCGGCGGACATGACGACGTTGCCGCCGAGGAGCATCAGCTTCTGTCGAAGCGAGGCCGCAGAGTCTTCAATACACAAGGCTTCCGCCTGGGCCCTGGTGGCAGAGTCTGCTGCGTCGGCCTTCCAGTCGAGTGCGGCGTTCAGCTCAACGCCCAGGTATCGGTACGTTTTGCCTGTGAGCCACGGTATGGTTAGGCTGGCCCGGGTTGTCGTGGCGATGTCGACATCGAAGGGTAAGGGGGCCTGCGCGGCGTGACCTGGGGCCCCAGCAACCAGTGCCGTGTGGGCGCATTTTTCAAGGTTGACGGACAGCTCCGCCCAGTCAGAGAAGCGTTTCACCTTCGCCATTTGGACCCGAGGATCGCGCCGGCTGCACGTGGGTAGAACAATGTCGTCAGCGTAGGCGGTCGACGAGACGGATACGGACGAGGTGGCCATCTCGTATCCTCGGTCGCCGTTGTCAAGCCAACGAGGCAAGGGGTCCATGAATATCTGCCACAACAACGGGCTCAGGCAGTCGCCTTGAATTGTACCTCTGATGATAGGAACATGTCGCGTGCGGCCATACGGGGTACGGACGGAGGTGACCGACTCAGAGTATATGGCTCTGACTGCCGCTATGGCGTCTTCCGGGAAGCCCTTCCGGCGCATGATTTTAGGAGTGCCGAGTGCGGCACAGTGTCAACGGCCGAGGAGAAGTCCACGTACGTGAGTTGATGTATCGTTTCGCAAGGGTCGCATCTTCGAGGACATCAGTGACCATGCGAATCTGGCGGGCCGTGTGGCGGAGAGGCCTGAACCCCTCCTGTCCAGCCCAGAGCATTCCGCTCTCTTCCATGAAGTCAGAGAGGATGGTTTGGACAACCATGGTGTAGGTCTTGGCCAAGGTGTTGGGTAGCGCAGTGGGTCGGAAGTTACCCGGCTCGCGCGGATCTCCCTTCTTGTGAAGGAGCTTGGTGACGCTCTCCTTCAAGTGCGTGGGGAGGTATCCCCCGTCTCAGTACTCCGTCTGGAGGCGGGCTATGAGGTCCACCGCGGCGGACGGCGCACATCGAAGGGTGTCCCCAAGTAGACCGTCCGGGCCCGGGGCTCGCCGTTTGGGGCTCCTCGCGATTGTTGCCGCCACTTGGTCCCGCGTGATGCGGTTGCTGAGCCGGGCCGGGGCACAGGCGGGTTTAGCGGTGGTGCATGGGTCCAGGTCAAGCTCCCATGGCACGGTTAAAAGGTTGAATTCCGAGTCCGGAGTCTGGAGGGCTGTGAAGTAGTCGCTTACCACGGATATTACCGTACCCGGGTCCCGAGGTACCGCCGTCGGGCGTGTTAACCTCCCCTCCGTGAGCGACTCCGGGTCGCCAGAAGAGAACAGCGTGCGGGTTGTGCACTTGCGGTGACGCTGAACTTGCGCGCCAGCGTTGCCGGCAACAGGTGCTGCATCACACGCAACATATGTTGCTTCTACACGAGCTCTAGCAACGTCCGAGGTATTCAAGCAAGTACCAAGTAAAGCTGTGGGACTTCCATCTGTCCAAGTGGCGACACATACAAGTGATCCACTAACCTGGGGTGTTCCAGCAACAGCTGCTGGATTCGTGCAATCATATGATACCTCAGTCTGTTCAGAGCTGCAGTATTTTGAGCAACCCCATTGACATATTTTTTGCTTTTCTGCGATGTAATCATCTTTGTAGATGTTCAGTGAACCATCCGTAATCCAAGATAGTTCCTTCGTGTTATCACGGCTGTATTCACCGTGATCACAACCCATCTCCTTTTTCACCACGCTAAGAATTCCTTTGCCTTGCGGATCACTTGGAAGAGATGCCAGGATATCTTTGATGAAGGTAAGAAAATCAATATTGTTTTCGCTGATGCCATTCCCACAAAATCTACGTTTTGGTTCAGCCTGGAAATGGTCGCGAACAGTTGCATAGATACCATTTGCGTCCGAGTTGCCATGGCTAGCGTTCCCTGGGGGTTTACGAGTGTTATGTCAGTACTGCCTTGCCGAATCGTGGTGTCTCTTCTCATAATCGTTTTGATCGCGAGAAGTGAGGCTCTCCCAGAAAGCGACGTTTGCATGCACGACTTTAACAGGCCTCATCAACGGAAGTCCGTTCTGCAACATATAGTCCGTGGCTTGACAGCCAGTAGGAACATCTCCATATGAGGGTTCCGCGAACCGGTATATGTGCCAGGCACGGGAAGCGTCCGTTCAATCCACGGAGTTACCTGGTAATACCTCCGCAAAGCTGAGTCCGGAGCCATATTTCGCTCAGAAGCTCAGAGTCTCCGGCAACCGTCAGGTTCTTAACCCGCGGACTTGCACAAGGCAACCTTGATCAGCTGCACGTGGTAACACCAGTCTTACGCTGTGCACCGAATGGTGCCCTACATTCGGTTGGGCTTTTCACCCGCGGAGTTAAAGGATTTCACTTGTTTGGGGTGAAGGAGCCCTAGAAACAAATATCGAACAGAAAGTCTGCTCAAGCGGTCGAGCTGCGCGCAAGCACAAGAACGACGTGGTCAGCATAAAGCTCGACAAGAATGACTATCAATGTGAACGGCGCAAGTGCAAGCATGGGGGGCTACCCATCACCTGTCGCTATTCGACGTGGCTCCGCGCTCGGTAGAGTCGGCGCGCACGGAAAATGTTTTATCATGAAGAATGCTGTGCTATTTACCAAGTGTCCGCCGTTCCAGCTCTTCGCTGAAGCGTTATAATTAGCAACTCAATCGACGGTCAAACTTCCTTGTCGGTTCTAATGCTGACTAGCGCTACAACGCTAAACCCTGGACCAACAATAATCAGGAAAACAGGGGAAAGTCGACCGTAGAGCTAACTCAGTTCAAAGCTGATATTACGGCATCGAAACCCGAACGGTTTTGACGGTTGTTGAGTTGTTGGAGATCTGAGACCAGGCACGGGGCTCCGACCGGACGCACGCACGCCATCGTCACGCGCGACAATGGTAAGAAATACTTCTCCCGGTTTTGTTTTGGAACACGGCCTGCGAAAGTTTGGTCGAATCCTCTCGGTCGGCAACGCTGGACGCGTATTCGTGAGAGAGCCACTGGCTCGCTCATATCGGGAAGTTATTGGATACGCGACTACAAACTGTAGGGAAGGATGCGAGAGGGAAGGATGCGATAATTTGGGGGTTAATCGACAGTCGATCTCGCCATATGGATAATCCACGAATCAGAAACTGTCCAGATTGTATGATTTATTTTTCGAAAGAATTGCCCACCCCCCTCCAGATGCGATTTGCAGGTATCAGTTTGGAAGGTATTTGTTCGAAATGCCGCGTCGGGCGTCGCGCCCTGTACCATCGCGAGAGTTTGGGGGTCGCGTGGGGCGCTTCAGTTGGTTGATGGATCTCAGCCAAGTTTGGCCCGGCGGGTCTGCAAAGCACCTGCGATGGTCGTCCGCCGCCCTTTGCTCATTGGAACCACCCGTCTGGTCTCGTTTCCGGACTATCTGGCGTTTTCCGGACCACAGGGGGTCTAACGACGGTATGCGAGATGGTCCGGAAACGCGACAAGACGGGCGGTTCCGACGATAAAAGGGGTCGCATTGCGGTAAAGCAGGATAACCCACTACCACCGAGCCCGCGAAGAGCATCGGAACGCGCACGGCGACGGCGACGGCGAGCGCGCGTGGCTGAGCATCCGCCGACTCCACGAAGGCGCAAACATAGGTTGAAAAACAAAGTGCGACGACCACGGACGGCATCGCGCGCAAACCCAAACTCGTGACCCGGCGCCAGCGACTCTCGCGGACCGCCCCTTGAGCGGAATCGGTGCGTCGGAGCGGCCGCGGCATGCGCGCCGTCGTTTAGGACGACCATCGCGTGGGGGGGGGGGGGCGAACAGTAGTTGTGCGCCGGTTTTTACGTGTTACGCGTATCGTGAAGACGACCGACACGCGACAGCGCTGATCTTTCAGACAGATGAGAAGAGGGGTGTGTGAAATTTTTGAAAAGTGGACGACTTTTTCGCATCCTTCCCTCTCGCATCGTTCCCTACAGTATGTAGTCGCGTTCGTTATTGGCGAGCCTTACCTCATGCATTGAGTGTGTATCCATTTCACGAATGCCCCCCGATGGGCGTCTGAATTGAGCAAAAGTCTATGGCGGAAAGCGTGATATCCGTCTGCTTTCGTTTCGTATGGATACCATATGGCTGAAGATATGGACGTGTTCAGTACCGCGTAGTTCGAAGGTACAAACAACAAAGTAAGGAAAAATAACAGGGGAGGCAAAAACACTCTCACCCGATTGGGCGCCGTTTACGTTTTTCTGGAGTGAGAGGCGGGCGCCCTGGGTTTACTGTCTGATATTCATCACTACCGTTTGAGCGCGCGCGCGGACTACCGCTGCATTATTATGAGCGTCGATGTGAATGGGACAGTCTCCTAGGATAAGCGAGTTTTGCAGAGAAGTGCGGAGCTGTCGCGGCATCGCGGCGATGGCACCAGGAAGCGCAGCTTTTTTCTTTCGCCTATTTTGCCGGCCGGAAAACGTGTTCCTCACTCATAAATCTGAAATGTCTTTCCTTGATTTAGAGCCACTTTACGAAGCATCTAAATGTAATCCCTTAAATCAGGGGGAATTTTTTAGGAGTTCAATGCTCAAAGCCGGGAAAGAAATAGCCAGTCATTTGCCTGGGCGGGAGTCGCGAGTTGGCAGCACAGATCGCGATCGCACAGTCAATCTTGACTTTGGACAGAACTATGCCACAATCTTGCACAAAACGCAAAATCTTGCACTTTTTGGGGGGCTGTCAAACCCGTAGACTCTAACTTTCCTTCTGCGGCGCGCGAAGAGTGGGAAACCAACTGTTCTGCTCGTCATCAGGATATCTATGGGCGATGCGCCCTGCTGGCTTACGACGAGCCTATCAAAACGCTCCTTGGCTCCGTGAAATGATCGGTACACAACACCGGTACACGGAATCACTTTTGCTGCCCCAAAGAAAATTGTTGTTTTTTGGATACCCATCGCATAAACCTCGGATAAGCCCTGTCGATCTCTCTCGACCAAACAGCGCGAGGTCACCATGGCGACCTGGCTTTTGGGTTTAAATGATACCTTGTATATGACAAGTGACATGACAGAAAGTCTGCGGCGAAACGAAACGAAACGAAAACGAAACGAAAACGATACGGATATACGCGTGGGCTCTTTAAATCATGTTCCGAGCCAGGTACGCACCATAGTTGTCCCGGAGGTTCCGAGCTCTCGACGGTGGGATGGGGGGTGTGGGAACTGAGGTTCCAGCTGCTGACTCCCCCGCCCACATGTGGGCGGAGGAGAATTCTTTTCTGGAAAGTCGTCCTGCTTTGCCTGTCGTCGCGATGAACAAATTTGCCTGTCAGTGCGAGTTTGGGGTATCGGCTACGGTAGGCGCGCGGGATCTAGCGGCGTGGATGTGCGGCGGCGGGGCCCGTGCGGCTCGTCATAGGATATTGTTTCTTCTTCATTTACATTATTCATATCCACTCATGCCGCTCAAACCCGCGCGCTCGCGCCGCCGAGCGCTCCCCCCATCTCCTCCATAGCGCCGCGCTCATCGAGGGCGCGTGAGGCGTCGATGGATTATTTCATGATATCACGTGGTGTCGAGAGGCTTGCCAATACTATGGTTCCTTTCCTAGAGTCGCATTGTGGTCCTTGCGCATGGGCCATGCTGATATTTCCGCACGCGTCATCAAAAGGTGCCAAACGAACCTCCCTGATGCCTCTCTTATTGAATTGGTGTGAGTGGCTGCACAACAAAAGCTCAGCCAAAAAGTATACAAACGATGTCACCGGCGAGTTTGGAATCTGAGCAGGCATTCCCTAGCAGACTGTGTCACGATAAGGAGAATAGGAACTCGGGACCCGCAGTTTTGACCCGCGGTTTCGACGCGCCCTTTGGCCCATTCGGCGCGTCGTCCTGTCTATTCCTTGAGTTATTTGATACGGGCGCTTGTCTGAACCCTGATTCGGCGCGTCGTCCTGTCTATTTCATGAGTTATATGTGTGGGCCAAAAGGGCGCGTCCAAACGACGCGGTTTCGGCCTCGAAACTGCGGGTCCCGAGTTCCTATTCTCCTTATCGTGACACAGACTGCCATCAACAGAACAATCGTTTCTGCACTTCCGCGGCAGACGAATGCAGCTATATTTTTCTGTTCGAAAACGGTCTGTCCGATCCCTCCGTTCCGCGCCGCGAGCCCTAAACCCTAATTCCTAAACCCAGTAATCAACTCCTAACCCTAAAGGTATGGCAGTCAGGTGCCGAGCGCGGTACGCCCCCCTCAAATTGCCTTTCTGCAGGTTCCATGGGGGGTACGGAACATTATTCAAGGGGAAGATAGTAATTCGACGGTCTTATTTACGAGTTATCTATACTTTGCTCGGCACAGGCAAACAGTCAGGGACTGTCACGTCCAAGAAAAGTGCAGGCTCCGGAGCCCCAATGGAGCCCGCTTCTGCCCGAATCCTCCGCGAATGCGCGGCGGCGGGACAGCGCAGGGACGTATCTCACGCGACGCCGCCGCCTCTACAATACGTGCAAACACCCAAGGAACACTGCCAACGCTCGTATGGGCGTTCTTTTCCAGGCGACCGTGCATGACCCCCCTCCCGTGACCAGATCTGCCCATAATTGCCCAATTCTTTTCGAGGACCCGAAGTACGGCGTGCCTCAGCGCCCAATCGGCCTGTCAGCTTTGTCCAGCTGTCACGGGTTTCAAATTAATGTGTACGGTACTCGGGAGTCAGCCAATCGCCGCTCAAAAGTGACCGTGGGAACGTCCGCAATGTCCCACCCCCGTACATGTGGCTAATGCACGCGGGTGGCACAGTTGCGGACGTTCCCACGGTCAGTTTCGAGCGGCGATACGCTGGCTCCCGTGTACACCACCTCGTTAAGTGAACTCCCGAAGGGCGTATACGACTGACAGGCCGTGTGGGCGCTATGGCACGCCGTGCATCGGACCCGTCCTAAAGGTAGCATCTCATGGCACGGGGAGGGGGGTCACGGGCGAAAGCCGCCGTAAAAACTTACCAACGAACGTACGCAGCGTTCCTTGGTTGTCGTAGAGGCGGCGGCGTCGCGTGAGCAACTTCCCCCCCGCCGTACATCGGGGTGCTTAGGGGCGGAATTGGGCTGCCGCGTCAGCTCACTTTCGGTCCCCTGACTGTTTGCCTGTGCCCACATGATGAGTTAATTAGACCGTCGAATTACTATATTTCCCTTTAGAGAGCCCATCGTGCTGTCGACCAATCACAGCACGGTATATCGTTTTCTGTCTCGTTTCGTTTTCGTTTCGTTTTCGTTTCGTCGCAGACTCACAGCGTGCCATTTTCATCTGTCCAACGGACCTCAGAAACCGAGTCGAAAAGTGAGAAAGACGAAAAATACGCTAATCACTTTTTGCTCAGCCTTGAGCTTTTCTGGGTAAATGCGTACTGCCGTCGACTAAGCGCGAGGGCTCCACCGTGTACGGCGGCTGCGCGAGGATACATGGCCGCTGACGACGGCGGACCGCTCTGGATGGTAACTTTACCCTTCTAAGTTACCAATTTCACGCGAAGATCCCCTTCATTTGGAGCGTCGATGCATTTCCCCCGCACTTGAACACCCGTGTCTTGAAAGGCAAAACTTTGGTTTCAAACAGCGGCTGTCGGGCCGATCAATGACGGCCACACCGGCTTCAAATACGCGTTTGCCGACTACGCTGGACCAAACGAACCTGGCGCGAGATGGCGGCGGAGGCACAGACGGCGGCGGCAGCGGAAGCGGCGGCCGCCAGTCTCGACTTATACATGGTCGACGGAAGGTGTCGCCGCTTGGAAGCGCGCGATACACGTCGTCGCGCCGCCGCCCGGCGGCGTTCATGGCGTCATCTCACACGGAGAGTTCTGACGGCTTCTGCCTGTTTAGGTCCCAAAGCACGGAAACACGATACAGTAGTCCATTTGGTCGTCTGACCATAGGACAAAACGACGGGAAAGGGCTTTGGGAAAAGTGGGTGGTTTTTTGGGTTATTCCGATGTTCTTGCTTTGCCTTGGTTTCTTGATTTTGGTGATCCGCCGTTTTCGGATACTCCTATTTGGTAAAATGACCCATCACCCAACCGGATCGCAGTGGAGTCCGTTTTCGACCCCCAAATGGCACGCTGTGCTTTCTGTCACTTTGTCATACTATGCAGTTCTACGAGGGGGGGAAACAGGGCATCTCAACCGTGAGACAATTGTCTCAACCGGAACGCGCTGGTGTGCTCGAAGAGAATGTCCTGGTCTTGATCCCTCACGAAATCATTCCCGGACGAACGATTTGTCGGCCGTTTCGCGAGAACTCCAACCTCTCGAAAACGACGGTGCCACGTAAGCGCCACGTCAGCTCGACCCGTCGTTTTCGAGGGAAGAATGAGTCACGCCATCTCCCACCCTGGAGCCAGCGCAGGCGCGAAGGTCGCAGTCTGGCGGTGTTGGAGGCCCCTCGGAGAGAGCTGATTCGGCAGCGCCAGCGCTCGCCCGCGGCGTACCCAGCGTCTACCGGGGGGCGCCGAGTCTGCGCGGTTTGCTGGTTTCGAACCTGAGCTCCAGATCACCCCTGGTTTGGCAACGCCCCGCAGCGCATTGCGGTGTTACTCGTTCCTTCCGCGCACGATGCGAGCTGTCGAGCCTCCGTCGCCGCTGCAAGCGCCTTTGGAACCATCACTCGAGCCACGGGCGTCGCCTCCGAGCCGCCGGGCGACGACCCCGGGCGTCGATATCGCGCCAAAGATCCCTCTTGGAGCACGTTTTCTTTATACGAGGCTTTCGTGGGGAATGGTGCGTGGGAACGCGTCGTCTCACACAGATTCGCGCCCACAGATCAATTTGGTGTCCAAATCGAATAATCGGGAAGTTATCGAAGGCTAAGTCGTCGAAGGCTAACTTTCCGGGAAAGCTCTGAATCATTTTTGCAGCAAAGCACGTGCTCGCGCCCCCGGGAGACAGTGTGTTTTATCGGCGTGCTCGAGATGACGCCAGCCCCGACATTGCGCGCCAACGCCACGGGGCCCGCCGTTTACTGGCGACACAAGCACGGCTTCGGATGTTGGAGCGTGAGTGCCCCGTCTGCTCGCGACCACCCTCCCCACGCTCGTCCCGCAAGTTCTTGCATCTTTTGGTGCTCACCCATCCCACCGCCTGGCTGACCCACCCCATTTTCCCCCTCCCCCATCACACAGTACGCCCGTGGGTGGCGACTCGCCTCGCGGATGTGATCAGACCCCATCGACCCCGGTGACGGCTGCTCGAGCGTCCTCGGCCCCGAGCGCGCACCCTTGTCCCGCGGAGCTCACCATGGCCAAGATCGATTAGGTCCCGAGCTCACCGTCGCCCGCTGTGGGCATGGCTGCCTCGTCGCCCTCGAGGCCGGGAGGCGGCGGTCCCGGCCAACGCGTCCGGGAGGCTCCGCGCGCCAGTGCCAGACCACCTGCAGAGGGCCCGGTCCTTGACCCCGGCGACACCGCGGCCCAGTACAGCATCGGAGAGGAGCATCGAAGGTGAGATGGTGGCCGTTGAGCACGTGCTTTGCTGAAAAAATGATTCAGAGCTTTCCCGGAAAGTTAGCCTTCGACGACTTAGCCTTCGATAACTTCCCGATTATCCAAATCGATTTAACTCAAGGATCCCAGTCTAAATATGAGATGCCCTATTTCCCCCCTTCGTAGAACTGTATAGTACTATCATACCAAAAATATCGTCATCATCGAATTATCGTAAACGTACTCCCGGTCAAATTATCGTTCTCCCGGTCAAATTATCGTATACTCCGCCGGTTCAAGTTATCGCATACTCCTGGTCAGTTATCGTACCACTACCCCTGTAGTTCAAGTTATCGTGCTATACTCCCGAAGTTCCGATTTGAGAAAGCGGAAACGGCGCGCGCGGCGGCGGTGTTGTGCGGCGGCGCAACCTGCTCGCG
>Ga0307488_10003445_pt1 | contig 13237 bp, 19 predicted proteins | sample SB02metaG_FD_202248 | JGI IMG/M metagenome (GOLD analysis project Ga0307488, IMG submission 202248) | Sea-ice brine microbial communities from Beaufort Sea near Barrow, Alaska, United States - SB 0.2 | ecosystem: Environmental > Aquatic > Marine > Coastal | place: USA: Alaska | collected...
CTCTGTCTGTTCTTGATGTCTCTTAATTTTCTTTCTAATGGTTCAAGTATGAATATGACAACACCCAAGTTTATGAATCCCTGTATCATTGCTTTCAGTGTTGCGTTCACTATCTCGCCCAACGCATCACTCAATGACTTGGTTCCCATTATAACGTCAGTCAATGCACTAGATGCCGTGTTCTGGAATGCCTGCATTCCTGCGGCCACTGCCGTTATCTTGCCTTCCAATGGTGTCATCCCTTCACCTATGGTTCTCTTAAGAGCCTGCAGTATCACGTCATCCGCGATTGACTCTTCAAATGCCCTCTGTTGTTTTTCCGCCCTCTTCGTGGCATCCTTGATCCTGATTATACCGTCCTCGTAGAAAGCATATGATTTGGTGGCTTCTTTGACCACCTCTGCGTTCTCTTCGATTGATACTGATGCTTCTTCCGTCGCACCTACCGTGACCTTGTATGCCTCGTGCATATTCCTCATGGCAACCACGTTGTCATTCATTGCTGATGATTGTTTGTCAATGAAAGGGATATACTTCATTATGGACTTGCCGAAATCTACTATGGCATTTGTCACTATGCCCAAGACGTGTAGGACGTTGAATATTGCTTTGGCAACCATTCCTAGTGCGTCTATCAATAGACCCAAAGTCACTCCAACAAATTTTCCTACGGTTGTGATGGCTTCCTTGTTCTCACTTATGAACGCAGTCATGCCCCTGGCCACTTCAGTAAGTTCGGTCTTCAGTCCACCCTCACCAAGTTCCATGGCAGTCTCTGCCAATGCATCTTGGAAGTTAGAGAAAGCACCACTCAATGTTTCAGCCCTTGCCTCTAAGGCACCTGCGAACTCTTCCTTACCTATGCTTCTGATGAATCCAAGTATCTCGTCTGTGTTGTTTTTTAATTTTGTTTCTGTTCCCCTGAATATGGCTGTGAGGTTATCGCCCTCTACCTTGACCTTGATACCAAGTTGTTTAAGCATTTCAAATTCACCAGTTGTGGCGTTGAATACTGCTTTGGCAACATCGTCAAATCTTTTGCCCATACCAGCCGCAATGTTTCCTATCTCGCTCATCATGTCCTGCGTAGGACTTAGACCTGCGTTCCTGAATGTCACGAATGCGTTGGATACTTCTTCTAGTTGGAATGTTGTTCCTGCTGTGAATTTTCTGATCAATTCAAAGGCTTCACCTGCCTTTATCGCATCACCCTCGATGGTGACCAAAGTTGCTTTTAGATCCTCGAAGGTCCTTACTGTGTTGACTATACTGCCAACCAACCTCGCGGCTCCCATGGCCAATAACGCCACACCCGCACCCTTAAGGATTGATGTCAACTTCAGACCCGAGGTCTGCATTGATCTTAATTGTCCGTTGACCGATCCTAGGGCGTTCTGGCCCTTGACTTTGATGTCAACATTTAGTGGGGTAGTTGCCATTATTTTCTAGCCCTTGCTTGTTGTTTTTGTTTGTTCATAGTCTTTTTATTCTCCTTATGCTCAAACATAAAATAACCCGCCCACAAATCCTTCTCCAGCGTCGTCATTTGCAATATTTCTTCAACAGACTTCTTCAATCTGTCCGCGAGCGTCATCACAAACCTTAACTCAACACTGGACTCTATTCCTTTGCGATGGAATCCTGTGGTGCAGTCAATTTGGCGTTGTTAATGGTTGTTGCAACCTTTACCACTACAAGTGGATCTGCCTCATTCATTAACTTCACTGTGTCAGCATCATGGAAGAGCCTCTTACCGTCTTTGTCTCTGGCCTTCGTTATAATACTTTCAACCAATGCTTCGATGGTCTTACCTTGAGCTTGTAATTCCAAAACCTTGGCTTCGTCTTTAAGCGGATATGTTGTTCTGTAAAAGATATCAGTGCCCCACTCCTCGCAATGATATTTCTGCATCTCCCCACCAATGCTTGTTTGGTAGTGTTTGCTTATTTTGTCTGTTATACTCATTATCGTGTTCTCCTTGACCTATTTTTAGATAGGACCTCCCGTATGGCCGGTCGTGTCATGCCGTTAGGGGCCTGTTTCGAATAACCTGCGTCTAAACGTTCGATGTATGGTTGCTTGTTCCTAACTTGGTAGCTAGAATTAGACTTCTTGTCCATACGCCAACTTCGTTTAGCACGACCAGAACGAACTGGTGTAATCTTCTTGATACTATCAAAAAGATCCGTGGTTATCGAGCGAACTATCTGATCAATTGAATTTTTTAGACCAGCAGTTGCTTTTGTCGAATTGAATGATACATTCACTTTTAACATCGTTATAAAACTATTATAACTCCGCTCTAGTTAATGCACCACTTCCTGTGAATGATACCGTAGCTTCTACGATGCCATCAAAGTTTGCAGTGATTGTGTGATCGGTTATGATTACATTTCCGCTTAACTTGATTCCAGTTGTCTCACCAGAAGGGTATAACTCGATGGCAGTAGGATCATTTCCTATTGCTGAAAAGAGTGCTGTTTGACCATTCTCGTCATTGTCTCTGAAATAAAGGTCCATTGAACCAGTGTATGAAGTCTTGCCGGCAATATATGCTCTGCCTGTAGTCCCCATGACTGTTGATTCAACAGCATCTGCAGTTTGAGAAATTTCAAATCCTCTCACAGATGCAACGACAGTAACCGCCGACGCATCACCACTGAACTTAACTACACCGGCTTCGCCTGTGTATGTTCCTGTATTAGTCGCCATTGTTTGTCTCCTTTGTTATTGATAGACCAGGTGAACTTTGCCCCAATCTCGCTTTTAATTTGACAACCGTTGTGTCTGTATCAACCTTGGTAGGTCTCCTACGGACATTTTTGATTATCGATGGTTTTGAAAAAGTCCAACCATCTTTCTTGTGTGATGAGACAACCTTGTTGTCTATCACCTTTGAAACTTTACCTTTCCACATTAACATGGACATATTACAATACTCCTTTTTTGTATGTGTATCTAACATTCACGCTCACTATGACCTCACCCAATGGTGGATCCCTGTCAACGACCTCTATACCTATGACCTGTGTTGATACATTGTGTATGTTGGCTGATGATAATGTTAAATCTCTGTTCCTTGAAACCTCAAGTGTTTCTTCAATTCTTTCTACTATCTCGTTCCTGAGTGTGTCTATCTGTGTGCCCCTCACATAACATCTAAGTTGGAACTGTATGCTACCCAGTCTCTCCGTTGACGTGATGTCTTCCCTGTCCTCGTTGGCAGTCACCAACAGTATCGCGGGGAACTGCGTGATGGCAAGCTTCTGCACATCAAATATCTCCCTAGATATGTGGTTAGGTGCCGGATCAGTCATGTTCTCCAACTGTTCAAATATGTTGATTGCTATGTTTTCTCTCGCTGACATTATCTAATCAACCTACCGTGATAAAATGCTTTCTTTTCTGATTCTTCAAATGTGCCAGATGAGTCAGCGTCGTAGTGGACGCCCTCCCTTAGGATGAGGTCTAGTTCTTCCGAGGCCTTGTCCTTGTAGTAATTCATTTTGTTTTGGAAGGAATCTCCGTCTGGATCAAATGTAGACAATCTTGGATATATGTAATCTCCCAGCACCTTGTAGCAGGCCAATCTAACGAACTGTGCATTGTTCAATTTGCTCGCAGTCAGTTTGGATGCTGTGTTGGAAGCTATCGTTATATTTCCATCAGAAATGTTGGCTGTGGGCCACCATTTTATATTCAGTAGTCTGATTATGTCTTCGTATGTTTTTGAGTGTAGGTCTGAAAAATCCTGTATTCCATACTTGTGGATGTCAGGTTCGTATTCTTTCAGGTTCGTGTCTGTTGCGAATGTCGCCATTGTTAAAGTCCTTCTTTAAATTATTCCAAGAGGTCCTTCCTCTTGCAATTACAATTATTTATTGGATTATGGACTGTGTGCCGTGCTTTGGTGCCGTCCACTCCCAACAATCCACATAGTCAAGGACGGCATCTTTACTTAAAAAAAAAGCCCCATATTGCTACAGGGCTTTTCTAGTATGAGCAAGGATTTCTCCTTAGTCGTTAAAACTACTCAATTGTTGAGTCGAATGATCCTCTGATACCTGCACCATCGTATAACTCACCAGTGGCGTAGATCGCTGAACCAACGATGTCAAAACCTCTTAAAGTCGCTTCTCTCTGAGATTCGATTTTAATGTCTTGCATAGTTGCCAATGCGATTGCATCTCTGTGGAAGATTCCACAACCGTAGTCACCAGCGGTTGAACCATCTGCTAGGTTCACTAGAGATGATTGGTATACTGGAACTCCACCTAATGTTCCCATTAGGCCATTTGCTAACGCACTGTTACCAACTTGTCCAGCCGGAGCCGCGAAAGTTGAAGTAAGAGTTGACGCAACGTCAAACGCGATGTTCGGATGTAGCACGATCGCACAATCGTTTGATGTGTCGTATCCGTTCGATCTTAGTTTTGCTATTGCTTCAAAAAGTTTAGCCGCAGTAGCAGTTCCTGATAGACCTTCGCCAACGCCGCCAACAACACCTGAGAAAGTGTTGAAAGATGCCATCATGTCAGTGTCCATTTTTCTCGCAATCGCTTCACCGAATAATTTTCCGATGTCAGCAACAACATTAGATGCTGATGCCATGATTGAAAGATCTGAAACAGTTGCTCTTAAACCAACTTCTGATACCGTTAAGGTAACGCCGTCAGTTGAGATTGCTGTTGCAGTTGGAGCCGTAGCTTCTGTCATAGCCGCCGCTGTTTGGTTAGGGTAGATTGGAACAGTGATTGTTTTACCTTGTCCCGCAGGTATTGTGTAGTTCTTTACTAGACCTTTCATTAAAGATTTTTCAGACGCTACGAATAATGCCTCAGCCGTTATAGCCGGTAAAAGGTCATTAAGTGTTGTAGTGTTAGTTAGAGCCATTGTATGGTTCTCCTAGTTGTTGTGTTAATATTAGACTAGGCCGGACTTCTTACGATAGTCAGCATAGACTTTCCTATGTTCTGGATTGTTCATGTCCAGTTTAGTGATATCAACTTTCCCGTCTAGGTCAGCACTCTTGGTGTTTGATGTAGATCCAGCCCCTGGCATTCCTGGTTGCTGGAAGTGTGGATTTGATTTTAGAAATTCTGAAACTAATCCATCAACCGACAAAGGTTCACCCGTGTCACTGTATCTAGTCTGTCCAGTCTTTGAATCAATGATCTCGACCTGCCCTGCCTCGTCCATCTTTATCTGCTCTCTCACAAGTCTAACGACTTGGTCGGGATTAATGGCTTTCAATGTTGACGCCGCATTTAACAATGCCCCATCTACCTTGATCTTGGTCAGTTCACTTGTCAAACCTTGAATCTTATCTGCCGCTTTCGCCTGCTGATCTTTAAGAATCTGTTCAAACTCACCTTTCTTCTTCTGGATTTCTATTTTAGATTGCTCTTCTTTTTCAGCCAGTGTCCGATAGTGCTCAACATCTACACCTTCAAACTTCCTAGAGACCCTTGCTTCTTCCTTCTTACGAATTTGAGCCGCAATAGCATCAAGTTGTTCTTGGGTATATGTCTTAGGTGTTGATACCTCTTCCTGAGATGGATTATTTTTAGTGACTTCTGTTGGAGCCTCAGTAGCTTCAACTTTAGTGTCATTCAATGATTGTTCTTGACTCATCGTGTCTTACTCCTTTTTTTGTTCGCTCAAGGGTTGGATTACCCCCGTATGAATATATTTACCTGTCGTCCTGCCGTCTTTGTAGATAAAAGGATTTACGATGTCCTTGCCCTCATTCTGTGATGGTGCATACAGTGACAGCAGTTCAAGTCCCCTCTCGTGTGCCACCCTCTTCAACAGCACCAGTGCCTTCCTGGCCCGGATGGCGTGTCGCATGGATGGGTTGGCCATCAGCTTGTCGTAGTGGGTGAAATAGTCCAGACACAGCTTCTTGAATTGATCGTGCTTGGCACTCTCAACTGGCTGTCTGTATAATCTCCTCTTGACCATTCTATTTGTAGATGAATGGATCTCTCTTCTTTAGATCCTCTAACCTCTTCTTGTATGCTTTCTTGTCCTTGGGACAATTACAGTGTTCACATCTACAGCTGTCGCATTTGTCCTTGCAGTGTGATGTGTGTCCGCAACTGCAATTACCTTTGTTGGCTCCAAACACCCAGTCTGTGAATCTGTCAATGGTGCCAAAGAAGTTTGATAAAAAATTATCCATTATTCGTATAAGACCTCGTCCTTCCAACCTAGGTTGTATTGCTTGTTGTCCCAATGGTTGAGCTCTTGATCAGCCAGTGTCTTGAATCCGTGTTCCCTGTCTAGGTATTTGTAGTCCAACTTCTCGATGTCAAACTGTGCCAACCACATGAACACGTCCTTGATCTTGAAATTCTTGCAACTGTAGACATCCAACTGTATCAGATTCAATTCAGTCCATGAATGGAAAGTTATTGAACTGGTTGTTATGATTGCCGTTGAACTCCATCCAATGTTGCCCGGTTCCACGCAGTATGCCGAGTGCGGTCCTGACATGATCTCCATGTCTATGTGTTTGACGAGGTTGCTGATCTCTGCGTTCAACCTGTCGCTTGAATAACTGTAAAGCGGAGGTGAGTTGACCTCAGCCCTTACCAATAAGTGTTTGTGGACTAATTTTGGATTCATTTTTTTTATTTCCTTTCCTTGCTTTATTTAATGTCTCGAGATCTTGCTGTATCAAAATAGGTGCCGGTGCTGAATGACCCTTGTATTGTGGATGTGAATACAACCACTCCTCGTTTGGTCTGTCCTCATTCAATCCGTAGTGTATCTTGCACAACACCCTACCACTTGCGTTTGGATGTAGCCACATCCTGGCCACGTAATCACCCAGTGGTGTGATCTTGCTTGGACCACGCCATCTTTGGATGTCTATCTTCTGTTTGGCCCAGTATGCCTTGCTCCAAGGACACACTCCTGTGATTGAAGCAAAGTATTCTGTCCAATTAACCTCTTCTTCCATAGATGTTCTTAGGTTTGAAGGTCTTGTTCTTGTTCTTCTTGCTCATCCGACTTTTGCTCGGACTTGCTTTCTTACCGCCTCTTTTTCCTGGCATAACTGTCTCCTTTATAGTTGCCCACCATCCGCCCAAGCCCTTAAAAAGGGCCTTCGCCTTACACGCACAACTTCTTTTCATCCGTCGTGACATCGTATCAAGCATTCGCTCAATATTGTAAATCTTAACTTTAAGACTTCTATAATTCTTGTGGTGGTGTTTGTGTTTGATCATTGCTAAAAAATTGTTCCATCTCTGGATGTAGTTGTTTAATCTGTTCATCCGTGTAACCTTCTTCTACCATTGATCTCATGTGCTTGACTAGGTCTTCCACACCAATGATTGGTGGGTGTTGCATGTCGGTGTTCAGAGGTTCTGGTGTCTGCATCTCTATCAGCTCGTCTTCGTCTTTAGCAATTACTTCTTTGATCTTGTTTTTTACTATCATCTGTGTCTCTGGATCAGTGTCCGTCATGTTCTTGACTGTCTCTGAAACTTTCTTCAATATGTCCATGTCCATGTTCTTGTCCCTTACATTGAAACTCACGGGATACTTGATGGATCCTGTCCATACCTGTCCTTGCCATTTCGCAAAGTTCCTCCAGATTGATTCTTCAGCAACCTCTAGGTTCTTGGCTTTCTCTGACAGCCTAGCATCCAATGTCGTGTATTCCGTCTGCATCGCTATGCCACTCATCTGTCTAGTCTCTATGGCCCTGATGCTTCCAAGCATCGCCATTCTGTCTATGGACTTCACTGTCTCCCTCATGGTGCTCAGGATGGCCTCTAGGTTCTGTCCTGATGGTTGCAACATATAAGGTTTTAAATTTGGATCAAGTTCGTTTGGCATGGTGATTATGGCACCCGCACCCGCACTTGCTTCTGTCTCTGGAGTCTTGACCAATGTTGGGTGATTGGTAAGTCTTATCAACTGTTCAACTTCAGCACTCATGTTGAATAATGAAAGTTGTTGTTCCGCTATGGATTCAATGTCTCCTGAACCTATGCCCCTGATTGGTGTCCTGTGTGAATAAACCCAAGTGGCTGGGATGATGCCCAACGGATTTGGTTTCACTGATACCGTCTCCCTGGTGCCATCGATGGAACCTTCTATTGTGTCCAGTGTGATCGTGTCGTTGGTCCAAGTCCTGACGTAATATTTGGTTGAGTTCGCAACTGTTCTCTCTTCCTGTTCAAGGAACCTAACAAATTGCAATCTGTAATGTCCAGACTCAAGTCTCTCCCATTCCCAATCCAAAACGTTCTCTGGTGTGTAGATTGTTGCGTATGGTCTGATGTCTTGGTCAAGCTCTTCTGCCCTCGTGCCTGCCACGCTCTCCGGTCTGTCCATCAATACCACACAGTGTCCATATATCGAACTCTGTATGTTGACGTCTCTCATAAAACTCTCCCAAGTCCTACCTTCCATGTCTGCGTCTTCTAAGAAATTTTCAACTTCCTGTGTTCCTTCCAAAGAACCAAACTGTCTCTTGGGTTCATTTCTAAATAGGAAAGAATTATATATGTGTATGATTGATTTGCAATGATTGTCCACTGCCGTGTGATTTAATCTGTTCAGGTATTCCGAATCTGATTCGAAAACATAACGGGTAAGGTATTTGCCCATCTTGAACTGAGAACCACCCAGGTAGCTCCTCTGCAAGAACTTCCATCTTCCAACGTGATTTGTGTATTCCGGGTGAAGTGGTAGATTGCTGATTGGGTTGCCGTCGCCAGCCATTTGTCCGTCTATGTTGTATTGAACCATTATTTCATTGCTCCTGTTCTAACTGTGAATCTCTGTGGCTTGCTCCTTGCAATATCTCTTGTAAGTGGGTATAAAAAAGAAACCAAATAACCGAGTGCATCCATGTTGTGATCAAATCCTTGTGTTTTGTCAGGCAATGAAGTTCCCTCCTTGTAGACCTGTTTAGTAATACTATTTAATAGATTTCGACACTTGGAGTGGATGATTACGCCTCTGAAGCCGGATGCCGAACACAGCTTGGAGTTGACCGAGTTCACCCTGTCCCTCACTGCCATGTGTCTGTTAGGCACCTTGCAGACAAACCCTGCGTTCTGCAGTATGCTTAGATCCGTCTTGCCACCCGCCGATGTCTTCCTCTGTCTCGATGCTGGGTCTGGATATGCTATCAGTTTCTTGTTCTTGTATCTGCTGTGTATCTCCTGCACCAGTTCGTCGGTGTTTGAACTCCATATCTGTATCTCATCAAAGATATACAGCTTGTCGTCCTTGAGGTATGACACCACTGCACTCATTGGATCCAAGTTGAAGTCCATGCCAATGTGGAACATGGTCTGTTCATCCGGCACTTCGAAATTCTTGACGTTGTGTTCCATGTTGAATCCGTAGTATATCACACCTGAATAGGTCTCCCATGTTGCCTCGTATTCCTGTCTGTATGTCTTGAGGTCAAGGTCCTTCTTGGCTTGGTCTATCTCTTCCTGATCAACCCATCCACCTTCTACTGTTGTGTATTGGTGACTGCCCCATTCCTGTTCTTCTGGATTCTGTCCCCGTTGATACAGATCATAGAACCAATTCATTCCCTTGGGTGTTCCTATGAACATCGCCCTGCCCTTTGTGTCTGACAGTGTTGGTCTCAACACAGTGGTCCATGCTGATTCTTCAATGTCGGCACACTCATCCATCACCAGGAAGTCTATACCAACCCCACGCAGTGAGTCTGGGTTGTCCGCACCCCTTAGACATATCCTTGATCCGTTCTTAAGTGTTATGGTTAGTTCTGCTTCGTTGATCTTCTTGACCCAACGCAGGTCCTGTAAAATCTGTTTCAATTTTATCCATGATATCTGTTTGGCCTGTCTGTATGATGGACAAACTATCCAGCAGACCCTACCCGGTGTTCTTGCCACATAACACACTTCTCTGATTGCTAATGTTGTCTTTCCAAAACGCCTGCCGGTCACTAACACACGGAATCGTCTTTCGTCCTGTGATACTATTGTCTGTGGTTCGGATAATTTCATTGGTTTGCCATGTTGTTTAATATATTTACTATCAAACAGTTATGGTGCTACTAAAACAGTGTGTGGAATTATTTGTCTGTTTCCCAAGGTAGAGGTGCTGTGTTCTCTTCGTCTGTGGGTGTGTCTTTCTGATCCAGGTATTGTTTGCCCATCCAGATAAGCATTCGGACATCGCCCTGTAGTGCTTTCTCCATCTGTGCTCTCCTCAAAGATCTCTTGCCTTCTGAACGACCCTTGTCGATTATACCTGAATATCTTTTCTCAAGTGTTGTCACACTCGTGCCCGCCACGTCTGCTATCTCTTTGTATGTGCAGTGTAGGGTGGCTAGTTTGAATATTAGATCCCTGTCTAGTTTGTAATGCTTTGGTGCGTCAGCCATTATGCTTGTTTGTCCTCTACCACTATCCTGAAGTGTCTCGCATCTGTGTTGCCTTCTGCAGTGACTACCTTGGCCCTGATGTTGTAGATGTTGCCGGCAGTGCCTGCGTTTAATCTTATGTTGGTTATAGCACCTGTTATTGTCACGTCAGTGCCTGCGTTTGTTGGCAGTGCAAGTGGTGCCGCGTCATCCGTGATTGTTTCGATTGTGACCGTGCATGAACTTAGACTGTCACCTGCTGGCAACCAGTCTGACCAATCAAGTCCATATTGCACATTGGCTTGTGGATCTTTGGTGATGAATAATCCCTTGTTGTCTGATTTGAATCCTGTTAGGTTTGCCATCTATGTTTCGCTCCTCACTCTTGGTGTTGAAAATCTATTTGTAATTGACGGTATCTTAAGTTTGTGTGTCCTTGTTTCTTGCATAATTCCTACCTGTCTGTTTTCGTTGCTGATAGTATTTAAACGATTTTCTGCCATTATCGCCGTTATTCTATTTTCACTTGGTATCACTATCGTCCTTGTCTCTGAATCTACCGTTATTATGTTGTAAGGATCTGCCTGCGTTCGTAGAGCACCCACAAATAACGTGGTTGCAAGTGCATTTAAAGTGAATCCAACCTCAGGTCCATACTTGACTTGACCAACGAAGTTGGTTGTGAATGCACTCGGTGCCGTGTCTTCGATGTCATACTTGACGAACACGGTTGAAAGGCCAAACGTGAATGCACTTGATATCGCGACTGGCTGATTGAACAACAGTGTGTCTGTGACAGCAAGTGTGAAAGCGGAACTTAAAGTAAGTGGCAGTATGTTGTCCAGGAAGTCGACGTCACTGACAGCAAGTGTGAATGCTGATGACATTGCCTGTGTGATATCAATGGTTCCTGTTGCTGTGGCCGATACGGTGAATGCACTTGACATGGCGCTGGCACCAAGTAGCTGGAAGGCCGCACCGTCGTCTATCGTGAATGCTGATGATAGTGCCGCGGCACCAAATAATTTTTTAAGTGGGACGACGCTGTGTGTGAATTCACTCGCGAAGTTGAGTCCGATGGCCCATGTGCTGAATTTCCAGGTGTCCCAACTGCCCTCATCTCCTGCCCATGTTCCAAACGTCCAAGTGTCCCAGTCACCCAGTGTAGCGTCATCCCATTCGTATTCGTCCTCGAGTGTGTATCCTGCAACCGCGTAGTCGCTCAACACATATCTGTCTAGTGCGGTGTCTCGCAATAGGTCACTCCAACGGTAGTCCCCGGATATGTCAAATATTGCTTTGGCGGTGGCTGACACGGTGGAGGCCGATGCCTGTGTGATTGTGTTGGTCCCCAATACTCCAACTTTGAGTGTTGGTGTGGTTGCAACAGTGAAAGCACTTGCCATGGTCAATGCGTCCATTGGCACGAAGTTGAAAGTTGTGGCCTGTAGTGTGAAAGCGGAAGACAATGCAACCACTGGTTTGTAAATTACTTTTGGTGTCACTGCCAATGTTGAAGCAGTTGTGACTGATGCCGTTGCGAATGCGAAACACTCGGATGCCTCAGACACGGTGAACGCACTTGACAATGTCAGTGCTTCTATGCCAATAATTTTAGTTCCTGCACCTGCGAAAGTGAATGCTGATGCGAAAGGTGGCAGTGTGTGACTGCTGTCAGAGGCATTGATTACAATGTCATCTCCCTCCCACGTCTTCTCGATTGTTGCAGTAAGTGTTGGCAGATGGTTCTGCATACTGAACGTAGCTTGGTGCAGGCCATTGCTGTTGTTGTTGCTGGTGTTCAATTGGAACTTGGCGACCATGTCTTGCAAGTCATTCCTGCCAGTGCCAACACCAAGCACGGATGCATCTGAACCTGTTATGAAATGATCATTCAGACCCTGTGTCTGTGCTGTCCCAGCCTGGTTGTTCTGAGTCTGTGTGGTGCCGCCGCCTATGGCACTGGTGAAGGAGAACACCGGCATGGTCACCGACATTCCAACACCACCACTGATCGTTTGTGCGTTTTGTGTCAGTCTGAAAGACTTGAATCTTAAGGAGTTCCTGGTCGCAGGATATATTCCGTTGGCCGCCAACCCTGTTTGATCTGCGAATGTGCTTGATAGTATCTCAGATTTTGGAGCAGTGTTTGAAAGTGTGAGTGCCCTATTACTATCAAAATCTACACCCTCGCCCGATGTCTGTGAGAATGAACTCGAGGAGATGTTGAGACCGGTTGCTACGGTCTGGCTAATTCTGATTGCTCGTGTAGTTGCCACAAGGATTACCTCCCTATGCTAATGATACTGTAAGGTTCCCTGAGCTTACTGTAAATTGGTCTCCAGACGATACAGTTTTTGAAGTTGTAAGTTGTCCAAAGAACAAAACATTTCCACTTGAAGACGCATCAACGACTGCTATGCAGGTCACTGTTGCTCCTGATGTGGCCGCGTTGTTGTAGTTGGCCGTCGCCACTGGGAAAGTCACAGTAGAGTTGGAAGCCGCTGATCCACCTGATGCCGTCGCGAAGTTGACTGCCTGTCTGGCGTAGTCCCCTGCGTTGACTTCGTAGTGGCCCCAGTTGCCTGAGCCTGAAGTTGAGTTTGTTCCTGATTCCAATGCAGTCAACACAGTAGAGGCAGTTCCTGCGAACAGTGCCACGTGTAGTGCTGATGAAGGTGTGTAGTTTCTAGCTGTCTCACCCAATACATGGTCAAGGATTTCTAATTCTAAAAAATTGGACGCCGCTGACATAGTTGTTTCTCCTTAATTGTTTGTTATAACACTTTTATTTATTGCTTATGCTGTTAATAATCTTATCTTATCGTCGTCGTAGAACAACACTGCCCTGTCGTCGCCCCATCT
>Ga0307488_10003446_pt1 | contig 13235 bp, 13 predicted proteins | sample SB02metaG_FD_202248 | JGI IMG/M metagenome (GOLD analysis project Ga0307488, IMG submission 202248) | Sea-ice brine microbial communities from Beaufort Sea near Barrow, Alaska, United States - SB 0.2 | ecosystem: Environmental > Aquatic > Marine > Coastal | place: USA: Alaska | collected...
GATCAGCAATAAAAGCCAAGTGTTATTAGTTTCTGTTGACCCAAAACGAGATACACAAGCAAAGCTCGCCAGCTACATAGGTTATTTTAATCCGGAATTTAAGGCCTTATATGGCCATCATGGTGTGCTGTTTCCATTTGCGCGCAATTTAGGCTTAATGTATGCGATAACTGAATCCGAGCCAGAGCAACAATCAGGGCAACAAGTTAATAGCGATGCTAAAGACAATCATGGCGCAACTGCGACCAGCTATTTAGTCGATCACAGTGCGTCATTGGTTTTGATTAACCCTGCAGGTAAAGTAGAAGCTATTTTTAAACCTAAACAAGCACTGGGTGAAGTTCCTGTGATTGAAGGCGATAAACTGGTCAGTGACTTTGCAAAAATTGTTGCTTTGTATTGAGCCTAGAGTTACTGAAAATGTTAAGTTTTAAGCTGTCAGTTAATAGCTGTCAGCTTAAAGCCCACTAGTTGATTGGCCTTATCTATCCTATTGATTCAGCAATCTAGTCAACAGGTTAAGGCTTAATTGAAGGCATAGATCCTACCGACAGAAAGTATAACTCGTTAACAGTATTGGCCTTAATACCAATAGAGATAACAGCTGATATTTACCGTGAATAAGGTTATAGCGGATACCACTGACCGTTTTCTTTGAGAATAAACCAAGGTTTTGAAAACCAATAATAGCGTCCAGGCTCACTAATGCTGGGTGCGGTACAATTGCAACGCACACGACCTGTTGGCAGTGCTGCGCTGTAATTAATAGTAAATATTTCATCCCCTTGCCATTGAACTTCTTGACGGCCTAAACCAGAAATATAGCAATTTAATTGTTCAGGATTAAAATCGTCCACATCAACCTTAAAACTTACTGAAGTTGACTCACCCTGTTGAAAAATGGTTTGTTGATTTTCTGCCTCAACGCGTATGCTAAAAGGTAAAGCATTGAGTTTATCACGTAAGCTTGGTAATTGATCGTAAGGCTGTGAAACCGGGAAACGTGGAATAATTGTCGTGTTAGTACCCAAGCCAACAGCGCCTGATTGTTGTGAGAAAGCGACAAAGTTATTGTCTTGTATCCACTGCTGAATTTCAGGACTATATTCACCGTAGGGATAAGCGAAATAGCGCCAACTCTGTCCGGTTTTTTCTGCAATTATTTTTTCTGCACTTAGCAAGGATTGCTTATTTTTTGCTAACCACTGTTGCATCGTTATGCCATCAGGTATTCGGATTAATGAATCGTGCGCCATACCATGATTAGCAATAATTACCCCGTCGTCTGCCATCACTTTGAGTTGCTGCCATGAGAGATAACGCTCGGAATTTTGCTCGACAATGCCGGGGTTAATAAAGATGGTAAAGGGATAATCGTGTTGATCTAATATCGGTTTACCCTGGGTTAAAATATCTAAATAGGCATCATCAAAGGTAATAACCACAGACTTATTTGGCAACGCTGTTTGTGCTTTAATTGAATTCATTAAGCTTGATAAGGCAATAACCTCAAAATTGTTGTCTTCTAGGTATTGCATATGCAGCGCAAACTGGCTTGGAGAGATACTGGTGCTGGCTGGAGTTGTATCGCTGACATGGTGATATTGTAAAATGACAGTAGCGAAGCTAGTGATGTGGAGGCAATAGCATAATGCTGCCAACAAACGATATTTCATGTTAATCTTCCTGAGATATTTATAGAGCGTTAGGTGCTTAGGTAAAGTAGCTTTTTTTCTACTATTTAAACAGTCCATTTGCCATAAAGGTTGGCTTTTTTTGAAATTCAATAATATAGAACGGCATAAGCAGTTATTTATTCTTGCTTTACCTATGATTTTGTCAAACATTACTGCGCCTTTATTAGGTTTAGTTGATACCGCTGTTATTGGCCACCTAGAATATTCTTATTATTTAGGCGGTAGTACGGTTGGCGCCATGATCATTACCGCCATCACTTGGCTCTGTGGTTTTTTACGTATGTCGACCACCGGTTTATCAGCGCAGGCGTTTGGCCAAAAAAATAATGCATTAAGCTGTTTGATATTACTTCGCGGGATTATTGTTGCGTTTGCCATTGGTTTGGTCGTTATTATATTTCAGAATTTTTACCTTGATCTTGCACTATCATTAGCCGGTGGCTCTGAGCAAGTGCAGTTTTATGCGCAAGAATATAGTGCCATTCGAATTTGGGGTTTGCCAGCAGCACTGGCTAATTTAGTTATTTTGGGTTGGTTGCTGGGTAATCACCAAGCCAAAGTGGTGATGTGGTTAATTATTGCCACTAACTTGATTAACTTAGGCTTAGATTTACTGTTTGTTATTGGTTTTGCTTGGCAAGTTAAAGGTGTGGCTATGGCAACCCTGATTGCAGAATATAGTGGCTTATTTATTGGCTTAGTCTTTGTATACAATAACTTTATACGAAAGTTTATTGGTTTATTTGCTAGCGCACAGCAAATGTTTGCAGCGGCTGTAGAGCGAACTGCTTTGTTAAGCTATTTTAAACTGAATAGAGATATATTAATTCGCACTTTATGTTTAGAAATATGCTTTATTTTTATGACTTTTCAAGGTGCTCGATTAGGCGACGATGTGATTGCTGCTAATGCCATATTGATGAATTTTTTGTTGTTAATATCGTTTGGTTTAGACGGTATTGCCAATGCGGCGGAAGTAATGGTAGGTAAAGCGAAAGGAGAGAATAATCAAAAAAGCATGTTTGTCAGTGTCAATATTGCGCTCTTTTGGACTGGAATATTTGCGCTCGCTTATAGTTTATTGTTTTATCTGGCGGGTAATTATTTTATTGTCAGTATCTCGGATATATCGGCTGTAGTTGATTATGCCCAGCAACATTTATTGTGGATTGTCGCTTTACCGTTACTGGCCTGTTGGTGTTATTTATATGATGGTGTATATGTTGGTTTGATGCAGGCGCATATTATGAGAAACAGCATGATAATCGCCACTTTTGGCTGCTTTTTTCCAGTCTGGTGGCTATTAAAGGATTATGGTAACCATGGCCTGTGGGCGGCATTTTCAATATTTATGTTAGCACGCGGTATTACATTAGCTTGGCATTATCAGCGAAATAAGCATACTTTCTAGCGCTTTTCACCGCTTAGTATTTTTAACAGGAGTACTTTTAAGAACAGCACTTTTAAGGTGAGTCATTTAAGGCTTAGTGCGATTAAATATATAATACAAACGATTAGCAAATAATCCAATATAACCGTAAATAGCCAGTAGACAACCGTAAGCTAAAATAACTATGCCGAGTATTTGCCAAAGATAGTGCTGATAGTAACCGAGAAATATAAAACAGGCGCCGATAATAAAAAGACCAAGTCCACTGAGAAAACGCTGCATACTGCGTTGTGGATCTTGGCCTATTTTTTCTAATAATGACATTAAAACGTTACTGATAACAGCAGGTTATTAGTAGTATGAGTGTTCACCACGTTCATGCTCTGTCATATCTTTTACGCCTTTAATTTCGCCAGCCATCATTTCGATTAATTGCTTCTCAATGCCGTCTTTAACTGTGACATCGATTTGGGCACAACCGTTACAGCCACCGCCAAATTGTAATACAGCATAGCCGTCTTCAGTGATTTCCATTAGCGTACATTCGCCGCCATGGCTCGCTAGCTGAGGGTTAACCTCAGCTTTTAAGAAGTAATCAACACGCTCAAATAATGGCGCGTCATCGGCAACTTTACGTAACTTAGCATTTGGCGCTTTTAAGGTTAATTGCGAGCCCATTTGGTCAGAGGTAAAATCTATTTCTGCTTCTTCTAAATAAGTCTTACTGTCGGCGTCTATGTAAGCTGAAAAGTTTTCAAACTTTAATTCAATGTCGTCAGCTTCTATAGCGTCAGCCGGACAGTAGGATACACCACATTCTGCGCTTGCTGTACCCGGGTTTACAACAAATACACGGATACTCGTACCTTCAGCTTGCCCAGAAAGTAGTTTTACAAAGTGTTCTTGTGCAGTTTCTGAAATGTTAACCATCATACTATTTACTCTCCCTACTGGGCTTGAACTTTTCAATACCCGACTATTTTACTCAAGTATAACAATTTTACTCTTGTCTGTCATTTGGTGCTAGTCCTAGATAGAATAATTTATATAGCCAGCAGCTGAAAAGTTAACAATAAAATAGATAAATGCGCAATTATTACGAGATAACTAGTTCATATGGCATTATTTTGTTATTTTATCTAGCTATTGAATCAGGAGATCTCGCATGTTGTTATCGTTGTATCGAATTGTAATATTTTGTTTATTAAGTGCTTCGTTTACCGTTTTTAGTGCCAATGTAAGTACATACTTGCCCAAGAGCGCAGTTTATAGCGAAAAAGTGCCAACGCCAGAATACGCTTTGGGCTTCGGTATTGGTGAACGCCATCCACGCCATGATCAAGTAATAAACTATCTAGAGCAAGTCGAGGCATCGTCAACTCGACTCCAAATTGAAGAAATGGGTCGAACTACACAGTTTCGCTCGCAAATTTTATTAACCATTTCAAGTCCTGAAAACTTAAATAACCTTGAGAAAATTTTAGCACGGCGCTCAGATATAGTCGCTTCTGCTAAAGACCCTATTGTGGTTTGGTTAGGTTATAGTGTGCATGGTGATGAAATTAGCGGTACTAATGCGGCTATGGTGTTGGCTTATCATTTAGCCGCATCGCAAGATAAAGCCGTGGCCGATATGCTTAACGACACTATTATTGTGATAGAGCCGAGCATTAATCCAGACGGCATGGATCGCTTTGTTAATTGGGTGGCGACACACCGTGGTATAGCTGAGAACTCAGATCCAAACCATATCGAACATCATCAAAACTGGCGTACGGGCCGCACCAATCATTTTGGTTTTGATTTAAACCGCGATTGGTTGCTATTGTCGCAAAAAGAAAGTCAAAATCGCCTACCCTATTTTCATCAATACCAGCCGAATGTTTTAGGTGATTTTCATGAAATGGGCGCCAATGGCAGCTATTTTTTTCAGCCAGGTATTCCCACACGAACGCATCCTCTAACACCAGAAAAAAATACCGAGTTAACGAAGTTACTCGCGACCTATCACGCCAAAGCACTCGATGAAAAAGAGCGTTTATATTACAGTGAAGAAAGCTTTGATGATTTTTATTACGGCAAGGGCTCAACGTATCCAGACATTAATGGTGGCATTGGTATTTTGTTTGAACAAGCCAGTAGTCGAGGTTTACAGCAAGATACCGTTAATGGCTTACTGACCTTTGAATATGGTATACAAAACCATGTGTTAACGTCGTTATCAACCATTGAAGGTGCTTGGAAAAACCAAGCCAAATTTAAAGCTTATCGTAAAGACTTCTACCAACGGGCACAAAAACAAGCCAGTGATGAAAGCTTTAATGGTTATATTTTTACTGAAACCCAAGATCATTATCGCCTAGAGACTTTTTTAAATAAGTTACAGCAACATCAAATTAAGGTTTATCCCCTCAAGCAAGATTATAAAATTAATGATTTAACTTATTTTGCGCAGTATAGTTATTATATTCCATTAGAACAGCCTCAATACCGAGTGATTAAAGCGCTATTTAATCAACAACAAAGTTTTCAAGATAATACCTTTTACGATGTCTCAGGCTGGACTTTACCACTCGCCATGAACATAAAATTTGCGCCTGTTGGACGTACTTGGGGGTTAAAACCTGAAGAGAAACCATGGCAGCCTATCGCTGTAAAAGCTGATGATGTAAGCAGTTCGGCTTACGCCTATGCGTTTGAATGGCATGATTTTTTAGCGCCCAAACTGTTAAATAAAATTACCAAGGCTAAGATCAAGGCAAAAGTAGCCACTAAGGCGTTTTCCGCGACAGTTAATGGCGAAGTTAAAACCTTTGAACAAGGCACTATTATTATACCAGCGGGTACTCAGCAAGTGGAAAACTGGCGTAGTATTATTACTGACTTTGCGGCTAAAAGCCAGATAGCGCTGAACGCTTTAGATACTGGATTAACCGCAAAGGGCATTGATATTGGCAGTAGTTCATTTCGGCCAGTTTCAGCGCCGAAAGTATTATTGGTAGGTGGTAAGGGTGTATCTCAATATGAAGCAGGTGAAATACTTTACTATCTTGATAGTCTACTGGAGATTCCGGTCACGGTCGTTGAAATGCCACGCTTAGCCGCGATTAATTTAGCTGACTATAGCCATATAATTATGGTGGATGGCCGATATACTGCGTTAGACAGCAAGGTACAGAGTAAATTTACTTCATGGTTAGCTAACGGTGGTGTGCTATTTGGTCAAAAACGCGCTGCACTTTGGTTCTCAGAAATAGAATTATTAAAAATGGATTTTGTGAGTAAAGCCCATATCGACCAGTTATTTGATACGGATAAATTAACTTATGGTGATAAAGAGCAACTGGCGGGTCGAAAACGTATTGCTGGCGCTATATTTCAAGCCGAATTAGATGCCAGTCATCCGCTAGCATACGGTTATCAAAACAGTAAGTTACCGGTATTTCGTAATAGCACCATAATTATGGAGCAAACATCGCAGCCATTTATAACGGTAGCAAAATACAGTAATGTACCTTTGCTTAGTGGTTATACCGATAAAAATTTAGTGAATCGTTTAGCGAATAACCCAACACTGGTGGCTCACAATGTCGGTAAAGGGCGCATTATTGCTAGTACTGACAACCTAGCTTTTCGTGGCTACTTTTTGGGCAGCATGAAGATTATTGCGAACAGTTTATTCTTTGCTAAAGCCTTTAGTGTTAACTTGGCAGAATAAAGCGCTAGCTAGGTATCGCTAAACATAAACTCAGGAGTGTAATACTTTGCACTCCGCTTTTTTTTAGCAGCTTACAAATTTCATTGGCGGTTGTGCCTGTGGTCACCACATCATCAATCAAAATAACATGCTCAGGTAAACTTGTCTTTGGGTTGATATTTAAGCTAAAAGCGTGTTTTAAATTTTTTCTGCGTTCAGCACCTGACTTACCCACCTGACTTTCTGTCAATTTTTTCCTGATAACAAGATCTGCTTGATAACGATAACCAACACCTTGGGCGAATTTACGCGCAATCAGGTCTGCTTGGTTAAACCCGCGTTCTTGCCACTTTTTTAAATGTAATGGCACCGGCACGATCCGGGTGTTGTCGGGCGTTAAATTTGTGTCTTCAAGGCTAATATATTGCTGCCAGTGATGAATAAGTAGACAAGTTAACAGCTCGGCTAATTCGGTTTTATGTTGATATTTTAACTGACTAATCCAAGTATTGAAGGGCCACACATAAGGCGCAATGGCTAATAGGTGATCAAAATATTTTATGGGGATTAGTTTTGTAACGGCGGGCCATAATAATAGATCATAAGGCAGATGTTGGTGATTAAAATAAGGTAAATCTGCTTGGCAATACTGACAAAGTAATGGGTGATGTTGGCAAGTGTTACTACATAAAGAGCAGCAGCTAATTTTTAGGCTGATTTTTTTCATCTCTTGGCGCAATGTCTGCTGTAAAGTTAATAGTATTTCCCTGTTGCGCTTGCTGCTAAATTCCATTTTAAGCCTCCTTTGGTTAAACTGTGCACCTACCGGATATTGGGCACATTAAGCATGACACTAAGCATGAAAAAGAGCATGGCAGAAAGATTAAAAATTACCAGCCAAGGCCAAGGTATTCCTTTGGTATTCATCCATGGTTGGGGCCTTAACTCGGCGGTTTGGCAACCATGTTTAGCGCAGCTCCAAGCCAACTTTCAAGTGATCACCGTTGATCTTCCCGGTTTTGCGACTAATAAATCAGTACAACTGGCTCAATATTCATTAGTTGAGATAGCAGAGGCTATTGTAAAAGCGGTGGCTAAACCCACAGTTTATATTGGTTGGTCTTTAGGGGGATTAGTCGCCAGTCAAATTGCTATTAAGCATCCAGCGCAAGTGTTGGGGCTAGTCACTGTGGCGAGCTCACCAAAGTTTGTAGCACAAGAGAATTGGCCGGGCATTAAAGCAAGTGTTTTGGTCTTGTTTCACCAACAACTTGCCCAAGACACGACAAAAACTATTAGTAATTTTTTGAAAATTCAAGCCATGGGTAGTCCACATATTCGCCAAGACATTAAAAAAATTCGCGAGCTAGTTATGCAATATGAACAGCCTACGCGGCAGGTGTTAGACGACTCATTAAGTTTATTAGAAAGCTCAGATTTGTCTGCGCAGCTACAAAATATTCATCAGCCATTTTTACGCTTATACGGCAAGCTTGATGGTTTAGTACCGAAACAAGTTATTGCCTTAATTGATCAACTTGCCCCTCAGAGCCAGAGTTATATATTTGAACAAGCCTCACATGCGCCATTTATATCTCATCAGGCTGAGTTTTTAGCGATATTGAAACCCTGGTTCACTGAACATCTTAGTTAAAGAGTAATGGTTTACTTTTTAACATTTTTGGTTGATAATTGAGCAGGAAACTGAACAGTAAGTTGAATAGTAAGCTGAACAGATAAGTACAGAGTATAAGAACAGCGTAAGTGTCAGTAATCATTGAGGAGTATTTTGTGGAAATTCAATCCGCCTTTAATCTTGGTGTACAAGGCCTTCAAAAAGCTAATGAAGATGTTTATAAAGTGGCCGAAAATATAGCGACTAGTACCAGCCTAGCTGCTGAATCTTATGGCGTTGCTCAAGCAAGTAATGCTCCGGTTGCTAGTGTTAACGAGCTAGCTCAACAAAAGGGTGATAGTCCGGTAAAGCTTACGCAGTCACTCATAGATTTGCGTGTGGCAGAATTTCAAGCGAAGGCGTCTGTTGATGTGATGCAATCAGCGGATGAAAACTTAGGCTCGTTATTGGATGTTACCGTCTAGCGGTTATGAATATCACGCCACAAAATACTCATCTACCGATACAAACTGCGGTTAACCTGCAGACAGATAGCTTACGCCGTGAAAATCAGCAAAGAGAAGTCATCACAAAACCTGAGCCATCGAGTCAATCAGGCGCCGAAAAAGGTCCGGCCTCTGACAAAGAGCGTGGCCGCACTCCTGCCCAAAACAATCAGCAAGTAGATTTTGCCAGCTTACGTAAACAAGCTGAGCTCGCTAACGATGTTATTGGCAATAGTTCACATAATAGTTCAGGTGATGGCTCAGGCAATAGTTCAGGGCAAGACTCAGCAAAGCACTCAGAAGAAGAGGCTAATAAGCAAAATAGCGATGGCTCTGGAGACGTAGAACCGGGACAAACAAGCTCAAGTCGTGACCAACAATCAAGTGCGGAAAAGTTGGCAAATACACAAATTATTCGTAGCTTGGAAAGTCGGGATAAAGCGGTGCGTAATCATGAAAGCGCTCATGCTGCTGTTGGTGGTTCACTTACTGGCGCGCCATCTTATTCATATGAAATTGGGCCAAATGGTAAAAAATATGCTGTTGATGGTGAAGTCTCTGTTGATTTAACGCCCATTGCAAGTGACCCAACAAAAACTATTGTTAAAATGAATAAAGTGCAAGCTGCTGCCTTAGCACCAGCTAATCCATCAGCTCAAGATATTCGCGTCGCTGCTTCGGCGGCTAGTATTATGTTAGAGGCTCAGGCAGAGTTAACGAATATCAGTGCTGACAATGTTGAGGCTAAGCCGCCGTTAGGTCAGTTATATCCTGATAAAGAGCTACTGCAAAGTGACACTAGCCTTGAAAATAATGACAGTAGTAAAGTTTTTGATCGCCAAATTGCCCAAACTTTATCAGCGCAAGAAACCCTGGTGCCAAGCCGGCCATTAGCGATTGATGAAAGAGCGGGTCGCATTGAAAAGTTTTACGCTACTATTAATCAAGCCTATGAAAAATCAGCAAGCTATCAATTCGAGCTAACTGCCTAGTGATCGCTGACTCTGTGATACGATTTTTAATAACAAAAAAGCCTGCAATTTTGCAGGCTTTTTACGTTTGGCGATTATACTTTTTGCTGACTATAGCAATAGTTAATTTATTGCTTAAATACCATAATCTTCACGATATTTTTTAATGCTAGCCAAGCTATCAGTCATGTCTGTTTTTTCTTCCAAGTAGCTGATTAAGTTTGCTAAGGTGACAATAGAAATGACCTTGGTATTAAAGTCGCGCTCAACTTCTTGAATGGCAGAAAGTTCTGCTTGGCCTTTTTCTTGTCGGTCTAAGGCAATCAGTACACCGGATAATTCAGCACCGTGAGCCTGAATAATTTGCATTGATTCACGAATGGCAGTGCCTGCGGTGATTACATCATCAACCAGCATCACTTTACCTTCAAGGGGTGAACCTACTAAGCTGCCACCTTCACCGTGGGTTTTAGCTTCTTTGCGGTTAAAGCAATAAGGCATATCAATATTGTAACTGTCAGCAAGTGCAACTGCTGTGGTGGTGGCAATAGGAATACCTTTGTAAGCAGGGCCAAACAACAAATTGTAGTCAATTTTAGCATCTTGTAATGCCGCGGCATAAAAACGTCCTAAACGGGCTAAATCACCACCGGTATTGAATAAGCCGGCATTGAAAAAGTAAGGACTAATGCGGCCTGACTTTAAGGTGAATTCGCCAAAACGTAACACTTGTTTAGCTAAAGCAAATTCAATAAATTCGCGTTGATAATCTTTCATAATTAGCTCCTGTCTGGCTTAATTTAAAGCAGTTTTTTGAATATCAAACAGTTCGTTAATACTGTTCTTAGCAAGTGCTAGCATTTGTTGCATTTCGTCAAAACTAAAGGGTTCTTCTTCGGCTGTGCCTTGCACTTCAATTAACTTACCGGTTTCGGTCATAACGACGTTCATATCAGTATCAGCGGCTGAGTCTTCAACATATTCTAAATCAGAAATCGCTTCACCTTTATAGATACCAACAGAAACAGCGGCAATCATGTGCTTAAGGGGATTGTTATTAATAATACCTTTAGCGCGCATATGGTTTAGTGCATCAACCAAAGCGACACAGGCACCGGTAATTGAAGCGGTACGTGTGCCACCGTCAGCTTGAATAACATCACAATCAATCGTAATAGTGTTTTCACCCAGTGCAGCTAAATCAACCGCAGCACGTAATGAACGGGCGATTAAACGAGAAATCTCTAAGGTACGACCGCTTTGTTTGCCATTAGCAGCTTCGCGACGCATACGCGTGTGAGTAGAGCGAGGTAACATGCCGTATTCAGCGTTGATCCAACCTTTACCCTGGCCTTTCATAAAACGCGGTACACCGGTTTCAACTGTAGCGGTACATATAACTTTGGTATCACCAAACTCAATAAGCACTGAGCCTTCTGCATGAGCAGTAAATTGACGCGTAATGGTTACAGGACGTATTTGCCCTAAAGTTCTGCCGCTTGGACGCATGTTGCATTTCCTATCATAGTATAATTGCTGCGCATTATAATCGTTCGGATAGCAATTTGACATAATGACGTTACAAGTATTTTGAAATAACCCATGAAATACCTCTCAGAAATAACTTTATTATAGGATCTTATAAAACAGGAATTTAGGATACGAACAGGCAATGCAAACTTGTATTTAAACAAAATATAATGACAATTAATATAGGAGTACTAACAATAGTGAGCACGTTGGTATTATCGGTGCACTTTGCTATATCGTTTTAGTGGTGGTATTCATCTAAAGCTTTGTCATGGGTAGACTATTAATAAGATCAAGTAATTATCACCATTTCTTAGTACAACAATGAAGTCTTTTGAAATATAGTTAATTAATATAAGGTCACTCTATTGTGGGTTTGTTGTTAGTTACCATTGAATATTATTGACGTAGAGAGAATTTATGAAATTTCAGCTGTTTATTGTTTCATTGTTAGCCAGTGTATTGTTATCAAGTTTACTGTTCACCAGCCCAGCAAGTGCGCAAGCTTCTGCACACCAGTCAACTATTGCCACTGCAAACGAATTGCCGTTATACAGTAAAGTTTATGACGATAAGCGAGATCCGTTTAAAGACGCGCAAGCAGCCATTGCTATCGCGCAAGCCAGTGACAGAAATGTGTTAATTGAAATTGGCGGCAATTGGTGTACTTGGTGTCATAAAATGGATGCTTTTCTAGCGAAAAACCCTGAAATTTACCAAGCGCTACATGATAATTATGTCCTCCTTAAAATAAGCGTGAGTGACAGCAATGAAAACGAAGCTTTTATGAAGTCGTTGCCACCCGTGCAAGGTTACCCGCATATGTATGTTTCAACCAATACCGGCCAAATGTTGTTGTCCAAAGATACCGCTGAATTACTTGACGACTTGCAGTATTCTGCACAATACTGGCTGACTTTTCTCGCAAAATGGCAGGTAAAAAATAATAAGGAAAATTTAAATGACACAAGTGCAAAAGGTTAAAACCATGGTTCGAAAGCAAACAACGACCAAAGCAATGTCGCCAGTGAACACATTTTTTGATGAAAATTTTCGCACGCCCAAATGGCTACAAAAGAAAGTTTCAAGGCGCAGTGCACTAAAATCTGCAGCTGGCGCGACTATGGTTGCCGCTATGCCATTACGTGCCTGGTCAACACTGGCGAGTGAGCAATTTGCTCAGGTATTGAAAACGGACCCCTGGTTGACCCTTGAAACGGTACTGGCGCATTTATTACCTGAGTCGCCAACGGGTCCTAGTGCCAAAGAAATTCAAGCAACGCAGTATTTATATAATGTCGTGTTTCAACAGCCCACCGACAACGATGAAATTGAATTTATTTATAAAGGCGTTGGCTGGCTAAATGGTTTCAGCAACAGTGAATTACAGAAAAATTTTGTGCTATTAAGCTTCGATGAAAAAGAAAAAATATTGCGGGCTATTAGTCTCTCACGCGCGGGCGAGAATTGGTTAAGTAATTTAGTTAGCTATATTTTCGAAGCCATGCTGACACCGCCAAGTTATGGTGGTAATCCTAATGGTATAGGTTGGCAATGGTTAGATCATCAAGCGGGTTTTCCCTTACCTCAAGCTGGGCAGCGTTATTATGAATTACCCGGTAAACAACCTATTGTGCTGAGTAACAAAGCGCCAACATCCAAGACAACAAGCACAAAAATTGTCAGCCATCAGCAATATATAGGCAAGCAAATAGGAACTCGAAAAGCATGAAATATGATATTTGTATAGTGGGTAGTGGCGCAGGCGCTTCACCAGTAGCTTATACCTTAGCCAACGCAGGCGCTAAAGTGTTAGTGCTAGAGAAAGG
>Ga0307488_10003448_pt1 | contig 13234 bp, 10 predicted proteins | sample SB02metaG_FD_202248 | JGI IMG/M metagenome (GOLD analysis project Ga0307488, IMG submission 202248) | Sea-ice brine microbial communities from Beaufort Sea near Barrow, Alaska, United States - SB 0.2 | ecosystem: Environmental > Aquatic > Marine > Coastal | place: USA: Alaska | collected...
TTGCTCTCGCGGTTTTATTTTATTTAACACTTTATCAACTATACATTCCTATCGTTTTTTGTGTAATATATTCACCCCGTATACAAAATCATCACATTTTTTCATATTAAAGAGTAGTAATGGCAGGACGAATCCCTCGGCAGTTTATTGATGACATACTCGCTCGCGCTGATATCGTTGAGGTAGTAGAAAGTCGGGTGCCATTAAAAAAAGCAGGTAAGAATTATCAAGCTTGTTGCCCTTTTCACACAGAAAAATCGCCCTCATTCACTGTCAGTCAAGATAAGCAATTTTATCATTGCTTCGGCTGCGGCGAGCACGGTAACGCCATTTCATTTTTAATGGAATTTGATCGTCTCGACTTCCCCGATGCTATAGAAGAACTCGCTTCGCACTATGGCATGGAAGTACCACGAGAAGAAAATAAAGCCAGTCCTGCCGAACAGCAGCAGCAGCAACAGGCCTATCAGCAAAAACACGATGATTATCAATTAATGGAGAAAATTAGCCGTTTCTTTGAGCAACAACTTAAGACTGCTAGCGATAAAGATACTGCCGTTAACTACCTAAAAGGTCGAGGCTTGAGTGGTGAAGTGGTGAAAAGCTTTGCGGTCGGTTACATCAGTGATGCTTGGGATGGCATGATGAAAGTCTTTGGCAAATCGTATACAAGTAACCAACAACTCATTGATTTAGGTATGGCCATTAAAGGCGATAAAAATAAACCTTATGATCGTTTTCGCGGCAGAATCATGTTTCCTATTAGGGATAAACGTGGCCGAGTGATCGGCTTTGGTGGTCGAGTATTAGGCGATGGCACACCAAAATATTTAAACTCACCTGAAACACGCATTTACCATAAAGGGCATGAGCTTTATGGTTTATATGAAGCAAAACAAGCGAACAAAAAATTAAATCGTTTAGTGGTTGTTGAAGGCTATATGGATGTTGTTGCCCTCGCACAGCATGGCGTCAGCTACGCGGTAGCCTCTTTAGGTACGGCAACAACAGAAGAACAACTGCAAACATTATTTAGAACGGTTCAAGAAGTTATTTGCTGTTATGATGGTGATCGAGCTGGTCGAGATGCCGCATGGCGGGCAATGAATAATGCCTTACCATTAATACGTGATGGCTATACCATGAAGTTTGTTTTTTTACCTGATGGTGAAGACCCCGACTCATTGATTAGAGAGCAAGGTCAAGCCGCTTTTGAAAAAATTCTTGATGAAGCGACTCCGCTGTCTAAATTTATTTTTAATCACTTAATCGCTGAAGTTGATATGGGCTCATTAGAGGGACGTGCTTCACTGGTTAATTCTTTTCAACCTTATTTGGCTAAACTACCTGCGGGTGTATTAAAAGACGGTATCATTAATGAATTGGCTAATAATTTTGGCACGGCAACTGAAAATCAATTAGCTAAGTTTAAAAAAAATAACACCAATAAACTGGAAAAACACAAGCCACAAGCAAAAAATAAAGTCACCCCCATCCGACTTGCTATTGCATTACTGTTAGAGCATCCCCATATTGTTAATGCGCTACCAAATGCATCATCATTACAACATATTAATTTACCCGGTATTGCCCTATTTAATCAGTTGGTTTCCTTGTGTAAACACAATCCAACGATAAACAGTGCTCAGATACTTGAAAATTATCGTGACACAGCAGAAGGTCAACAACTTGCTAAACTAATGTGCTGGCAACATCATGTTGAAAAGGAAGCCGCAGAAGATGTTTTTTTAGACTGTATTGAAAAAATGTTCAATAGTTTTGTCGAACAACGCACAGAGCTATTGCTGCAAAAAGCCCAACTCGGTCAAATGAGTCAACAAGAAAAACAAGAATTACAAGCTTTGCTCAATGCTTAGCAATAATGTGTGTAAACAATATTCAGGTGAGCGTTATTATTGCTAGAAATTTAGTCTCTAATTTGCTAAAGTTTACTGCTTTACTGTTCTCGTTTACAGCCAAATTTTTATTAAATAGGTGGAACCTCGTCAATGGATCAAGCCCCACAATCTCGACTTAAAGAGCTAATTACCAAAGGTAAAGAGCAAGGATACTTAACTTTTGCCCAGGTTAACGATCATCTTCCACAAGATATTATCGACTCAGATCAAGTTGAAGATATCGTAAGAATGATCAATGACATGGGTATTCAAGTATTTGAAAATGCCCCTGACAACGATACCTTGATGATGAGCGAAGGTAATACTGATGAAGATGCAGCCGAAGCTGCTGCCGCTGCTTTAGCAACAGTAGAAAGTGAGATTGGTAGAACAACAGATCCAGTACGTATGTATATGCGTGAAATGGGTACTGTTGAGCTATTAACTCGAAAAGGCGAAATAGTTATCGCCAAACGCATCGAAGAAGGTATTAAAGAAGTTCAACGATCTGTTTCTGAATTTCCACCAGCAATCAATTATTTGCTAGAGCTTTGGGATGGTTTTGAAGCAGAAGAAGTTCGCTTAACTGATATCATTACCGGCTTTTTAGACCCCGATGCAGAAGAAGAAGAAATTCCAGTTGCTGCTACTCATATCGGTTCAGAGCTTTCAAAAGAAGAACTTGCAAAAGGGGACTCTGATGATGAAGAAGAAGAGGATACTGGCCCTGATCCAGAAGAAGCTAGAGAAAAATTCACTGAACTTCGTAGAGTTTATGAAAACGCTAATAAAGTTATTAAAGTTAAAGGCCGTGGCCATAAAGATGCTGTTGAAGCGATTGACGCCGTTGCAGATGTCTTTAGAGAATTCCGCTTAATTCCTAAATTATTTGATAAATTAGTTAAAAATATGCGCAGCGTTATGGATCGTTTACGCATTCAAGAACGTTTAATAATGAAGCATTGTGTTGGTGCTGGTATGCCAAAAACAACCTTTATTAAAATATTCCCAGGTAACGAAACATCAACTAACTGGTTTAAAGAACAAAAAGCGGCGGGATTACCCTATTCTGCAAGGCTTTCAGATATTGATCTAGATGTTAACCGATGCGTTTCTAAACTCAATAATTTAGAAACAGAAACCTTCCTGAAAGTGGTTGCCATTAAAGATATCAATCGACGTATGTCAATTGGTGAGGCAAAAGCACGTAGAGCTAAAAAAGAAATGGTGGAGGCTAACCTACGTTTAGTTATCTCTATTGCCAAAAAATATACTAACCGGGGTTTACAATTCTTAGATTTAATTCAAGAAGGTAATATTGGCTTGATGAAAGCTGTTGATAAATTTGAATACCGTCGCGGTTATAAATTTTCAACCTATGCCACATGGTGGATTCGTCAAGCTATTACCCGTTCAATTGCTGATCAGGCGCGTACTATTCGTATCCCAGTGCATATGATAGAAACGATTAATAAATTGAACCGTGTTTCACGACAAATGTTACAAGAAATGGGACGTGAGCCAACACCTGAAGAGTTAGCTGAACGCATGATTATGCCGGAAGACAAAATTCGTAAGGTATTAAAAATTGCTAAAGAGCCTATTTCAATGGAAACGCCTATCGGTGACGATGAAGACTCACACTTAGGTGACTTTATTGAAGATGGTAGTGGTGAATTACCGGTTGACTCGGCAACGTCTGAAAACTTGAAAAATGCTACACATGAAGTGCTTGCTGGTTTAACCGCTCGTGAAGCAAAAGTATTACGTATGCGCTTTGGTATCGACATGAATACCGATCATACGTTAGAAGAAGTGGGTAAACAGTTCGACGTTACACGTGAGCGTATTCGTCAAATCGAAGCAAAAGCTTTACGTAAGTTACGTCACCCTTCTCGCTCTGAGCAACTCAAAAGTTTCTTAGACGGTGAATAAAAGTTAGAAAGTTAACTCATTTTAAAATCCAGCAATCGCTGGATTTTTTTTATCTAAAATAAAACAATATACTTTTATCTTATCGATATTGTTTTTATCACTAACAGCAATGAATAATATCGCCTAAATAATTATAAGCCCATCAGTAGTTATAACTATACCTACGTTAGACGCATTAAAAGATGCTAATCGATAGACTTAATGAATAAAAGCCAACCTAACTGGACGTAGATTGTAAGGTTGAAATAGTTGACTCTAACGACTATTTTCTTTGCGGTTCAGCTATTTTTAATATCCATGGTTCAAATGATACTTGCTGAAAAAGTGAGTTAACCGTAAGATTAAGCATCATATTTTAATGATAATCAAATATAAAAATAAATATTTGATTAAGAATCAATCAAACAGTAAATAAAGTTTAAATAATTAATTTCAACGGGTGACAATAAAATAAAAAATGCTTATACTGCACCCGCTTTGTAAAGCTATCATATCTGAATAGCTTTAGTGAAGTAATGGAAATGGCCCCTTAGCTCAGTTGGTTAGAGCGTCCGACTCATAATCGGCAGGTCCCCTGTTCAAGTCAGGGAGGGGCCACCATTTTCACTTACTTTCCTAGTAAGTGTATGTCCACTCAAAGATTATCACACCATTTTTAGTCAAGTAAATTCAGTGTAACCAAGCTTTAACTATCAGAATAAAGCCTAAGATTTACTGTACATAAAGTATCTAATCGTTATTCGCAGTCTATGCGTAAGCTCCCTACATTATCTTAAAAATTTTCCCCATATAGTTTCTAATGAATGTTTTGAATCATATTACTGAGAAGTATTAGTAATAATTATAAAAAACAACAACTACATTTAACTAATTAAATTACTAGTAATAATAGATCATCTTATTTTAGATATTACTGAAACTTCTCAGTAATATCCAAACAGGTAAATATTTTGTATAATTTATTCTTTATAATTTGTTGGAATTGTGGAATATTAAGTGATAATTAATCAAAATTATGGAACGGACATTACTGAGAATTCGCCATAATAAGCTGTAAGCTTTATCCATCACTTATAAGGAAACATTATGATTTTATCAAACACTCCAGAAGTCTCTGGTTATAAAACTATTGAATCAATCGACCTTGTTACAGGTAACATGGTTCAGTCTAAACATATCGGTAGAGATATTATGGCGGTACTCAAAACTATAATTGGAGGTGAAGTTGCTGGTTATACTGAAATGCTAGTAGAGGCAAGAGAGGAAGCATTGAGACGAATGATTGCACAAGCAGAAAACAAAGGTGCTAATGCCATAGTCAACGTTAGGTTTACCACAAGTGCTATTGCTTCTGGCATGTCAGAGCTTTTAGTTTACGGAACAGCTGTTGTTTTAGAAAAAAGCTAACAAGGCGTTCAAACGGACAAATAACAGTTGGCTGTTTTCCTGCCTCAACATTTTAGCCAACTATATTTTTCCGCTTAAGTCGGCGTTATGCAGAACTAATAATACGGAGATATAATCAATGATTGGTGTAAATGAACTTACTACTTTTTTCGGATGGTGTACTGTAATAAATCTTGGCGTTTATTTGTTTTCAGCGTTATTTATTATCGTATTTAAAGGTTTTACTATTAACCTTCACAGTAAGATTGTAGGGATTGAGGCTTCTGATTTACCAAATATGTATTTTAACTTTTTGGGTAATTATAAAATAGGCATGTTACTTTTAAACTTATCACCGTATATAGCATTAAAATTGATGGGTTAGTGCAAATTTCAGCATAACAAGCTGTTCAAGTGGGACAAATTAAGTTGGCTGGTTAACTACAATTTGAACCTTAGCAGTGCGTTATGTTCTCTCCAACTATTATAGAAAAAAGGATTACCATGAGATTATTATCTGGAATAATATTGTTAGTTCTATTGCCTACATATTTACTGGCAAATGACTTAAACAAAAGTGTTGATAAACTATTTAGTGCTATAGATGAAAAAAAAGCGCCTGGTTGTAATATTGGAGTTATACAAAATGGTGAATTTGTCTATAAAGCTGGACATGGCTTAGCAAATATGGAACTTGGGGTAAGTTTAGATGGTAACAATGTTCATCGAATAGCTTCTGTTTCAAAACAATTTACTGCCATGTCTGTGTTGTTATTAGCAGAAGAAGACAAGATTAATTTAAAAGATGATATTAGAAAATATCTGCCGGAATTAAAAAATTACGGCAGTAAAATCACAATTAACTCTATGCTTGGGCATACAAGCGGAATGGCTGATTATGATTATATTTCTAGCTATACAGCAAATGAAGTAAAAGACGGAATAAATCTACGTAATTCAATGGGGAATCCTTTCCGTTTAGGCAATGAAGATTACCTATCTATTAATAATTTCTATGATGTTGTAAAAAAAATATCCCTACGAAACGAACCGAATAAAAAATGGCAATATAGTAACCTTGCATATTTTTTACTTTCGATGTTAGTTGAAGAGGTTTCTGGTGAAAGCTTAAGAGACTATGCAAATAAGCGTATATTTCAGCCTCTGGAAATGAATGATACTTTTTATAGTGATGACCCAACAGAGATAGTCAAAAACAGAGCAAGTGGTTATAAACAAAATAATGAGGGTGGCTACCAAACTGATATGACGAATCTATTTTGGGTTGGTGATGGAGGCCTACATACTAATCTCAACGATTTATTAAAATGGGATCAGCATTTTTATAATCCTAGTTTAGGAAAAAACCCCAATAAATTAATTGAACTATTTAATAAACCTAATAGTGATTTTTCAGCTTTTGGTGGTTTTTTTGGTGGTTTATATGCTAATGGGCAAGTGGTAACTAAAATCGATGGTCATGATGCCTATATGCATGGTGGGGAGTGGTTAGGTGTCCAAACATTTTACACTCGGGTTCCGAAAAAAAATCTATCAACGATAGTGTTGTGTAATGATGCAAACCAAGATGCGTATTCTTATGCTAAAGATATTACTGCTCTGTACTTGGCTAATAAGTAATAAACAAGCGCATAACGAGGCGTTATGCTTTTTGAAGGATTTATACATGTTAAAACTTTTGTTTTCTTATTCAGCTTATTTTGTAATCACACCATTTTGTACTCCGTCAAAATCTCAACATTTGCAAGGCATTCCTAAAAGCTGCATAGACTTTGCGAAACATTCAGCATGTCCAGCATCGCCAGTCCCACCAAATTCAACCGTTTGACCTGCCTGATTTCTATCATTTTTGAATTCGTCAATTACACTCTGTTGAATTTTCTCATCCATTAGAGTTTTATTGGTAGAACAACCCTGCATAGATCCAATACATATCAGAAAGAGAATAAAAAATTTCATTTTAGTGTCCTTAAAATTTGAATGATATAAACATCAGCCTTTAGCGTACCGTAATTAAAACAATAAGCCTAACGCCTGAATAACAGGCTAAATAATGGTTGGCTAAAATTGTGTAGCTAAATGCAAATAGACTGCTCGCCAATGATAGCTAAAAAGTCTTCACTATTAGCTCTAAAAGTATCACCACCATAGAGACTAGTTACCTCTAAAACAGTGGTGCTACCTTGGTTATTATCTTTAGTAATCCTTTTAAATATTAGGCGCCAAAAGATTATAGCCACTATAAATTTTTATTAATAGTATCAACTTATTATCTTTTTTTTTTAGTTCTGCTATAACAATATGGAGCATTTACACATTTTTACAAAGGCATCGACATGGTTTATCGTTACACAATATATTTACTTATAATATCCTGCTGCTTTTCATCATATGCTAAGGAAAAAATCTGGAGGTGGGCGGAAATTGACTTAAGAACCTCAACTCTCACCTCTTATGGCAATGCAATAAACAATAATCTAAATGCCTCCAGGAATTTTGAATTATATGTAAATGAATCAGAAAGAGCCTATCTTTTATTATGCGATTTCTCCACTAGTTACCCTAGCTGTATGGATCAAAATGAAACGAGATATGAAAGTTTTTTCCATATTTCAAAAGGTGAGAATTCAAAGATTGATTTAAGCACTGGTGATATATTGGGTTCTGTTCAAACTTATGTTTTATTTCAAGGCACGCAGATGATTACTATTTCTTTAAATCATTCTACTAGATAAAATTATATTTAGTAGAATAAAACCCCTATTCATAGCTCATAACTTAATTGTCATGCTAATATACCAAGGCTTCATGGCCACTATAACCATTGTTTTCAAGCTGTTTATAACGACTTCTTTGGCTTAAGTATTACTGATGCTAATCATAAAGTTATTATCATGTAATAATAGGTATTAAAAGCAAGAGATATAGTTGTACTAATCGTGATGTTGTCTACACTTATTTAACTCTCCAGTTTAAGCATTAAATTTATGATCTAATACTTCAAGACTTCAAGCCATACGTAAATAAAAACATCAATCAGGTTGTACTCAATTAAATATTAGTGCTTTAAATGATTTAATAAACTAAAGGATACCCAATAATGAAAAATCATCTAAACGTAACAAACATGTCTGGTATTGCATGATTAAGCCTAAAACATAACCTAAACAAACAGATACGACGTAAATCAAGTAACTTACTCGGTAGGTGGGTAGGAGCTTAATTTGATTATCACCTCGTAAAGTTAATACTGATGGGGATCGTTTATTCGCTATAAGGCTCTATTTTGTATAACTCCACCACTGTCTAAAGCCCCACTGCCATTGAAGTTATCGATGCTAATAATAAAAAACGCAAAGGTTTCCCCTTTGCGTTTTTTATTATCAGTTAAATGGTCAAAGATATTATTCGTATAGAAGATCATCTATTAAAATAGTTGCTGCAACATTTCTACCGTCTGCATCAACAGGGTTCCAAAAGGCAAAAGGTACAGTTAACTCAGTAAAGTCAACCTCACTAAAATCACTTAATGGGATAGTGTATTTCACAAAACCATCGGTCAATGCTTCTGGTGTGTAATCAGCAAGTCGTAAGCTGGTGCTACTCGACACACTCTCTACTTTAAGTTCAATGTCAGCCAATTCGTCTGGCCGTTCTATCGAAAAGACTAAATTTTTATAGGCTGACATATCTAATGGCTCATCTAATTCTAAGTAGCCGCCACCCCAGTTGCCTCCGGGAAAGTCCCATAATAAACTGCTTTCACCATCGATAGCTTTGTCAGCATTGGTAACTTCAGGTGACGCTGGGCCATAGGTGATTAATTCTGATTGGTTAAATAAAGCAAAGTCGCTATTAAAAAGGTTGGCTAGCGTATAATAAACTGGTCCGCCCAATGTCTCTGAACCCTCTTCTACTGTTGGAGCTGGTGAAAATGTCACGTCGGAATGTTGATAAACACGTACGTAGTCAACATACATATTTTGAGGAAAAACTGTTGTATCGTCCGGATTACCTGGAAGATTTCCTCCCACAGCTAAATTTAATATTAAATTAAAGCTGCGTTTAAATTCCTGCATGTCGTCTGAAAAAGACTGATAAAAATACTCTACGCCGTCTAAACTATAGGCTAATGAAGTTTCATCCCAGTCCAAGGTGAATTCATGATATGCATCACTAAAGTCTTCCCCCGTTAAAGAAACGCCACTTTGATCTTCTAATTGATAGCTAAAGTCGCCATTAACGTAATGTAACGTACTTAACATGGTTTCAGGGACACTACCTATAATTTCTACCATGTCAATTTCACCACAACCTGGCCACTTTATCTCAGGACGGTTGTCACCCAATAACCAAATGGCCGGTAAAAAACCCTTACCTTTGGGCATTTTTGCCCGAACGACAATTTTACCATAACGCATACTTTTTAATGTCTCGGTCGTCAGCCTTGCAGAGGTATAAGTATTGTCTGTAGATGTTGTTTCTTTTAAAGCTGTAATAACCAATGACGAAGTCCCATCATCACCAACAGCAATAGAAGCGTTTTCACGATTGTTAGTGTAATTTTGTAGTTCATTATTACCCCACCCTTTGCCAGGAGCTTCTCCCGTACCGTCACCAATGTTATATCCCCATATAGAGGTATCAATCTCGGAGCCATTAAATTCATCACTCCACAGCAATGAATAACCTTCGTAAGTTGTTATGGCAGTTTCCGTTTCTATTTCTATTTCAGTTAATGTTTCTTTTTCTTTTTCTTTTTCTTTTAACTCATCTTTATCGTCACCACAAGCAACTAGACCTAAAGACATAATTAATAATAAAGTCGTATTTTTCATTGTGTTTATCCTTAATTTTCATCAACTAAAAGATAAAACAAAATTTAATAAAAATCATCTGTAAAAGGACTAAACGGACTAAACACAGGGTGAGATGGACTAAAGCATGAATATTAGCGGGAGTTGATATCGGTTGTGTCTAGCTGAGATGAGGTCATTAGAACGTATATCAAAGCGCTATAATAATAAAACTTCAATATAATTGGTGCTTCTACAAACGACTATCCCAATAAGAGACTAAGCTTGGATAACGTCAAATAAAGAAAAATAATTAAGATCCTTTTTTGTCAATGACATCCCTCATAATTTTAATCATTTTATTTTCTTGCCAATTTGCTTTATAAACAAGTGCAAAAGAATAATTTATCTCGGGTGTGAAGGGCTTTATTAAAATATTTTTATAATCTAAGTCATCAACAGTTATTGGATTGATCACACTCACTCCGACATTATTGCTTACCAGAGAACAAATACTTGCTAAGTTAGCTTCTATTTTATTTTTCAAGTTAATATCTTTTTCTGAAAGTAATTGTAATAACTGATCTGCGGCAACATTGGGTTGGTTAGGTATTAAAAGGCTACAATCTTTCAAATCATTTAATCCTATTTTTTCAAATGCTGCTAGCGGATGTTGTCTAGGAATAACACACACGGCTTTTGTTTCAAGGATCAATTCTACTTTTAGCTGTTTACTCTTAATAGGAAGAGTAACAAAGCCGACATCAAAGGTATCTGACTCAACAGCATTAACAATTTCATTGCTGGATAAAATATCAAAATACATATTAAGTTTAGGATTTATTTCCAAAAGTTTAGATATTAACTTTGGAATATAACCAAATGCTAGCCCCGGAATAGCCGCAATTCTAAAGCGAGAGGTACCAAATTCCCTTAAAGCTAATATGTTATGTTTTGTTTCTTCTAAGTGGTGCGTTAATCGAACGACTTCTTTGTATAATTCTTTTGCTTCAGATGTTGCTATTAGCCTTTTTTTTTCCCTAATAAATAGATCAAACCCAATATTTTTTTCAAGCATACTTAATGAACGGCTAACGCCTGATTGTGTTATTCCTAAAATTCCAGCTGTTTTTGACGCAGTGCCATTTTCGAATAATACTTTAAAAATAGTAAATGATTTTATTGAATTTAAATTAAGACCACTCATGACTTTTACTCATTAAATATGGATATTCTATCATATATTGACATAGGAAGAGTTTTCAACATAAACTTACAATACATTAGCAACTAATGAATTTTTTCGTATGATAGAAAAAAAAAGCGTTATAAATAATAAAGTTACAAGCACTGGAGCGTTAAGCGTCATGCTATTTCTTATGATCGCCATCACAACTCAAGTCTTTATTTTTGACAATAGTGGAGCCATTCATATAACGCTTATACTTGTACTTATTTATGCATCTTGTGTTGCTCTTTTTTTTGGTCATAGTTGGAAAGAAGTTCAAAATGGTATCCTACACGGCTGCCAAGTTGCCATGTTACCGATGTTAATTCTTATGATGGTAGGTGTATTAATTGCGAGTTGGATGGCCGCAGGCACTATCCCTGCTTTTATCTACTATGGCATGTTACTTCTTTCTCCTAAGTATTTTTTGTTTTCTGCCTGTTTAATTTGTTGTCTTGGCTCATTATCTACCGGGAGTTCATGGACTACATCAGCAACTTTTGGTGTGGCTTTTATGGGTATCGGTTTTGGACTTGGTATTACACCCGCTATTACAGCGGGTGCTGTGATCTCAGGTTCAATATTTGGTGATAAAATGTCACCATTATCTGACTCAACCAATTTAGCCGCGGGTATTGTGGGTGCTGATCTATTTAAGCATATAAAAAGTATGCTCTATTCCACAGGCCCTGCAATATTAATGACCTTAGCAACGTTTTATATTTTAGGTTTATACCTGTCAACAGATATTGCCATTGATAAAAGTCAAATTAACTCGATGTTAATTGGATTAAGTGATAACTATTCACTTTCAGCAATCACATTTTTACCGCCACTAGTAGTCATTATAATGGCCATAAAAAAGTATGAAGGCTTACAAGTTATGATTGCAGCCAGTGTTACTGGTGTTGTTATTGCTCTACTATTGCAGAATATATCCACTAATGAAATTTTTAACGCGATGAATTATGGCTATAAATCTAAAACGGGCATTGAAAGTATTGATAATTTACTTTCAAGAGGTGGCTTACAAAATATGATGTGGACAGTTTCTTTAGGTTTTATAGCGTTGAGTCTTGGGGGCTTAATGGAAAAAACACATATGCTTGAAGCTATATTGATGAAAATGAAACATTTACTCACTTCATTATTTGGCTTGGTCACTAGTCATGTGGTTTTTTCAGTTATTGTAAATTTTCTAGGTGCTAGTCAATTTCTAGCCATTATTATTCCCGCTCGTATGTTACTACCAATATATAGGCAAAAACGCTTATTACCAGAGGTTTGCTCTAGAGTGAGTGAAGATTCTGCAACGGTAACCTCACCACTGGTTCCTTGGGGTTTAGGTGGCGCTTATTACTCAACGGTTTTAGGTGTTTCTACAATGGATTATTTTCCCTATACTTTTCTGGCTTTTTTCGCGCCCTTAATTACTATTTTATTAGCTTATACAAATAACTTTATGTTCACAGAAAACGATAATCGTATTGGTGTTAATCATGTTACTGAAAGTAGACTATAGATAACTCAAAAATGATTGCCATATTCGTATATCAAATGGAAAATTAATGATAAATAAACAGATTGCCATAGAAAAGGCCATAGCCGCTATTCCTAATGGTGCAACTATCATGGTTGGGGGATTTGGAGATCCTGGAACACCCTTCTCTTTAATAGATGAACTGTTAAAACAAGGGCAGCGTAATCTCGTTATTATAAAAAATGATGCTAATGAGGATGCTATCGGTATTAGTAAGTTAATAAAAAATAACCAAGTAGACAAATTAATCACTTCTCATATAGGTCTAAACAAAACAGTTATCGATTTAATGAACAGAGAAAAACTCAAGGTGGAATTTTATCCTCAAGGTATATTAGCGGAAAAGATCAGAAATGCTGGTGCCGGGTGTTTTGGCTTTTTAACAGACATTGGTATAGATACAGAGATAATAGATAAAAGTCGTCTAATA
>Ga0307488_10003449_pt1 | contig 13231 bp, 7 predicted proteins | sample SB02metaG_FD_202248 | JGI IMG/M metagenome (GOLD analysis project Ga0307488, IMG submission 202248) | Sea-ice brine microbial communities from Beaufort Sea near Barrow, Alaska, United States - SB 0.2 | ecosystem: Environmental > Aquatic > Marine > Coastal | place: USA: Alaska | collected 2017-05-06
CTTGATGCCCGAAAAATCCGATGTATAATCCGACCCACCGAAAAATGCAGGAATAGCTCAGCGGTAGAGCATCTCGTTTACACCGAGGCGGTCGGGGGTTCAAATCCCTCTTCCTGTACCATTTTTTTTCAAGGCGCGTAACCCCCTTGAGTGTTGATATTGAAATGGTTACGATGGCCAAAAGTGTCTCAGCCTCCCAGCCCTAGCTGGTTTTTAACTTGTCTAAGTTGGGCTCACTTTGGCCCAATTTGCAGCAAGGAGTATAGAAAATTACAATCCCGCTCAGGATGAGTCCGAAACGAGATTCATAATCGCTTTGTCGTGGGTTCATGTATCGCTGGAACTAATTGATAATGAGTGGGTTTTGAGAAGGGTCCGGCTTCAGCTAGGGCGATTATAGGGCAATCTAAATGCTCCTCTCGCCACCTAGAAAACGATCTGGCAAGTAGCAACGAGCTACGAGCGGAAAGCTCCTCCACCCTTTCAGGTCCTGAAAACGCTTCAGAAAGCAAAAAAGGCCGGTTTAAACGTCTACGTTGCTGTCGCGCCGACTTACCCGGAATGTGATGAGAACGATCTCGCAGCCACGATTCTGCATCGGTTAGGCCTCGATAACGAAAAACTGACTTTCCGCCACGGGGGGCGCGATTTTCGACTGACGGATGTCTACGGGCGATTCGTCAGCGACCTTTTTGTGTAGCTGGCCCCCGCTTTTGCTGGGGAAATGTGGCTCCGGTTGCTCCGAATCAATTGTCGTAGTAGACCAGCCAGTCATCGTCCTTTTCGGATTCAGCGGCATACGTTCGGGAAAGCCGCCGAGCTGGCCCCCCTCAAACCCGGTAGGACCGACGCCCCGATAAAAAATTCTTGAATAAGCAAATTCCTATCAGTCAGTTCGAGATATTTCGTGATTGCGATACAGGTGAGTGATCGCAGAGCGGTTCAGCGATACGGTGGACTGTTGCCGTTCTGATTTTTAAATTTTAGTGGTCTGATTTTTGAATGAATTTTGTTTCTTATCGATTCCTGTTTTTGGTGATTTTCCTATCGGCTTTGTGCGCGAGCTCACATGGGGAAGCACCGCGCGCAATGATGCCGGACACGCATGAGGCGGTTTTTAAAGAATACTGTGTGAAGTGTCACAATGCCGACAAACATAAGGGGAAATTTCGAGTCGATGATTTGTCGTTTTCGATCACAGATGTGCAACTGGCGGAGCGGTGGCAGCAGGTCCTCAACGCGATGAACTCAGGAGATATGCCGCCGGAGGATGAGGACCCGGTTCCGGCCCTCGCAAAGACTGACTTTCTTGATGATCTCTCAAATACGATGGTCACGGCGCGAAAAGTTTTGGGTGATCAAAAAGGTGTTATCACGATGCGGCGATTGAACCGTCGCGAATACAGCAACACCTTGCGGGAATTGCTCGGGGTGGAGATTAATGTGACGGAGCTGCCATCGGACTCCGCTTCGGACGGATTTGATACGGCGGGATCAAATCTCTTCATGTCAGGAAACCAGTTCGAGCAATATCAATCACTCGGTCGTGAAGCGTTGACGGAGGCCTTTGAGCGGCAGGCCAACGCGGCGGTTGAGAAAAAGGAGCATTACGAAGCTGAGAGCTGGACGCCGATTGTGAGAGATTATGTGGCTCATCAAGCCGGCGCGAGGGATAGGGCTAACAAATGGGTCAAAGCGGTGGAGACGGCTGCGGCTCGACCGGAGAATTTGGAAATCGTCACGAAAATCCGCGAGGAGGTCAAAAATAGCGAAAGCCGTTTTCGTCGTGAGTGGGCCCGGATTCCCGGTGCTCCCGATCCTTTTACGTTCGGTTTTGATAAAGGAAATGAAAACGACGCGGATCTTGCCAATAGTTCGCTCAGTCACGGATGGCAGGAATACCACGAGTATTATCTCCGGCAACCACTGGTGGAAACGGGTGCTTACCTCGGAGTGCAGACGATGCATCCGGCTACCTTGAACGTGAATTTTATTCAAATGCTAGTGCCGTTCGGTTGGCCGGTTGGCAATTATGTCGTGCGGGTCCGTGCCGCCGCTTCGAAAGACGTTCCGCCGGGGCGTCGGTTTGTTGAGTTCGGCGTCGATGCCCGCAGTGGAGGACAAATTCTCAGCACGCACGAAGTGACCGGGACAATGGAGAATCCTCAAATTATTGAGATTCCGCTGACGATGACGCGAGGCAATGCGGAGCGAAACAACCGCACGATGTATCTGCGGGAACGCGGAAGCTGGGACACCAATCCGCAAGGGGGGCGAGTTCGAGGCGACGCTTTGAAAGAAAACGGGATTGGGCCGGAACTCATGTTGTGGGTCGATTGGTGGGAGATCGAACGACTTCCGGATGCGGACCAGCCCAAACCAGCCGGTATCGCCGCGCTGGGCATCCCGCTCGACGATGAATCGACGCCGCCGACTTCGGAAGAGATGCGAGCTGCGATCGAGCGATTTTCAGAAGAAACCTTTCGCGGCAGAAAGCCGACTGCCAATTTTGTTGAAGGGATTCACAAACTCTACGACCTCCGAATCGCTGCTGGCGACAAACACACGGAAGCCCTCAAAGAAGCGCTCTCGGTCGTGCTCGCTTCACCGCCTTTCATCTATCTTGCCGAACCCGCTGGCGACGCCCACCGGAAGCTGACGGACGCGGAACTCGCCTCGCGACTTTCCTATTTCCTCTGGAGCGCTCCGCCGGATGCCGCTCTGCGTGACCTCGCGGCTCGCGGCGAATTGTCGAAGCCGGAAGTGCTCGCCGCAGAGACAAGTCGATTGCTGGACGACCCACGCTCGAAAGGGTTTGTCGATTCTTTTACCTATCAGTGGCTCGGGATGTTTCGGTTCGATTTCTTCACGCCGAATCTGGAGCTTTACCCCAGGTTTCATTTCGGCACGAAGATCGCGGCGGGTCAGGAAGTGTATGAAACGATGAGTCATCTCCTTCGCGAGAACGCACCGTTAACTGACTTGTTGAAATCGGACTACGTCGTCGTGAACAGCGAGCTTGCGACGTTTTACGATCTGCCAAATGTGCACGGTGATCATTTTCGAAAAGTGAAACTCCCTTCGGACTCACCACGCGGCGGGCTCCTTGGGATGTCGGCGATTCAGTTCATGGGTGGCAATGGCGAACACACCAGCCCGGTCGAACGCGGTGCCTGGGTTTTGCGGAAACTGCTCAACGATGCTCCACCACCGGCCCCGCCGAATGTGCCTGCCTTGACCCGCCTTGCGGACCAGGTCCTGACAACACGCGAACGGATGTTGGCTCACCAGGAAGACGCGCAGTGCGCGAGCTGCCATCGCAAGATAGATCCGATTGGTTTTGGTCTGGAAAACTTCGATGCCGTTGGCCAGTGGCGGACCGAGGACAGCTATGTCGCGATGAATTCAGCGGGACGTCCCGATCCGAAAACGAAGAAGACGTGGCAGATTGAACCCGCTTCGAAACTTCACAAGGGGCCCGCCTTTGAGAACTACTTCGAACTGCGCGACATTGTCGCCTCGAAGTCAGACGATTTTGCTCGCGGTTTCAGCAGTGCCTTGATCGCCTATGCGCTGGGTCGCTCCTGTGGTTTCAGCGATGAGCCGCTCATTGACGATCTCCTGCAAAAGGCACATGCGAAAAACTACGCGATGCGGGAGTTCATTGACGCACTGATCCAAAGTAAGGAATTTCACACCAAGTAACCCGTTGCCTGCGACAACTATTATCGATATGAAGTCATCACTCAACCGACGCCGTTTTCTCCGTTCGAGCACGGCAACGATTGCGCTGCCGTTTCTGGACTCTCTCGGCTTCCGTCGATTTGCGTCAGCGGCGGCTCCGGTCACGCCACCGAAGCGTCTCATTTTCCTGGGCTTCGGCTGGGGGATCACCGAAGAGAGTTGGTATCCCGATATCAAAACGCCGGGAGCGGACTATATTTTACCTGATGGCCTCAAACCGTTGGCACGTCACAAAGCTGATTTTTCAATCGTGCAGGGACTTTGGAATAAATTTTCCAGTCTGGGCCACGCCGGCAGCACGATGTGGCTTACCGGCGCGAATCGCTTTGCCGAGCCGGGGCAGTCGTTTCACAACACCGTCTCAGCAGATCAGGTAGCTGCAGCCAAGCTGGGATTGGAAACGCGCTTTTCATCGATTCAATTCAACGGTGCCGAGAAGAGCGCCGAAGCGTCGGGTCACGGTCCCGGTCTTTCGATGGCGTGGGATGTCAGTGGAAAACCTGTCGCCGGTCAGAACGGACCGCTTTCGGCCTACCACCGGCTTTTTTCCAAAGACGACACGCCTATCGAGCAACAGAAAGCGATGCTCGCGCAACGTCGCAGCGTCCTCGATACGGTTCGTGAAAGTGCCAAAGATTTGCAGCGCGGTCTCGGCAAAACCGATACCGATAAAATTGACGAGTACTTTCAGGGGATCCGCGACATTGAAACCCGACTGAGCAAAGACGAGCAGTGGATCGGCGTTGCCCAGCCGGAAACGGATCTCCACGAGCCGCCGTCAACTCTCGCGGGACGCGAGGAAATCAAGATCATGTATGACATCATCATCGCGGCGCTCAAAACCGACAGCACCCGTGTTTTGACGTATCGCCAACCGGTCAGCACACTGCTCACGAGCCTGAACATCAGCGTCGCGCCGCACGACATGAGCCACTATCATTCCACTATGGGTGACAAGTTGGACGCATCGCAGCGACGTGATATCGCGCAAAGCGAACTCCTCGCTGGGCTGATCGACAATCTCAAGGACACCAAAGAAGCCGACGGAACGAGCCTCTTTGATCACACCGCTCTCGCCTACGGCAGTAACTTGCGCAGCGAGCACTATCTCGACAACTGCCCGACGCTGCTTACCGGCGGCGGCGCAAATATCAAGCTTGGTCAAAACATCGTTGCACCGAAAGACACTCCGCTTTGCAACGCGTGGCTTTCGATGTTGCATGGCCTCGGCATCGAAGCCGAGCGTCACGGCGACAGCACCGGTGTCTTAAAAGAGATCATGGCGTAATCTCATCGATCTGGTGTGAGGTGAAACTTCCACTCAGGAAGGGATGTCATATGCCGGGAGACATTGGTGCTTTTTTAATGGCTCGATCACGAAACAGTCCATCATGAGATGCACGCACCTGCTCCTTTTTACCTTCCTGCTTGGACCCCCTCAAACCCGGCAGGACCGACGCCCCGATAAAAATCCTTGAATAAGCAAATTCCTGCTATGGGGTTAGTCAAATTGGAATGTGGAATTTCCGCCAGGATTATGGGTTCATGATGTGGGTTGGGGTCGAAGGGTTAATAGGTAACGAAGGTCTTTCTTTCCGTGGTGGGTCTCGCCGGGGTTTTCCGGCGGCACAGCCTGCTATCCGCGCGTTTGCTCTAGTTGGTTGATTGATCGGCAAAGCGCCAGGTGACGGATTCGAGTCGGGGAAAGAAAAGGCGGTCTCATCTATCAGCCGGACGTTCAGTTGAAGAACGACCAAGGAATTTTACAGACGCGCGACATTCGTGGTGGAAAGAGATGTGGTGTGAATCAATTCATAATAGGGCGGCAATAGTGTCCGGGGTTCACGCCGCTTCCGGCAGGTAGATCAGCCCGAGATTCTCGGCGGTGGTTTGGTCGGTGAACAGTCGCCACAGGTCCACGGCCAGCTACCGGGCGACAGCCACCACTGCTTTCTTGCGGGCCGCCGCACTCGCCTTCGGGTTCTCCAGAACCGGCGCCCACTTGCACAGGGCATGGTAGTCGGGTTGCCAACGCATCATTCGCCAGACCATCTCCACGAGCATCGCTCGCACTCTCGGGTTGCCGCTCTTATTGATACTGCCACCTCGCCGCTTGCCCCCGCTGCTGTGTTCGCGGGGACACAGGCCCGTGTAGCTGGAGACTTCTCTGCGATTGTTAAACCGCGACCAGTCGCCCACTTCCCGACGCAGAACCTCGAAGCTTAGCGGGCCAACTCCCTTGGGGATCTTCGTCTGTCGGCCGGCCTCCTCGATGGCCTCGGTCAGCGCCTTCTCCTCAGCTTCCACCGGGGTGATCAGGCGGATGAAGACCTCCAACCGCTCGATGACCCAGTCAGGCGCCTCGGCGGTGATCTGTTTCCAGGTCGCTCCCTTCCACCAGCGCCCGGTCACATAGATACCGCGCGAAGACAGCAGGCTGCGGCCCATGGCCTGGAGACGCTGGCGTTCACGCACCAGTTGCTGGCGCTGCCGGCTGAAGGCCCGCTCGCGTTCCTCCTCTTCGGTGGGCACCCTTATAATACCGAAGGCTTTGCGGTTGCCCCGCACGAACCGGTCCAGTCGCTGGCAGAGGGCCAGGGCGTCAAGTTTGTCGGTCTTCACCCCTTTGCTGTGCTCGTCCCAGATTTGCGGCTGGACCACGTAATTGGTCACACCCATCGCGGTGAGCTTGCGGTGGAGGTGGTAACCGAAAGGTCCGGCTTCGTAACAGGTGTAGACTTCGCCCGCCAGACGCTTCTGCTTGGCAACAAAGTGCAGCAGCCCCTCGAAGGTCATTTTCTGGACGGGCTGAGGCGTCGCGCCGTCGACTTGCCGGCCGACATAATACCACTTGGCGTGGGCGTCGATGCCGAGCTTGATTGATTCACAGGTTTCGGTAGGATTGGATTTTGTTTTGGCATTTATCGGTTGTTAGTTTGGCGTATTTCACCCCTGCCTGACAACCCCATGCCGTCTATCAGTAATGGCCAACGAGATTATATGAAAAAGAGGCTCAGGGGCCGCATTGTGACTGGGTGAGAGAGGTGAAGCTTTCGGCAGATGAATTCATTACCCACGCTTTGCGATCGATGAGGTCAGTGAAGCGCTTCAAGCAGTTCGAGAGCGAAAGGTGATCAAGGCAACGCTTAAATATTAAACCATGAATCTAAACTTTAAATTGGTAGCTATCGTTCTTCTCAATGCGAGTGCTGTGGCCGCTCAAGCCGTTGAGCCGGTCTTGTGGCTCGACGCGGGAAATGCGAAGACGCTGACTTTCGGAGACGAACAGATTCAGGGATGGAAAGACGCGAATGGAAAAGCCCTAGAGGTCGTTCAAGCAAAAGTAGATCATCGGCCTGAGCACAGAGCAAAACTGAATGGGCGAACCACGCTCTATTTTGACGGAGCTGATTTTCTCTCTGGACCACCAGTGCTGGCAGAGGGGGATGATACGTTCACGATGATTGCATTATGGCGGCCAAAGAGAACGGGAGTTCAGGCCGTTTTCGAACAGGCAGGTGCAGGGCCGGGCAGACGCGCCTCTTTGCTGCAAGTGGGGAAAGTATATGGATTTAACGGTGAGGGTAATGATGCTCATCAGCTCGTGCCGGTGCAGACAGACAAGTGGCACCTGACGGCAATGGTAATTACCGGGACTAAAAAAGATAATGTGATCATTATCGATAATGACTCCGAACCCAAAACGGGCTCAATAAACATCGACAGACAAAATGTCGGAATCGACGGAATTCGAGTTGGAAACAAGCTGACCTCAAATGGCGAATTCTTTCAAGGTGATCTAGCAGAAATTCGTGTGTTCGATGCGGCGCTATCGGCAGGTGAGTTGGCAATCGAATTGGAAGCGGTTAAAAAGAGATGGGGATTGGATTTTTCATCACGTGTTCCGGATATCACGTCTGCTGATAAGATGAAAAAGGAATCGGACCCTCTTAGTGGTTTGGATCTTAAGCCAACAACAGCACAAATTGAATTTTTCGAAAATAAAGTGCGCCCAGTGTTGGCGAATAAATGTTATCGCTGTCACGGAGACGATGAAGAGAAGCGGAAAGCCGGTCTTCACTTGAACAGCTTGGCAGGCATTCTCAATGGTGGCGACTCCGGACCTGCTATCGTCGCCGGTGACCCTGAAGCCAGCCGAATGATTCAAGCGATTGGTTACAAGGATGAAGATACGGCCATGCCGCCCAAACAGAGGCTGAAGGGGGCGGAGATCGCCGCTCTAAGCAAATGGGTGGAGATGGGCGCTCCCTGGCCTGGTTTTGATCCGGCAAGCTTCACGCTAAAAAAAGAGACACAAAAGGACCCCTATGACTGGGATTTGATTCGCCGAGATCATTGGGCCTTCCGACCCATCTCCAATCCGGAACCCCCTAAAGTGAAAGCAACAAGCTGGCCCAAAAACGACATCGACCGTTTTATTCTTGCACGCATAGAAGCGCAAGGTTTGAAGCCGAATGAAGCGGCGGATAAACGAACTTTGATTCGGCGAGCTTACATGGATCTTATCGGTCTGCCGCCAACTCCTGAGCAGGTAAATGCTTTTTTAAAAGATGATAGCGCAAATGCGTTCGCGAAAGTGGTGGATGAGTTGTTGGAGTCTAAACATTATGGAGAGCGATGGGCCAGACATTGGCTCGATGTGGCGCGATACAGTGACGGTTTGGGCGGATTCGGAAATGGAGCTTTGGTCAATGCCTGGCGTTATCGGGATTGGGTGGTCGAGTCCTTAAATGAGGACATGCCGTATGATGAATTTGTGAAACAGCAAATTGCAGGGGATGTATTGAAAGAGAATGGCGATCCGGTCGCGACTGGGTTTTTCGCTGTCGGACCTACCTACAAATCGGACGGCGGGGCAATGGAAGCTATACTGCAGGCCAAAGCCGAAACCTTGTCTGATCGGGTCGATACTTTTTCTCGCGCTTTTCTCGGGCTGACTGTCGCCTGTGCTCGCTGTCATGATCACAAATTTGATCCGATCACGACGAAGGATTATTACGCCATTGCCGGTGTGTTCGGAAATTCTCCAGTGGGAGAATTTTCATTGGCAGAAGCAAAAGAAATGACGATCTATCAAGAGGGACAAAAGAAAATCAACGAGGCGAAGAAGACGAGGGACGCGTATAAAAAAGAAGTTCGCGAAGCAGCCAAGAAGGCGGGGCGTCCCTTGTCGGCAGAAGAAACGAAACGTAGTAAAGATTTGGATGATGCTCTGGCAAAATTCACCAAAGCTGCCCCTGCCAAATATGCTTTTGCCCATGTGATCCTGGAAAGGGGAAAAGAGGATATGCATGTGGCTTTGCGGGGGAATCTGGCCAAACAAGGGGATCTGGTTCCGCGCCGATTTCTTGAGATTGTTGAGGGTAAAGAGGCTCAACCCTTTAAAGAGGGGAGTGGGCGTCGTGAATTGGCAGAGGCGGTCGTGCAAGCCAACAATCCGTTGACGGCTAGAGTCATGGTGAATCGTATCTGGCAATGGCATTTTGGAGAAGCTTTGACGCGCACGCCGAGTAATTTTGGAGTTCTGGGGGAGGAGCCCACTCATCCTCAGCTGTTGGATTGGCTATCAACGAGCTTTGTGGAAAAGGGTTGGTCATTAAAGCAATTACATCGTGAAATCATGCTCTCTTCCACCTGGCAGATGAGTAGCCGGCAGGATGCAAAAAAGTTTTCCAAAGACGGGGACAATCGTCTGATCTGGAGAATGAACCCGCGTAAGCTGGAAGTGGAAATTTGGCGAGACAGTCTTCTCGCGGTGACCGGAGAGCTTGATCTAAATATTGGAGGCACGCCCACAGCGAACATTATGGAGAGCAAGCGCCGCTCTCTTTATTCCACCATCAGTCGGAGCGGAGACAAGCTGTCTTCGGATGCATTTTTCAGATTGTTTGATTTCCCATCAGCACAGGCAACCTCACCCAAGCGCGCAACGACGACGGTTCCACAGCAGTATCTATTCATGATGAATAATCCATTCATGATTGATCGAGCCAAAGCATTGGTGAAGTTGTTAGAGAATTCTGGCGGGACTGAAGAACGAATTCAAGCCGCTTATGAACGTCTGTATGGCAGATTGCCCGACCAACAGGAAGTGGAGGTGGCACTGGCCTTCCTAGATGGTCATCCGGAAAATTGGAGCCAATACGCGCAGGTTTTGCTAAGTGCGCATGAGTTTTTACAGTTACGATAACCCCCTGATGAAATAGAGAGATGAAATTTCAACAACACCAACGTGAATACCGCCAGGCATTGCTGAGCCAGCAGACTCGTCGTGAAGCTTTACGGAAAATGGGAGCTGGCATCGGGAGTATTGGGCTGGCAAGTATGTTAGGGACTCAAAACTCCGCTGCCAGCATTGCTGCCGGACCTCTTGCTCCAAAGGCACCACACTTTCCTGCAAGAGCTAAACGCGTCATCCAATTGTTCATGCCGGGCGGACCGTCTCAGGTTGATACTTTTGATTACAAACCGATGCTCGCCAAACATGCCGGAGAGCGTCCGGATATCGTTAATCGAAAATCGTTGCGAAATACCAAGATGGGCCTGATGCCATCTCCATTTGAATTTAAACAATACGGTCAGTCGGGCAAGTGGGTCAGTGATATTTTTCCGGAGACCGCCAAATGCGTCGACGACATTTGCTTTGTTCATTCGATGTACACGGATATTCCCGAGCATGCGGGGGCAATCCTGATGTCGAATCTTGGATCCCTCCAGCCGAATCGACCCAGTATGGGGTCGTGGTTGTTGTATGGACTGGGCGCTGAAACAGAAGACCTGCCAGGATTTGTTGCCATGTCACCTGTTGCTCAACCACGGGGGAAAGCTGCCAATTGGGGGAGTTCGTTTTTGCCGGGAGCTTATGCGGGTTCCTACGTGAACATTCAGGAAATGAAACCGGAAGCGGCCTTGAGAAATCTCAAGAACGCCTCGCTTCCAAAAGCTGAGCAACGCAAGCAGGCTGATCTGCTTGCTAAACTCAATGGAATCAATCTCAAAAAATTGGAAAAAGACCAGCAGTTGGAAGCGGCTATTCAATCCATGGAAATGGCATTCCGTATGCAATTTTCCGTGCCGGATGTTTTTGACATCAGTAAAGAAAGCAAAGCGACACTCGATCTTTATGGCGAAAGTGAATTTGCCAAAGGTTGTTTGGTTGCTCGTCGTCTGATTGAAGAAGGCGTTCGTGTGGTGCAACTTTCACATTCGATCAGTGGTTACGATATTGCCTGGGACACTGGACACAATGACATCGTCGGTGGGCACGCGGCTTTAGCAAAAGCCTGTGATCAGGGGATCGCTGCACTGCTGAAGGATCTCAAGAGTCGAGGTTTGTTGGAGGATACCCTGGTTGTGTGGGGAGGGGAGTTTGGCCGAGCGCCGACATCCGAAGGAGCCAAGGGGAGAGATCATGATCACTATGGCTACACTACCTGGATGGCTGGTGGTGGCGTGAAGCCGGGCTTCAGTTACGGGGCGACGGATGAGTTCGGGCTATCCGCTGTAGAGAACCGAACCCATGTCCATGATTTCAATGCTACGATCCTTCACTTGATGGGGCTGGATCACAAAGAGCTGACCTATCGGTATTCAGGTAGGGATTATCGTTTGACGGATGTGCACGGCCACGTGATTCACGATATCATTTCCTGATCGGCTATTGAATCAGAATCAGAATCATGGCAAGCATGATCGAGTGTGGTTGAATAGAGGACGATGGTTTTGCAGCTTCTTATTCATCTGATCCATAGATCTCTTTGATGATTTCTGCATTCTCGATATCTGTTCCAGCGATCATGCCCCCCCTCAAACCCGGCCGGACCGACGCCCCGATAAAAACCCTTGAATAAGCAAATTCCTATCAGTTCATCATCGGATCCAGTTCATCATCGGATCCGCTTGATTGTCCACAGGTGAAAGCCCGAGCGCATCAATGAATCTCTGTTCCTGTCTCTCACCTCTCGCTGGTCGATACAAAAAATAGTCTCGCCCCAACGATACGTGCGCGTGGGCTATTGCGTTTCGTAGATGGTAGACCGCCTCGAGGTCGGTTTCATGGAGTTCCTGGATATCGAAGGTTTTAACAAACTCCGATTTAATTGGATGAAAAGTTTTTGCCCAATACTCGACTCGCTCTCCAGAAATGACGGCAGGGACTTCAGTTGGGACATTGATGAAGTCCGCAATGATTTCGGGATGCCTATTTAGGATGATCAAGTCAGCCCATTTTTCCCCTTTACCGGAATTCAGGTCAGAGGTCCCTTCGATGACCAAAACCCCGGGTTCAATAGAAGTTCCGCCCGGATGCAGATACAACATGCAGTCATAGAACCATCGATTGGCATGACTGAATGCTCCAGAAAAATGCGCAACGAAAGCGATCGTCAGAATTCCGACGGCACGCCCCGAGCGGTTTTCTTAAACCTGTGGAGTAAATCCATCTAATGAATTTGAAAAATATTGAATTTGTAATAAATTTAAATTTTATTAAAAATTACAGATCTTTTTGTGAGGTTGTCTAGGCTTATAAAGCTGCATAAACCGTGGTTTTTGGGCTGTTTTGAGGTGATTATTCCCTAACGAACGAAAATAATCAGCCTTTGGGCACTTGTTTTTGGTGCCATTCTTGAGTCAGCCGGTTTTGGACATGAACCAAAACCTTGTTCGTGACCTGCTCAATGGATCACGAAAGGCTGTTGCCTTATCTCGAGGAAGCCCGGCCGGAAATCGTTCAGATCGGACGGTTCGGCATCATGCGAACAAAAGGAAAATATTATTTAATTTATAAACACCTTATAATCAGAATGTCCTAATATATTAGGAGGCCCTGTTCGATCGTGAAAACAGTGTTTTTGAAAGTCGGCATTGTCGTCTATCGAATCTTCGCTTGCGTGAATGGTGTGGCCTCGTAGGTTTTAAAATCGAATAGTATGAACGCCGCTGGTATGAACCTGTTTTTGGACAGGCCTGCGTTTTTTCCGATTTTTTCGGGAAATCCGGGCACGAGAGGTCGTTTTATGGAAAGACGACATGCTGAATTCGATGAGCACGGCTATTTGAGCCTGTGGGGTCAACGGGATAACAACCATCTCCCTTCCCCTGCCCATTTATTATGGAAGCAGGCTCTGGACGCGCTCGCCAGAAAAACAAACTGGAATCCCGAAGTTTTTGAAACGGATTCCGCAAACCAATCTCCAAACTATAATGGACAACAATCAATCAGGTGGCGGACAAAGCCGCCAGGACCGCCCTCAATCGGGCAATCGCAATAATAACAACCGAAACAGGAACCGAAATAGCAACCGGAACCGAAATAGCAACAACGGAAACCGGGGAAATAATAACTACAATCGCAACCGAAATGGTGGCGGTGGTGGCCGGAGACGTGGACCTGCAAAGCCGCCGAAACGCACGTTAGGGCAGAAAATTCTCGCGGTTTTGACGTTCGGTATTCTCGGGAAACCGG
>Ga0307488_10003450_pt1 | contig 13228 bp, 13 predicted proteins | sample SB02metaG_FD_202248 | JGI IMG/M metagenome (GOLD analysis project Ga0307488, IMG submission 202248) | Sea-ice brine microbial communities from Beaufort Sea near Barrow, Alaska, United States - SB 0.2 | ecosystem: Environmental > Aquatic > Marine > Coastal | place: USA: Alaska | collected...
TTCGCTGATGATGTCCCCTGTCGCCTTATTGTAGGCGCGAATGAGTGATCTGCCATTGTCGTACTGACCAAAAAATAATAGGGACTTTGTTAGCAGCGGCCCATTGCGACCAAATGAGCCAACCGGGCCTGGGTCTTCAATTCCCATATCGATAATCCGCTGGCGAATACCCTCTCCGTGGGGAATCATCCACTCCTGCTCGCCTCTGTTTAGATCGATTGCTGTGATTCGCGAATAGGGCGGTTTGATGATTGGCAGGCCTTGGGGCCCGTCTACGTTAAAGCGCTCGCCATCAAATCTAAAATTAGATACCGCTGGGTCTTCGGGACGAACCATACGCACATAGCGAGGCACCGACATAGAAGAGAGATAGAGAATATTGGTTTCAGGGTCCACCGCGCCTCCAGACCAGTTACCGCCGCCACTGTATCCCGGGAATATAATAGTACCTCTCTCGCTTAGAGGGGTAAATAGGGGGCCATAGTCAAGATCGCTAATGATATCCAAAGCTTCGGCTCGTAACTCGTCAGTAAAGTCGATGAGGGTTTCGTCAGTGATACCCTGTGCTTCAAACGGAGGTGGTTTAGTTGGAATAGGCTGAGTAGGGGAGAGTCGCTCTCCTGGGACTGAAGAGGCTGATACTGGACGCTCGACAATTGGCCAGACCGGTTCGCCGTTTTCGCGATCAAATACATAGACATAGCCTTGCTTTGAGGTTTGAGCGACAGCCTTAATGATTTTGCCATCTACTTCGATATCGGCAAGCACGGGGGCTGCCGGTAAATCATAATCCCAAATGCCATGGTGAACCATTTGGAAATGCCAAACTCGTTCTCCGGTCATCGCGTCGATGCAAATTAAGCTTTCGGCAAAAAGATTGTCGCCCAGTCTATGCCCACCATACCAATCATTGGTAGGAGTTCCGGTCGGCATATAAATGTAACCTAGTTCAGGGTCGGCGCTCATTAGAGTCCACACATTGGTGGCGCCAGAGTATTCCCAAGAGTCTTCCTCCCAGCTTTCCACACCGTATTCGCCAGCCTGAGGGATGGTGTTGAACTGCCACTTTAACTCACCGCTTGGCAGTGAGAATGCCCGAACATGACCGGGAGGCGCATCGTCATAATTTCGTGGCCCGTCACTGATTGAAGAGCCAACCACAACAATATCGTTTATAACCAGCGGCGCAGAGACAACGCCATAGACGCTGTCGTCAAAGTCACGGCCGAGTCCTTTTTTAAGGTCGATGCTGCCACCGTCCCCAAACTGTGGGTCGGGCAATCCAGTGCTGGCGTCTAAGGACCAAAAAATCCCATCGTTGCCAGGCATTAGAATGCGAGCTTGCTCGTCATTCCCCCAGTAGCTCACACCACGGTGATTGTTATTAAAGTTTGGGTGCCTGCCGTGTGCCCAAGACTCGGTATCAAACTGCCATAGTTGTTCGCCGGATTTTGCATCAATAGCCGCAACTACCCCAAGCGATGTACTTACATACAAAATGCCATTGACCATGATGGGAGTAACTTTGTATTCGCCTGCGGTTGCACGAGTATCGGTTCTAAAAATCTCGTTGTCTGGGCTGTCCCACATCCATGCAATTTCTAGCTCGCCTACATTGCTTGCGTCAATTTGTTGCAGAGGAGAATATTTTGTGGATTGCAGAGTGTTGCCGTAATTTCTCCATTCACTCATAGCGAGATCGTCGGCGCCATAAACTAAAGCCGCGGGGATGGAGAGAAAACTCAGGCTAAGAAATAGTTTCATCTTGAGCGAAGGCTGAAAAGTCGGATTGCTTGCGAGTACTTTTAGAATATTCATAGGTGAGGACTTGTGATCTTTGGGTCACTTATTAGTGAGAAGGAAACGACAGAATAAGAGTTCACCACAGCGTTGTCTATGACATTGCCGGAGGATGATAGGAGATTATGTCAAACGATAGGCCGCGAGTGTATTTGCGAGCAGGGCGGTGCGGCTCTAAAGCAGCTTGAGAATTTCATCGATGATCAAATCCCTATGACTTTCCCGGAGAACATGCCCGGCCCCCTCGACGCGAATGATTCTGACGGGTATGTGAGCAAGTTGAAGTTCAATAAAGTCAGCATTATCCGGATGCACCAAGCCGTCTTCTTCGCCCTGTATCACGGTAATCGGCAGGTTTAGATTTTTCCAGCTTTCCTGAATCTTTTCTAACTCAGATTTAACAGTCATCATTTCATTGTTCGAACGTTTAAGGCCCATACTAGATAGGCTCGCCAACCAAGATACTGGCGGGTAATGGGTCAAATTATTGTACCAGCGAGGCGCGGTTAAGTTGGGGTCAGCTCCGCCGGCCAATAAAAGCGCAGCAGAAATACACTGTGGGTGGTCCATAGCAAGTTTAGGAGTTAGCGTTGCGCCATAAGAATGAGCCACAATTACCAATTTATTGTTCGGGGACGCCTGCTTTATGTCACAGAGCCAGTCCCCTAATGCGGATGACTGAAAAGTTAAGGTAGGATCAAAGTCGCCATTTACAATCGACCCTCCCCATCCTGGTCTATCGATAGTGATATTTCGTGTTTGTGCCAGTCTTGGGTCAGTAATGTATCCAGAGAAGAAACCCATACTACCCGGCGTGCCATGAATGAACACTAAGGCTGTGCCAGCGCTATTGCCGCTTTCTAGGTAGTGCAGAGCGGTATGATCTAGCTGGACCGTTTGCTCGATAGCAGGATTTCCGTTGCCATCGATTACGCTGATTGGGTCTACTTCAAAGGAAATGCAGCGGCTCAAGACGATAACCGTTGTCACAATTACCGCGGTGATAGATAACAAAGATTTGCTTCGTAGTTTCATATTTCGCAGTCGCTCGTTAATGACAAAGGGTGATGACCTGTAGCTTGCCAACTTTGTTGAGAAATCTCAATTTATTGACTTATTTGGCAGCGCTGAGCTGTGCTGAACTCCCTGAATATTTTGACTTCTGGATCAATCTGAATTCGTGCACTGCTTGGCACCGCATGACTTGAGCCATCGCTGCGAATTGACAGGGTGGTGGACCTGCTCACGTTATGTTTATCGCCTTTAAGTGCACTGTCTTCATATAAGACCACCGGTATATCCAATACTAGGCTTGGTAAGTCTCTAAAAGATAAACGTAATTCATTATTACTGCGATCAACTTTTAATGTCGGAATGTCTTTCGAGAATAGATACGCATCGAAAAACCAGCGTAAATCCTCGCCGTATTCATCGCTTGCTATGGTGATAAAATCCTCGCTACTGCGTTTGGTTGGTGTGATCGGATAGCTTAGTGACCATGGGTCAGGCGTGTCGTAAATTAATCGCCTAACTGCATTCCAAAACTTTTCCTCCCCCATCATCCAGCGCAGCGTATGCAAGGTCCAGCTGCCTTTGAAATAAGGGTCGTTGGAATCAAAATAATCCATGGAAACATTTCCTTCAGGAATGACAGGCTTGCAGCTAGCAATTGCATTGTAGTTTCGCCACATTTTGCTCCAAAACCCGGCATCGCCGATAATGTTTTGGGCGTAAATTGGCTGCATATAGTTTGCAAATCCCTCGTGCAGCCAAAAGTCGCGACTTGCCTCTTGAGTCATTAGGTTGCCAAACCATTCATGAGCGAATTCATGCTGCATAAGCCAGTCAAACCCTTCTGGGTCTTGGCGAAATTCATTGCCGTAGCCATTCATGGTTTGGTGTTCCATCCCTAGATAAGGAATTTCAACAATGCCGATTTTCTCGTTGCCCCATGGGTAAGGCCCGAGGGTTCGTTCATAAAAATCAAGCTGGGATGAAAAATCATTTTTGATCAAGCTTTCAATTTTTTCCATGTCCTCGGTGATGTGATAAAAAACAATGGGGAAAGTAGAAGGAGCTTTGTCACCTTGACCAATAAGGCTCTGTCGTTCCAGTCGATATTCTTTAAACGGGCCTATATTAATTGCTAAGTGATAGGCAGAGATAGGGTTCGTAGTTTGCCAGTGATAGCGTGTTTTACCTTTTATCGGTTGCTCTGAGACCAAGATGCCGTTCATTACAGCGACAAGATCATTTGGCACGGTAATGAGCATATCGGCGCCACGTTCAGGTTTGTCAGAGATATGATCTTTGCAGGGCCAATACAAATCGCAGCCTCGGCCTTGTACCGCAGTAGCTATCCAGTGTTGTCCTGATTCGGTTCGATTCCATACAAAGCCACCATCCCAGGGCGGGTTTTCAGCCTCATAGGGCCTGCCCTTGTAAGAGACAGAGGTTGTGAATTCTGCCCCGCGAGCTAGAAGCTCAGTAGTGATTAGCAGCTTGCCATTAGACAGCTCAAAATCCGCTTGGTGCTCGTTGACGGTTACCATTGCAATTTTGAAGCGTGGGTCGAAATCCAGTTCAACCTGAGTTATCTCCCCTAAAGCGAGCGCTGTCATGCTGACATTGCCGATGATGGTTTTTTGCTCTGGTATAACTTCAATCTCAAGCTGGTAATGCTTTACATCGTAAAGGGCTTGCAGCGCAGTCAGTTCACCGCTGGAAACAGCTGTTACCGGGTCTAAGGGTGGGTTGGTTGCGCAGCCTTGTAAGAGTGTATAAGCAGATACAATGAAGGGAAGACAGAATTTCATGAGTGGTCCAAAGGTGAGTTCAACAGCACAATTATGCCAGCTTAATTGTGTTCACCTGCTAAGTACAAGACCTAAGTGTATTAAGTACTCGAGAATCTCAGGCAATGGCAAGCGAGGGTTGACTAGTAATTGTCGCGGGCTGGAAAAATTATGCGATCTTAAAAGTTAATGCGGTCTTTAAAGGTAGTGAGGACTTTAAAGGTACTGATGTCTTTAAAAATAGTACGGCCTTCAAAGATGGCGCCACGATTGAATTCAATCGAACTCGATGGTGGCGACTCAACCCCGTAAAGCTAACAGGTTTGAACACTAAGATATCGGTGTAAAAAAATCTAAACACTTTCCGGTAGTACTCCCGATAAGTATTTCGCATAGTATTGACTGTGAAATAGCGCCCATAGCTAGACCGGCGGCATAAAGCTCGTCTGCGATCTTCCGTAAAGCAGCTATAGATTTTTCATCTGAAAAGTGAAGCTGTTGGCTCGCATCAGTATAAGCGAACCGTAACTCTTCTGTGGCCTTGCGGTGCTCTGGTTGAATCACCCCGGCGCGAGCGAAAGGCCGCGCCGCCGCAGCGTAAGCATGCAGAATATGAAGCCGTTCGCCACATCGGTATTTCATGATTCAGTGCTAAGGATTCATTGTGGCTGTGGACAGGATCGACAGTGGCAATAATAATTGGGTTTTCATTCCAAATAAGGGTTTTAATAAGTAAAAGTGGGACCGAGTAGCGCCGAAGTAATTGCACCAGCCTTCCAGCAACGCGCATTAATAAGCCCTGCGGATATCTCAATGGCTTAGCTGACAACGGATTCATAGCGAGGATAGGTTCAATCAACGCCGCTAGAAGCGTTGTACCCGTCCGCTCGAAGTTTAGCCATTAGGCCATCCATTTTTAAGCTATCCGATCGCAATATTCCTGTCTACTTTGTATTTTATTGAATTCGAGACTAAGAAAATCATGATGCGGATACTTTTCGAGAGCAACGCAATATAAAATCAACTCACTAGCTTTCTTATCACTGACAAGGCACATTGCTTTTTTTTCTAAGGATAGCCCCTGAATCTTTGTTCTCGGCATCAACTATAATCAGTATTTTTAGAACCTTTCACAACATGTCTCCTTCAGGCCCATTGCTTTAGGATAAATGGGCGGCGGATTCCATAGTCTTTATTGATAAGGTTATTTTATAAATCCGGGGGAAATTATTTGTGATCTAAATCATGTATAACGAAGAGCATAGCCCATGAAAATGCGGGCCATAAAACACAAAGTCTAAAAGTAAGCCAATGAGAAAAAGATTAACTGTAAGACGAAATTGTTGACTAAGTTTACATGCCGAGAAAAAACAGGCTGGAGGTAAATTCAGCAATTAGAACAATGCTGGAAACCATGAACACAAAGTCAGGTGTCTCTTTTCTACGCTTTATTTTTTATCTAAGTTAGATTGACTAGGCAAAAGAGTATGAGTAAAAAATAAGTAATTGTCTGTCAAGGGTTTCAATTGCCAGCTAAAATGCGGTGACGATAATCATTGCCGTTATTACAAAAGTCGTCAGAACTGGTGTTTGAGTCTTGGAGTTTATTTGCCCTAAAAGCAGAGGCGCTAGGTTTTATTTTACCATGCCATAGAATACCTTCGAACCCATTATTATTTGTATCAACGCGCCATTGACGACGGCAAATAGCTTAACGATTGAGATGAGCCAAGAGTTCTTATTAGTAACAGCATAATGAATTTCTGCCAAAGGAGTATTTCAGTTTTGCAGTTGTTCGGGAGAAAGTATTAGCAGGGAAGTGAGGGTTGGCAGCAGATAAATTGCAGTGGCCATTTCGAGCGCAGTAAGAATGGCAATTGGCAGTGTACGTTTAGGTGCTTTGAGCTTTTCGGCGAGATTGACCATACCCTCAAACCCTACATAGGCGTAGAACACTAAAAAGGCCTCTCCGAACAGTCCGATCCATGAGCTAGGCTCGAAGCTTGGGGTGAGCTCAGCGACTCTTGCTGGAAGCTGTTTCATGGAGGGGACCGTGACGTAGAGTATGAAGAGAAGTCCGCTTGCTTCGAGAATTGTAGTAAATACTGCTATTGAGGCTGATTCGGCAATGCCTGCGATGGCACATCGCAAAGTAAAAACGATAGCCCAAGAATCACTTGGATTTCAGGCAGTCCAGCAAACGCGCCCAGATATCCTGAAAAGCACTTGGTGATTGTTGGGGTAGAAACTATGATGGGAAAGGTTATTAGTAGGCCAATCATAGGCGATAGCCTAGGAATGTTGAAAGCATGATCCACATAAGTCGCACCCTCTGCACTTACAGGCTAGCAAGAAGAGACCTCGCAAAATGAAAAAGATGTTATGCCAACTATCACAGCTGCGATTAGAAATGAGAAGGGCGTGAGATACTCGGTTTCACCAGTATCTTTAACGATCAATACATAGATCCCCGCCCCTAGGCTATTTCTAAGATGGTAGAGGGAGACCTGAGTCAAACTCAAGCTTCCACGAAGTGTGCTTGTGTTTGCCATTGTTATCCGCTGCCATGAAGATTCAGGATGCTCTAACGTGGATCTAGAGTATCCCCCTAGTGACAGGTCGGCGCTGATCTTCATCAAAGAGTTGGTGACGGCTATCGGGGATGGCCGCTTGCAAGAATTACTACATAGGTTAAGCTGCCTTGCCGATTATCCACGGTCAAAGAGCGCTGACGGGTTGCGGCTACTTAATTTAATGGCTACTTAGTGAAAATTGTAGAAACTGCTGAAATGCAGGGAGAATTAGATGGTAGATACATCTTCATATGTCCCCCCCAAGGTTTGGAAATGGGACTCGGAAAACGGTGGCGCATTTTCAAAAATCAATCGCCCAACAGCTGGATCGACTCATGAAAAAGAGCTTCCTGTGGGGCTGCATCCACTGCAATTGCATTCTTTGGCCACCCCAAATGGCGTCAAAGTAACGGTAATGCTGGAGGAGTTGTTAGCGCTTGGTTTCGAAGGCGCAGAGTACGATGCGTATTTGATTAATATTTCCGAAGGGGATCAGTTCGGTAGTGGCTTTGTCGCTGCAAATCCAAATTCAAAAATCCCCGTGCTTATTGACAACAGCACGTCAATTCCCATTCGTTTATTCGAGTCCGGCGCCATATTGCTTTACTTAGCCGAAAAGTTTGGTGTGCTAGTTCCTAGTGAACCGGCGCTTAGAGCAGAGTGCCTGTCTTGGTTATTCTGGCAGATGGGCAGCGCTCCCTATCTTGGCGGAGGTTTCGGCCATTTCTACGCGTACGCGCCAACAAAAATTGAATATTGCATCGACCGCTTTGCAATGGAAGTAAAGCGCCAGCTAGATGTGTTGGATCGCCACTTGGCTAACAACCGTTACATGTGTGGGGATGAGTATTCGATTGCTGACATCGCTATTTGGCCTTGGTATGGAGCTGTTTATACAGGAGCGGTATACGATGCCGCAGAGTTTCTTGACACAAAATCCTATAGCAATTTGGGTCGATGGGCAGATGAGATCTCTCAGAGAGAAGCGGTAAAAAGAGGAAGAATAGTCAATAGAGCTTGGGGACCGCTAGATAAGCAGCTACGTGAACGGCACAGTGCTGCTGATTTTGAGAGTAGAACTCAGGACAAATTGGATGCTCAGGTAACCGATTAAACCGAGAGCAGAATAAGGCAATGAAGCGTAAAGCAGTAAAATGTACTTCAGCTAAAGAGCAATTATAATGTAGGGAACGCTCATCACGTTGCCTTGAAGAAATGCGAGGGGTGCAATTAATTCTGTTCCTCGCCCAGCATCTACTTTAGTCTTCGCACACCTAATATTATAAATGAGGGAAGAGTATGAGAACCAAAATAGTGACAAAAATCGCCGCAACAGCAGGAATGCTCTGTCTAATTCTGGTGGCAAGCTCTGTGCTGCAACCGAACTCTGTGGTTTATGCACAGGACCAAAAAGTCTATGAGATGAGAACTTACACTGTTGCGCCAGGACGTCTTCCTGCGCTGCTTAAACGATTTTCTGGCGGAGAAGTAGACCTTTTCGTTAAGCACGGTATGACCAGCGTAGGCTATTGGGTCCCAGATGACGAGGAATTATCTGAGAATACCTTAGTATATATGCTTGCTCATGACAGCCGTGCAGCTGCAGCTGCATCATGGAAAGCATTTGGCGCTGATCCATTATGGCCTCCTATGCGAGCCGCATCGGTGGCAGATGGACCGATTGTGACTGATGTTCAAAACCTGTTTTTAGACCCAACTAATTTTTCACCGCTTAATTAAGCAAACAGTAACTGGGTATCTAGATTCTAGGTACCCCCAATTTTAGTAGCGAGTTATCAATGTCTATACCTAAAGTTATGCAAGGCCGTCTTTCAATACCGGTAGTTGGTGCGCCTTTATTTATTATTTCTGGCCCAGAGCTTGTAATTAGTCAATGTAAGGCTGGAGTAGTTGGGTCGTTTCCAGCACTAAATGCCCGTCCTGCAGAAATGCTTGATACCTGGCTTACCCAAATCAATGAAGAGCTCGATGCATATAATCAAGCTAATCCAGATTCTCCTGCGGCACCGTTTGCGGTAAATCAAATAGTCCATAATTCAAATGACCGTCTGATGCATGATGTAGAAATGTGTGTAAAACATAAGGTTCCAATTGTCATTACATCGCTGGGAGCAAGGCCTGAGGTGTTCGATGCCATTCATTCTTACGGTGGTATTTGTTTACATGATGTTATTAACAATCGGTTCGCCAAGAAAGCTATTGAGAAAGGAGCTGACGGTCTAATTTGTGTTGCAGCAGGCGCTGGAGGTCATGCTGGAACTCTTTCTCCAATGGCTTTTATTCAAGAAGTTCGTGAGTGGTTTGACGGCCCAGTGTTGCTGTCCGGTGCCATTTCTACTGGTCAAAGCGTTTTAGCGGCTCAGGTTATGGGGGCTGATCTGGCTTATATGGGATCTTCTTTTATTGCCACGAAAGAGGCCAATGCAGATCCCGCTTACAAACAAGCCTTGGTAGACTTCGCGGCTGGCGATATTGTCTATACCAACTTATTTACCGGTGTTCATGGTAATTACTTGAAGCCATCGATTGTGGCTGCTGGATTGGATCCAGATAATCTTCCTGAAAGCGATCCTTCAAAAATGAATTTTGGTTCCGGGAGTAGTTCAAAGGCAAAAGCCTGGAAAGATATCTGGGGCTGTGGTCAGGGAATTAACGCTATTAAGGAAGTTCACGCTACTGGAGATCTAGTGGCAAAGCTCAAAGCTGAGTATGAAGCGGCTAAAGCCAAAGTTCTGTCCTCTTAAGTCCCAGTTTTGTCCTTTACGAAAGCTCGACAGAAATCATAAGGATGGGAGCAAAATCAGGATAAAGTATGAAAAAAAGGCCGAGTAATTAATTAAAATTACTCGGCCGAGGGAGAGTCACTGGAGAGTCAGCTAGTTCTCAAAAACAGATGTTACTAAGGTGTCGCTAAAGTCTTACTACTGAAGTGCCGCAGTGAGATTTGCTATCGGCGATAACTGATCATAATTTGTGTTCGCATTTTTATCTTTACTGTTAAAGGACATTGCTAGTTCTAGATCTTTAATAGCACTGTCTTTATCACCGCTCATTGCTTTGGCAATAGCCATGTTTGAATAAATGGAAGCGGTCGCTGAATTGATAGCCATTGGACTTACCGCAAAAGCTTTTTTAGTTTTGCTAATGGCTGCGTTACAGGTACTAATTGCTTGGTCGAAGTCTTTAAGCAAAATCTGTGCAACACAGAGGTTGTTGGCTTCGAAATGGTCAAGGCCGGTCAGACTGACTCCGCCAAATGTTGATTGAATACTTTCGATATCCGCAGAGATAAGGCTTCGGTATCCTATAGTGTCTCCAAAGGCAGTTAATCGGTATTCTGCTAGAGCTGAGCTTGCAGCTGTTATTGATAAAGCGCCGGCAATAAATAGTGAAGCAATGCGTGATCTAGCTTTCGTAAATTCCATGTCGTTCTCCAATAAAGTAAAGTAAATAGGAACCAAAAGAGGTAAATGAATAACTTGGTATAATCATAGTGAGTGAAATGAATTTCGACAAAGTATGAATGATCACGCAATGAATGAATAAAATTCATCCATGTTCTGGAAATATCTCAGCAATCCAATCCCATAGAATGTTGACGGATTTGTTGTCTTTAGAATTATCGTTCAAAACCATCCAGTAATAATCCTTTGTTACCAAATTAGTTTTATGAAGCGGCACTAAAGCACCTGTATCGAACCATGCCTGACTTACCGGCATTGGAACTAAAGCTACACCAACTCCCTTCTCCGCGGCTCTTGCTAACGCGAACATGCTATCTACAAAAATAATTTGTTTGGTTTTGCGTTTCGATATTCCCGCGCGCTTCGCCCATTGAGTCCATGCATTAGGTCGAGCTTTGTGAAGCAATATCGTTGCAGACTCTACGGCGTCCACAGGGTCGATTCCGTTGCTTTGCCATTGTTCGAACTGCTTGCGACTGCAAGCGGGGATATAGCTTATCGGGAATAATTTCTTAACATGGGATGCAGGAGGGGTGTGCTGTGAGAGAACGATATTGATATCCGCTATTGGGTTAAGGGACTCACTGGTCTCCATAGACTCGATACGCAGATCAATATTCTCATGTTGTTTGGAGAATTCACTGATTCTGGGTATGAGTAATTCGCTGGCGAAGAATTCAGGCATTTGAATTAAAAGGCGCTGCTTGCCTGAGTTTTTTTTCACGGTATCCAAAGCCTGATCAATCGCCTCAAGATAGGGATGTATTTCATCGAACAAATGGCAGCCTTCATTGGTAAGTGAGACTGAGCGAGTTTTTCGTTGAAATAGCTTTGTACCCAAATCATCTTCCAAATCGCTGATTTGATGACTGACAGCACTGGCGGTGAGACAGAGCTCGTTAGCTGCTTTTTTGAAACTAAGTAACTCGGCGGCGGTACAAAATGTACGAAGGCCGCGATGTTGAATGTGCATGTTAGGTCCAGCCTCGGATTAGAGTGGGACTAGGTTTTGGACAACACAAATGTGTTACTAGTCTACCCACATAACGCAATAACTATGCCAAGCTGAGGTGTCTGTTTTGGGGGGCTGTGAGGGGTTTTGATGAACTGTTTGCGTCATAGTGGTGCGCGATGGGTGTGCTTGCTAGATTTTGGTGTTAATTCACATTAACGACTTGCGCATTATGGTCTGCGCGGTCTTTTGATTCGTCAACATAGTACCAGCACCCTTTTATTCGTTGAAAGCGTGAGCGTTCGCGGTGCAGGCCTATCTCTCCACTAAATTCTAGAAAGTAGGCTATGAATTCCACGACTGCATCATTGTGGTTCTGGCTAGACTCAATAATTTTGAGGGATTGCCAGTTAGTAGTCTGCATGGACAGTGAGGCGGCATCGAGCCCAGCGCGATGATCTGGGTGCCATGTTGCCAGCAAATAGTCGCCATACCCTCCAAGTGCATAGGCTGTATAGCGTGATCGCATGAGCTTTTTAGCTGTTTTAGGCAGTACGGCACCCACGAGTAAGAGGCCGCAGCATTGCTTGAATGGTTTGCCTGAGTCACAGCAGCAGACAGCCGCCTTCATTGACGGTTTATCTTACTGTTTGATTGATAAGGTAATTGAAATTTCATTTCTAGTTTCATTGGTCGTTGAACTGAAGATTTCATGAGATGAGATCACCGTAGACATTGATGTTGATCGATTCTGAACAAGTTGTATCCACTATGCTCCTGCTATTCTACCCAAAAATTAGCAAATACCTGCAACTAATGAAACAGACCGCAACTCCTCTCTTCGTCGGATTACTACTGGCAGCATCGACGTTTTGTATGTAGGCAGCGGTATCTCAATCTGTGGTTGTTGCTCAGTGTCAGGGACTATGCCCAACACATCAAGCTGTGGCCCCCCCTAGAAATTTAAAACTATAATCCATCATGCCTATGCGGCTGGGCTTAATAGCCAAACAGGTCTCGCCGATTGCGTCGCCCATAGAATGACCAGGGAGGCTGTGGGTGTCGCAATGGAAGCGCCATTACGAGGACTGAGAGAGATGAAAGTGAGGTTGAAAAGCTGTTTGAACCAATTCATCCTTGAGCACTGCTGACTAGCTGATTGTATTTCAGTTTGATTATTTCGTAAAAACGCTAATAGCTAACAGTAGCCGGTTTCTGGACTAGTTTATCTACCTGTACTTTGGTCTTTCTATTGATGGTGTCAAGGGTTGACTATTGTTAAAAGTTCTCTATTGCTTTGGGTCGTAGGCTTCTAATTCTCTTCCCAAGAAATCCAAGTAGTTCTCGACTTCCTTTTTGAGGTTTCCCCAAGACTCTTCGTTAGCATCACGTAACTCTATTAGTCTTGCTTCGGCTAGCTCACCAATTTCATCCAAGTGGTTGATTTTTTTTACGATAGCAGTATGCTCCTCATCGATTGAATCTTGAGCTTGGAAGCGGAGTTTGGCAATGGAAAATTTATAATTATGTAGTTTCCATTCAATTTCTTTTTCGGCATTTTCTCTGTTAGTCATGATGTGCTTTCCTCTATTTGATTGTGGAGTTAAGCTCGTCTTTTTTCAC
>Ga0307488_10003451_pt1 | contig 13227 bp, 10 predicted proteins | sample SB02metaG_FD_202248 | JGI IMG/M metagenome (GOLD analysis project Ga0307488, IMG submission 202248) | Sea-ice brine microbial communities from Beaufort Sea near Barrow, Alaska, United States - SB 0.2 | ecosystem: Environmental > Aquatic > Marine > Coastal | place: USA: Alaska | collected...
GAATATTGAATTCTTCGGATCCTGTTTCAGTGTATTCAAGGTAAGAAAAATCCCTCAGAGCTTGGTCGTAGAGCACCGCTACATAAACAGGCAATTTGCTAATATTAGGCGTAGGAAACTGCCCTTCTATCACCACGTTATTTACACCACAGTTCGCTAGACAAAGAGCGAACATGGATACTAGAGCGATTTTGCTTAAGTGTTTATTCATTATCCTTTTGACTCAATTGAACTCAAAACCAAACGCTAAGGGGACTGAAACATCCAGGCAAAGCTATCTGAAGTCGTTGAGGCCTACAAATGTACCACCATTTCGTGACGTCATCTCGCGCATTAAGGTGGCATAGCGATAAACACTCTGTCTGAAGCGCTGCGGAAAGTCGAAAATGACAGGAAAACCAATACCGTGAATTCTTACTAGCCTATTCCCATTGGCGTCTTCTACGTTGATTCTATCTATGGTTTGAAGCACATTGCGGATAGAGCCCCCTGGCTGAAAATCATCTCCAAGGACGTAAATGCTGATTTTCTTATCGGGGGAATAAAATGTATTGATAGCCCGTGTTACGCCTTCTACAGGGCTACTATTACTGTAAGGTTGCCAATTCCGAAGCGTGGAGATAATTCGGCTACGAGTGGAAGGCGTATCAGGCATCCACTTACCCGCATAGGAATTGAACATATAGTCTCCCATATCGTTCATTATTTGAATCCCCTTAACTTCGGGATAAACATCAAGAGTATTGTCGATCACCCCCAACATTTTATTCCAACTAGGGTTGTTAAACATACTGCCTGATGTATCGATAATAAAAATAATATATTCGCTATCTACAGGCACACCGCCAACGGCGTTGTTCTCTGCTGCTGGGCTATTCGCCAGCAGGCGCTGCATTTCATCAGTTAAGGATTGTTCAGCAATCGCCAACTTGCCGGCTTCATCGGTGGTTTCATCGGACAGCTCAGTTGTTGTCTGATAACGCCCCTCGATGTCATTTAGATCTCTGCGTAGCCGCGCGACTCTATCGGTGAGCGCAGACAGTTGCTCATGCTTTGCGTTGAGTTCCCGATTCAGTATTGTGGTTTCGCCCCGAATCGCAAACAGAGATTCCTGTAGTTCGATAACTCTGCCCTCCAGCGGGACATCGACTATCTCCAAAGTCACTGGGTCGTTAATCTTGGTGATTATTAACAAGATTATCATCGCCCCGAAACCACAGGACGCCACGTCTAAAAAAGACACAGTAAAGGAATCAGATTCGCGGTCTCTACGTCTCATTTTTACTCCTCACGCTCACGAAGAACCTAGTTGTTCTACTTTTCATGTCGGTCAAGATCGATGCCGAATTCAATGCTCACTAAAATACACAACATAAGGCTAAGGCCAATCTTTAGAAGGGGTCAAATAGGACCCTTTCGAAACCTGAGCCAGCTCCCAAAACACTGCAGAGGCAGATGGATCGCCTTCTAGAGGCATTAAAATAATATTTACCGGTATTCCTCTAGGCAACTCGGTGACAGCATCTTCAAACAGCTCTGCACGTCGATTCGGAGTTACCAGTCCATTAGGGTCACTGCGATCATCTAGCGTTGGTAGACCGTCGGTTATAAGAAAAATATTGTCCGGCAGCGGATTCATGTTGGCGACCCCGCGAAATACCTGTTCCATATTAGTGCCATTGTTGGGGATCGTATCGCCTATATTTATAATTGCTTGGTTTAACTGATCCCGGTCAGCCACTTCCAACCACCGGGCCTCGCTCCCTGGGATGGCACTTGTGTAGCTGTTGTTGAAGGACCAAATTTGATAACGGCTGGTTATAGGTAGCTGAGTGCTTATCCAATCTATAGTTTTGACTACTCGACGCCACTTCGGCGCCTGCTTTTTCCGCTCATCTGACAAGTTTCGAGTTCTAATAATATTAATTAGCGTGCTATCCAGCATGCTAGTGGAGCTGTCGACCAAAATTAGAATCCGCTGTCCCCCTAAGAAGAACCCAGACAAATATTGTCGATTACCGTCGCCAATGTACTGCCTGACATTATTACCTTCTTGCTCAAAAGCGCTAGCCTGCAATCTCAATAGTTCTTCTTCAAGCGCCTTAATGTCCGAACGTAGTTTTTCAATACTCTCGACACTGGCGATACTGGAGTTTTCCATAGACGCCAGCTCTTGTAGAAAGGTGTCAATTTGATCTTGAACTTGTCGCGCTAGTCCCTGAGCTTCAACAACTTCAAAGGTGGTATCAGAAAGGGTATTACGCACCCTCACCAAGCCAAGCTCTCCTTCTAGCACTTCTTCCTCTAGAAGATTAATTTCGGCTGCTAAACTCGGATTAGCATCGTTTTGAGCAGTGATACTCGAGTGATCCATAATAAGGAAAATTAGAATTACAGCACCAAAACCGCAAAACATCACATCCAAAAAGGCAAGGCTTAAGGGAGTGGATACTCTACGATTCGACTTTCTAGACATTTTGCACCTGAATTGCTGTCAGTACATCACCTTGGATGGCGAATTGAATCTGGTCGCCGAGACAAATTTTCTGCAGCCCTTTCACCGGTTTTGAATTTAAGTAAAACTCAAGTTCACCGCTCTCAATAAAAGCGCCTGCGCTATTAACATGAGTCTCTCCAAGCAAGGTCGGCAAGTCGCCTGCTGAGATATTGATTGTTTTGGGTCTAGCCCCTGAGCCGTTTTTTTCATTGTCAGGATTACGAATTTGAATACCTCCAAGCGCCACGGCTCTACTGCGGTAAACGAGGTGAGTGGGCGTCTCACCGCTGTCTGATTCACTTTTTTTGTGAGCACCGGTTGAATTCGATCCACCTGCAACAGGAAGAGACTTTACTAAATGAATTTCCTCTCCCGGCGTCACTATTCTATCTACATGGTCCAGGCAGGCTCCAAGTATCTCATGGCCTTGCAAAACTTTAATGGATTTGAACTGAGGTAAACTAGCCATATAGCCGGGCAATGATGCCAAGCCTTTATTAAGAATAAGAGTAGAGTATTGATCGCTAAGTAAAGGCTCAAGCTCTTGGTTAATTTTCTTATAGTGACTTTGCAAACTAGCAATAAGGCCTTCCTTCGGCATTTTTGCAACATGCAAGGCATCACTAGTTTTCAGCTCCAACATTAAATTAGTCTGAGAATCATCATATTGACTGAGCCAAAGCGGTAACTGGCTATAGAGAAGCTGCTCGTACTCGGCATTATGTTGAGGATTAAAACGGCATTGTTCGATAAAGGAGTCGGTAGCTTTCTGCATCATCAAATTAATGAAATTCTGACTGCCCACACCAGGAATCTGAACAAAAGATTCAGAGGTTAAAAAGCCATTGCTGAAGTTAAGTTTGGTTACAACAATCTGATGGAGTTGCAAATCGATAAATAAAGATGATTCACGAATCCCAGCGGCAACCCCAGCAGCAAGACCTGAGTCAACTACGCCTATTGGATTGATAGGGCTGTGCTTCGCTAACCCCAAAAGTATAGCTAGCTGCTGAGGACTGAAACTTCCCGGCACTGCAAGAATAACATCAGACTCAATGTCTCCTATTTCGGCGAGGTGCAAAAGATGGGCAAACGCTATATCCGCTGAATGCCTGAGATGATTGCCATGATTCAAGGGTTCCATACTGAGTTCGTACCAGTATTTATTATAACTTTTAGTCGGCTGCAAGCGCGCTTGCTGCTCTGCACGCTCACCCAATAAAAGCTCGTTGCCAACCACCAGAGCAAAGCCAGGGCTACTAGCGACGATTCCAGCATGGTCGCCAACTTTAATTCCTGCGTCGTTAAGTTCTATTATTTTCAAACTCATGGCTATGCTCTGTCCGGAACCTGCAGGTTGCTAATTAGCTTCTCATCACAGTAGTGCTGGCAGTCCAAAACGAGACGGTCCTGAAGCAATTGCAATTGGTACAAAACGAAGGTCAACAAAATGCTAACAACCAAGGCAACAAAGGTTGAATTAAAGGCAACCCCGAGACTCACCGTCACCCCTACAATATCACCGGCAACTGCTTGATAAGCCTGCCCTAGAGCTGTCCCGATACCGCGAACCGTTCCCAAAAAGCCTATAGATGGGATTGCCCAGGCTATATAGCGCACAATGGACAATTCTGTTTCCATGCGATCAGCTTCAGACTCGCAGGTATCTTTTACAATAGTTGATACGTCCTGAATGTTGCGCGTACTTTGAAAGCGCTGCAGACCTGCCAATAGAGCCCGCGGAAGCAAATACTGCTTTTCACGCTCACCTAGGGCCTGAACTGGTCGTGCATAGTTTCTTGCGTCTTCTGGTAGAATACTCATACCGTCAGACAATTGAATAAGAGTTTGATCAAGTAGTGCACGTTGCCTAATGGTCTGTTGAGTTTTCATGCCTATAAGAGCCGCTGCCCACAGAAATAATATTATGCAGGTTTCTTGCTCAAGGTCTTTCAAAATAATATAGACTGACCGTTCTGGAACAAAATCTGGATTAGATTCCTGCAGGAAACTCTGCTGCTCCTGTACAGCCTCGGCGGTAGGTCGAATCACTGTCACATAAGCCGCGTGTACGACGATTAGCGCAACAATAAGAGGCACTAACTGCCACATAGCTTCAGACAACAAACCTTGCTTCATACTCAATCCTTTTCTAGTTTATAAACCACTTGTTTTAGTGTGGCAAAGAATCCCTAAATCATTATATATTTGCAGGAAAAGAAACACCTAAATCCTGTGATATCTCCTCGGTTGGGATAAACCTCTGGGATGCTTGTGCGTCATCTTCTTGTTGTGATTCTATCGAGCCGTTTTCGGTGACTGGCTCTTCATCTAGTACTAGCTCATTTGACACTTCAGGCTCCTCAAGCTCTATTACACTAGGCTCATTGGGAGTTTGATCTTGCGCCATTACATTAGCGCTAGCCAATACAAGCCAGACCGCGTACACCTGAGTTAAATTTCTCATCATCACTCCTCTAGATACCTAGCGATTCTAAATCCAACATCGTCTCGTGGCTCTTCACCGAAATCTCTAAACGATAGTCGTATCTCAGAAACAGAACCATGGGCCCAGCTAGAGCCGCGAATTGTGTGAAACTGACCGTTTACAGAACCCAGCGGGTCAACTTCAGCGCCATCGGCTGATCCAACTGAACCGTAGTAGTCATGAACCCATTCCGAAACATTGCCTGCCATGTCAAACAGATCATTTTGGTTAGCGGTAAAGGATGCCACCGGAGCCGTTGCCAGATAGCCATCTTCGTAATCAAACATGACCTCCCCGAGATAACTTCTCGCCGTAATATCTGCAAAGTTGCCGGCTTTATCTGGCGGGGGCAGTTGTGTGCCCCACGGATATTTCAAGAGATTTCCACTACCATCCGCCCTTGCGGCCCATGCCCATTCAGCTTCAGAGGGCATCCTGTAACCAGTAGATTCTGAGTTATAACCAACAACTTCGCCGTCTAAAACATCGTAAAAAGGCTCAATAGACTCTTGCTCGCTGAGCCAGTTAGAGAAAAGCGCGGCTTGTGTCCAACTAATTCTTACGACGGGCTGGGCCTCATTGTTTAGACTCAAACCCTGCAAAATTCCAGAAGAATGCTCGCTATCGAACAGTCTGAATTCGGCGTTAGTCACTTCTTTATAACTTATATAAAATGGCCGTACTAAATTTATCTCTCGCAGATTTTCATTTGACCTGCGACCGGCTTCACGGCGAGATGCGCCCATTGTAAAAGCGGAAGGATAAAAAAGTTTAAGCGACTGACCAGCAGCGTTACTAATAACCGGTTCGATCTGGTCTAGTCGCGCCTGCTCCAGCGACTTAAGACTCACCCGGATTACTTGGTCCAGACCAGGTCTGGAGGTGAATTCCGTTGTAAAAGGTACGTAGCCGGCCTTACGTACTTCGATTTGCTGACTTGCTGCCATTAGCTCAAGCGTTTGATTTGCAAGACCACGAAGCTCTCCATTAACATAAAGCTCTGCATCTTCAGGCTGACTAATTACCTGAACATTAGCCAGCACGGGATCCAAGCTAACACTTACCCCACTTTCTTGATTGGCCTGGGTTCTAATGCTACGTTTATGGGAATTATATCCATTTTTAAAAAAGGTGATTTCGTGGTCAATATCCGGTGCCAAGGAAACCTCAAGCGGTGTTAAACCCTTAAACTCTCCTCCTATAGTCACCGAGGCTGATGATGGTGAAGACTGGATGAAGACTAGTCCATCTGCCGGCTCCAATTCTATATCAGGGATAACAAAATCTTCTCCCGCAAAAATATCAAAGTCTTCCTGCCATACCTTATGCCCTAGGAGCTTCAGGGTGAGGTCGCGCTGACCTTGAATGATTTCCGCATTCATAGGGGTGATACCAATAAGTTCGCCATCGACCATGACGTCCGCTCCGGCAGGACTTGTTTTCAAGCTGACAGTCGCCCAGGCAGGCTCTAATTGAGCCTCAAAGCTCTGCTCTACAGACCGTCCCTCCACTAAAATTGTCTGCCCAAAGTCCAGGTAACGGTCCTTTGATACGGTTAGCTGCCTCTCGCCAGCCTCAACCAATATAGACACCAAAGGGGTATCACCAAGGTCTATGCCATCGACTTGCACCCTAGCGTTGATCAGATCCTTGGTAGCAAAACTTAAGATCCCCGGAAGCTTCTGCATTTCATAAAAGTGGGTCTGAGTCTGCTCTGAACTAACCACCAATGTAGTTTCGCTGTCGTGATAACCCTCGTTCCCTAATTTAATATCGTAGCTGCCTGAGCGAATTAAATAACGTGGTCCCAACTTGAATTTCAAGCCGCCGCTAATCTCAACTACGGCAGTAACTGGGTTTGCTTCGATGGAAACAGATTTCGCCGTCAATACAAACCAAGCGGCGAAGCCTGAAATACTGAAAAATGCGGCCAAAACAAAATGAATAGGTTTTAGCTTGAACGAAACACCGGCTGTCTTATTTTCATTAGGCGTAAAATCTATTGGTATTATCGGGTCGTTAGAATCGTTCGGCACATTCTTAACGTTAGGGTTATCCATCGTTATCGCCTATTGCTGGGAGCTATAGGCTCGTCACATTGCACTATTACTAAGCTTGGCGTTTGATCAAATCCCACTACAAATTCCTTTCTAACCTCTCTGTAACCGGGCCGCTTTCCAACGGCCACGTAGTTACCTGGCTTGAGTGACATTTTCTGCTGCTCAAAAAGTCCGAAGTGTTCAATTCTAAGAAGTGTTACATCGGTCAAATTGTCAGATATGAATTGGACGTTAATTGGTATTTGGGAGTTTTCTAAATACCCTTCCAATAGATCGAGCTGAGTAGACAAAACTGGACCTGGCTCATCGATAGCCCGGCCTGTGTAATAAACATCGATGGTTTGCTGATAGACGTCATCTTCGGCAAGCCGCTGAGGATTACTGTTTGCTGCAACCAACAAGGAATTTAGTCTTTCTCGTTTAATCGCATAATCCTTGCCGTTGATTGCGAATAATAAATTTGAATCGATTATTAAAACCTTGTCATAGTTATCAACGGCCTCTTGCCATTGCTCGGCATTTTCTGCAAAGTCGATCGCCTGCCTAAGGACATTTATTTCTGCGTTTGCAATTTCATTTTCAGCTTGAGTTATGGCCGCCTGCGCCTGGTTTTGATTAATTCCCATGTTCGCAGCATTTTCGAATTGCGTGATTGCAACGTCTGCGTCGCCGGTTTCTAAAGCTGTATAACCAGCAGACATGATCGAAGAAAATTCTCGCTCGCGGATCATTGCGACTACTTCATCTCTTTTGGCCGGAGCAATTAGATTGCGACCATCCAAACTAATAACGCGATCAAGTAGGTTCCTTGCTTGCTCGAGGCCACCACCTTCAATTAGATCATCAGTTTGGTTTAAAAGATCAACTACCTCACTTAATGTTCTTGAGCGCTCTAAACCAATTAGAGCAGCTTCATTAAAGGAGTCTAGAAGTAATGCGAGAGCATATTTTTCTTCTGCAACCAACGCATCACCGGCTATGAAGGCAGCCTCGGCTTCTATGAGTGTTTGAGCTATAACCGTTGGCACAGAGTCTCTGAGTTGCGCCAATTGATCGCGCCCAAGCCCATAGACTTCTACTGCCAATAAAAATTCTTGGGTTCGATAATATCCATCGCCAGTACTTGCTTGAGACAACGCTTCTTCAAATTGACGCTGTCCCCAATCAGCAACATCTAAGGCTGAAAGCTCCCCTTGAATTTCAAGCAATTCAGCTAATACGTCTTGTGCGTTTTTCCTCTGGATAGAGCGCTGCGCTTCTTCAAACGGGGATATTTCTAATTCTTGCTGGGAAGCTGATGAAGGCACAAACTCGATAATATCAACACGCCTTTCTAAAGGTAACTCATATTCAGTAACCAACACCGGCAGGACAAAAACTACCAGTAACGCCACTAGCAATAAACCACCTAATCCAAGCCAAAGAATTATAGGAGGCTTATCAATTGGAGCTTGAGGGCTAGCCGTTTTAAATACTGCATTTTCATCGACATGATCGAGGTTAGCACTTTCGCTTCTTTTATCAGACATAGTAGTTACTGCACAGGTGAATCAAGTTTGCTTATCGTCGTCTAAAGTCCGCCGACTTCTGTTGCGTAGAGGTCTGCTAACACTTCCTTCCATTGAGCATATTGTTCTTTAACGGAACCGGTTAATGTAATGCTGCGATTATCTAAATCCAGAACTCTTGGGGAGACTTCATTTTCAAGTGATTGACCAAGTTCTTCTAAAGCATCCATGTGAATTCTTGCTTCTGCCCGCTTATCGAATCCACTTTTGATGAGAACCGCGCCGGCTCCAACCCCAATAGCACCACCTGTTTGTGTCGCGTAATTCCCGCCACTAGAGGCCGCCGCTAAACCGCCAAGTACAACTGCCGTACCAGCAATAAAACGTCGCCGGGCAGAGTTTTTCAAATCACGTACTTCAATGGTTTCTTCATAGCTTTGTTGACGCCATGAATCATAAGGTAAGCGCATTTGTCTTACGTATGTCGCGTAGTAATCCTGCACGGTATCAATAAACATAAAATCACGTTCGCGAATCCCTCTCACTCTTTCTAATAACGGGTCCGATTCCGCCGGCAAACTAACTACTTCCAAGTTTCCATTTGAATCTTTTGTGAGGTACTGGCCAAAAGCATCCGGAGAGAATCTCTGGGCGAATAACATTTCGGACACTGTGCGGATTTCGGTAAGCTCATCGTTCTTTAAATTGCGCTTACGGTATTCGAGTAGATCATTCGCGATGGTGTTGTAAACAACTTGGAACGGATCATTTTTTTGACGCTCACTGGGCTCGTAACTGAACTTGCTAACCTCTTCTTTATACTCTTTCGTATACCACTGCCGCCCGGTGGAATCGGATACTTCGATCCGAATCGCCATTTGCTCGCCATTGGAGCTAAGAATTGTCCCTTTGATGGAGACATCCATTGGGCTCTCTTGGTTTGGCATGACTCGCACGATACCCCAATTGGCGGATCGCTGAAGTGTTTCGGAAAGTAGAAAAGGCGCATAGCGGGACTCCGCCACACGAATTTCATGATTGGTTACGTCTTCTTCGCTCTTCTTAATCTCATCTAAACCAGGATCAAATACTGCCACTCCAACATCCAGCAGTAAGTATTCCGGCGTATCTTGGGAATCCTGCACAATCGGGGTGTAGTTAGTCGATTTAACAGTGTGTGTTGCACAAGAAACTAAAAAAAATGCGGCCGTTAAAAGAGTGGTTAGATTTCTAAATGGAGTTCTCATTGTTCCTCACCAGTACCTGTATATTTTCTATATTCATCCCAAATCGCTTCACGCAACTCCGGGTCTGGTTCGCTCATAGCCAATTCTCGAATTTGCCTCGCAACCACATCATCATCTCTGCCACTGGGAATGTCATCTGGCGCCGGGAATGTTTCTGGTGGAGTTTGGCTGGAGTTTGGCCTCTGGGAAGTCGCCACTGAACTCGGTGTCTCGCCCTCTGCTGGAAGTGTTTGCGGCTGGCCTTGAGCGCCTCCTGCGGCACCTCCACCTGCCGAACCACCCGGGGCTGAACTACCTGCAGCATTGCTTTCATTTTGAGCACGCTCACGTTCACTTAGAATATAGCCATCGAATGTTTCGTAGCCTTTTCTAAGCCTCTCATCAAGAACTTGAATTCTTTCAGCGTTGGTTAGAGCACCACTGCCTCCCGGGCCACTTGTCCCACCTGCAGCTCCACTTGGAAGGGTTTCTAAACTATAATCCCCACCAGGGGGGCCGCTAAGACCTGAATTTCCCGCAGAACCGCCACTGCTGGCACCTTGACCATTGCCTAAATCCCCAGTCGAACTATCTCGCCCTTGCCCTGAGCCGCCTTCCTCACCTGGGAAACGTGATTCTCCACCAGCACCCTGACCAGACGTTGTGCTCGACCCGGATTGACCTTCTGGAGACTCTTGCTCAGAACCCTGTCCTTGAGTATCTCCGGAGCCTTCAATGCTCGGAGGGAAAGATACGGTTCGCTGCTTACCGCCCCCGCCAGAGCTAGACGAACCCGAGGCTTGTCCTGCGCCCGCGGTGTTAGCCTGACTTTGACCAGAAGAAGTATTGCCCGTGCCCGCACTTCCTTGAGAGGTACTAGCTTGGCCCTGCTTTTGCGAACTGCCTGACTGACCTACCCCTTGGGTTTGGGCGGCAGAACCTGAAGAGCTATTCTGCCCTTGCGATTGACTTTGAGATTGGCTCGAGCTACCGGACTGAGACGATTGGCTCGGGCTTGAAGGCAAGTTAGAACTAGGGTTAGAAGACGAGCTAGAACTCGGGCTAGGCGCAGGAGCAGAGCTGCTAGAGCTTTGGCTCGACTGGCAACCAAAAATTGCGAGACTTAAGCCAGCCACTAAGGCCAAGCGTGGAATTTGATTCGTTACTTTATGCATAATTTATTTCGCCAAGCCTGCACTAACAACCCATCGAGTTGATTAGCGTTTTATGATTTTGGACGCCTCTATCTTACGAAAACAGCGACCTATAATTTTCGGGTAGACAGCACTGACAAAAAATTAGCCAGATTACGCGTTGCAGTATTGCAAAACTCTGCTGAACAGGGTCTTAACAGAATAAAAAACAACAATTAATGCTAACCCTTATATCAGTGCATTAGTACCAATACCGGTAGCGAAACTGATTGCCAATCGACCTTACAGCAACCCCATCTTCAAGCACAGGCCGGAACACTGAACTTCTAACCTGCCGCTGAAGTTTCCCCAAAATAAGGGCGTTTTCTTCGGTTTCACCGCTAACTATTACTAAATTTCGGACAATTCCGTTTTCGGTTACATCAAAACGTAGATCCACAAAACCAACTTCAAGTTCCTTAGTGTCTTTTCCTTTATCCGATGCAAAAACCAAACTGGTGGGGGCGTCGAGAAAAGTAGGCAAAGGTACTACGTGACCAAAAAATTCTGCTAAGGGCTCCGGAGGGTCCTCCAAGCCAGCAATTATCTGCCAAGCATCAGCGTACAGCTGCGCGGCAGCTTTGCGCCGACCGAACATCAAATACCAGTCGCCTAAATTAGCATTCGCTTCGGCCAAAGACATCGATAGTCCATCTTCCACCTGTCGTTGAGCGAGAATATTCAGAAGCGCTTCCTCGCCTGCTTGAAAGCCTCGAGATACCACGCGCTCGGAGCTTATCAACCTTCGCCGCAGCTGGTCTTGGTTAAGACGAAACTCCGGCCTCTCCATTTCGTTCATTAGCTCAGGATGCTGACTCACCAGATAAGAGGCATTTGCAATGCTTTGTTGGTAGTCAACGTAGCGCTTATCAGAGCGACCAAAATGGACATCAACCATATTTGAAGCGGCAGCAAATAAAAGTTGAGCTGAGCTAAGCCGCAAACCTAAGCTTTTTCCTAAGCCTATATTAAAAGCCCGGAGATTCCAGCGGGCCAAACTCCCAAGCATTGGAATGATCCGAGGATCAGTGCTGCCATAGGCTTTTTGCTGAATGTAAAACATATAATTGTAAAAAAGGTCCGCTTGTTCCCAATCACCCAATGCCAGATAACTTTCAATTTTCTGCTCCAAGGCAGGAATCTGCTCTAGGGTATGCAGTCCATTGTTGATTCGGCTTACGTGAACAACCCGATCAAAAGTCTCGATGGCTGTAATATGGTCGCCTTGACGCTGCTGGAGCTCCCCTAAAGTTGCCAGACCTTCAATTAGGCCCCTGTCCCAGACTCCCCCCTCTAACTCTATTGCTTGAATTGACTTCGTGTACTCACGAATACTGCCCATACGGCTAATAAATTGAGGGTCATCTTCGGAAATAATTTCAGCTTTGGTTACAGGCCAGACAACTCGATCATCAAAACCTGAATCAATTTCAATTGGCTTATCAATAAAATACAGCCTAAATGGCCGTTCGATACTTTCAGGATCACTTTTAGATTCGCTTTCATCCTCCGCCCGACCTTCTTCTTGCCCAAAAACGTTGCCACAAAACAGGGTGGCTAAAAGACAGCTCATCGAAAGAAATTGGTGTTTACACTTAATAATCATAGCTACGCCTGAGACGTTGTGAAGCCCCACAGGACAAAACGACTATTGTCTTGCAAGATATACGATGATCGAAACAAATAACGCAAACTTACTTGCGGATATTGTTCATTAGGACTCGAGACATTACGTTATAACATCGCTGAATTTAGCCTGTAAACCTGCCACACCCTATTTGGCGTTAGTTAGTATCAACTTAACCGCTGTTAGTTGTTTCGCTTTAAACAGATATTTCCGAACTCATCGACCGTAGCACACCAGTGCTCACCGAGATAAGTGGTAGCCGAATATTCCTTCACTATGCAAGGGCCTTTTAACTCTTGGCCTGCAGATAAATTCGAACGTTCATAACATCTTACGTTATTCTCATAACCATAGACCTCAACATTCGAAGAAACATTACCTGGCTTAGAAGTTTTTAGCGTTGGCAGGTCGAATTCTTCTCCTGAGACTTTTGGCATAATTTGAATATTTACAATTTCGGTATGGGCATCAAGCTGATAGCCATAACGCTGTTGGTGCAATGACGCAAATTTGGAAAACGTTTGCTGCAAGCCTTGCCAAGCAACGCTTAGGGTAAACGACTGCCCAACATAACGTATGTCTGCTCGCCGCTCGATGCTAATTTCACCTAATTCAATTTCCGTTATAC
>Ga0307488_10003452_pt1 | contig 13220 bp, 7 predicted proteins | sample SB02metaG_FD_202248 | JGI IMG/M metagenome (GOLD analysis project Ga0307488, IMG submission 202248) | Sea-ice brine microbial communities from Beaufort Sea near Barrow, Alaska, United States - SB 0.2 | ecosystem: Environmental > Aquatic > Marine > Coastal | place: USA: Alaska | collected 2017-05-06
GTGACCACAACCACATGACCGGTCACCATTTTTTGATGGTCAGACGCCATACCCTTGATCAACCAGCGCTTCAAATAATAGAGCGGGATCGGTTTACCACGCACCACGACCACTTCCTGACCGTCGACCACATTGGTTTTGGTTAAATCCAGATGAAAGATCTCACTGACACTGGCCAGCGGCAAGGCAAAGGCCTGATTCTGGATGACCACCATCAAGGTCGGCATAATCGCCAACGTTAACGGGACTTTAATACTGATAGTGGTGCCGATATTTAATTGTGATTCAATATCGATCGTGCCATTTAACTGGCCAATCTTGGTTTTAACCACATCCATACCCACACCTCGGCCGGACACGTCGGAAATAACATCCTTGGTACTGAAGCCAGGTGAGAAAATGAGATTAAAACACTCTGTGTCGCTCAGTCGGTCGGCGGCATCCTGATCCATTACCTTTCTCGACACCGCCAATGCGCGCAAGGTATTGGGGTCCATACCGCCACCGTCGTCCATGATGGTGAGTAAAATATGATCGCCTTCTTGTTGCGCGGCTAGGACGATCCGGCCCATTCTTGGCTTGCCATTGGCCGCCCGAACATCCGGAGTCTCGACACCATGATCCACTGAATTGCGCACGAGATGGACCAGCGGATCGGCGAGCGCATCGACCAAATTTTTGTCCAGATCGGTTTCTTCACCGACCATTTCTAAATTGACCTCTTTCTTTAAGGTCCGGGCTAAATCGCGCACCACACGCGGAAAGCGGCCAAATACTTTTTTTATCGGCTGCATGCGGGTCTTCATCACCGAGGCCTGCAGGTCAGCGGTGACGACATTTAAATTACCAACCGCTTTCTGCAATGCCTCGTCGTCGAGTTCTGCCCCTAACCGGACCAATCGATTGCGCACCAAGACCAGCTCACCGACCATATTTAGGATGTCATCTAAGCGCTGAGTATCAACCCGAACCGTGCTTTCCTGGGCGTTGGTGGAGCTTTTTGCCGCGCCATTCGGTGACCGCCTGTCGACTGCAGCTGCCGGGGCCGGTGTGGCGACGTCAGCCTGAGCGGCACCCGTCGAGATCGGCGCCGTAAAGACGGGCTCGGCGGGTCTTTGCGGCGGCACCTGTTGAGCTCGGACCGGCGCAGGGCCATCGATATTGGCGAACTGCCCTTTGCCGTGTAATTGATCCAATAGGGCTTCAAATTCAGCATCTGAAATATCATCAGACCGCTCGGGCGCTTTTTCTGAATCCAGGTCGGAGTCATTATTTGACGCGCCGTGCTTGCCCTTACCATGCAATTGATCGAGCAGGGCTTCAAATTCATCATCGGAGATCTCGTCACTCGCCACGCCGGGTTCCGAACCGGCGCCGGCCTCGGCATTCGAGGGGACCGGCGCAATGGCATCCAATAGCTGCTCGAATTCCGCATCGCTAATGTCTTGCCCCGCCTCCCGGTGGCCTACTGCCGAGGAGTCTTTAGCGGCGTTAATGCTGGTTAATTCCGATGCGTTTGCCGACGTGGCTTGCGCATAAAAATGCAGGCGTGCTAACAGTGTGCTATCGGCGGCGGCCAGGGCCTCTCCGGCACTCACGGCGGTGAACATATCATTGACCACATCGAGCGTACTCAAGACACAGTCCATCAGATCGGCGTCGACGGTGCGCAATCCATTACGTAGGGTATCAAAGACATTTTCAGCCACGTGACAGCAATCGACCAACTCGGTCAACTGCAGAAATCCGGCGCCCCCCTTGACGGTATGAAAGCCGCGAAAGATAGTATTCAACAAATCTCGGTCATCGGGACGGCTTTCCAGCTCAACCAGTTGCGCCGATAGCTGTTCTAAGATTTCACCCGCTTCAACCAAAAAATCTTGCAGAATTTCATCATCCGCTTCGAAGCCCATCGTTGTGCTCCTTAAAAACCCAAGCTGGATAATAGATCGTCGACATCGTCTTGATTGGCTACTACATCAGCCTGATCGGGTCTAATTGCTGGGCCGTGACCTTGCGTATCGTCTCGAGCGCTATCGCGGTGTGCATCGTTGCCGTGCGCGATAATGCCGGTGATGGCCTCTACCTGGCTAGCCATGAAGACCAGCTCGACCAGGCTACTTTCAACTTCTTTAACCAGGACCGTTACCTTATTAATAACCTGACCGGTTAGATCCTGAAAATCCTGCGCCAACAATATTTGCGTCATATTGCCCGACAATACAGCGGTATCGACGTCCAACTTTTGGAAATACTGATCTAGCCGCCAATATAGGGTGCGAAATTCCGCCGGCGTCATATCCCGCTGTACCATCCGCTGCCACTCGAGTTTGAGGACACTAGCCTCAAGTTGAATGGCCGTTACCAACGGCAAACTGTCTTCCACCAGATCCAGCGTACGATTCGCGGCGCGTTCGGTCAGCTCGATAACATAACCAAGGCGATCGCTGGCCTCGGTTAGTTCGGAAACCTCGTCTGTGGGTTGACTGTCGATGGAAAAATTGGTTATGGCATTGTGCAAGGCCCGTGTGAGTCGACCGATTTCTTGGTACAGACCTTTATCGCGTACATTTTGCATTTCTTGTAAGTTGACGAGTGCCGAGTCGAATTGGCCATTGCAGATATTATCGTGCAGCAACAAGGCCTTTTCGCGCAGATTCTCCATCACATCAGATTCACTACTTAGCTGAGGTGCCCGGGCATGTTGCAGTTCGATCAAGATTTGAACGGCCGCTTCGATATTATTGTCGTTGGCACAGGCGAGCAATTTTGGCGCCCTATCTTTCAATAAGCTCGCGAACTGTTCCGGTTCCGGAGTCCGTTCAGTCATAAGCACTTCCAAAGCCCCTCTCAGCCGACACGCTCAAAAATCTTTTCGATTTTTTCTTTCAACGCGGCTGCCGTGAAAGGTTTCACGACATAACCGTTCACGCCGGCTTGCGCGGCAGCAATAATCTGATCTCGCTTGGCCTCAGCGGTGACAATTAAAACTGGGATGGTTTTTAATTGCTCATCTGCGCGTATTTTTTCCAACAACTGCATACCGGTCATGCCCGGCATATTCCAATCGGTGACGACAAAATCAAAGGTGCCATTTTTCAACATCGGCCAAGCAGTTGTGCCATCATCAGCCTCGTGAGTATTGGTAAACCCTAGATCGCGCAACAGATTTTTGACGATGCGGCGCATTGTTGCGAAATCATCGACCACTAAGATTTTCATTCTTTTGTCCAAGAGGGCCTCCTATATCTTAATCGGGACTGGATCTATTCTATTTATAATAGACGGTGCTCAGCCGTACACACTTTTAAAACCTATTCCAGAGCAAATACCCGCTTTGCCATTAGTCGTTTGCCGACCCGCTAAGGGCTCTAAATTGACCAACGACAAGGGCGTGGCTGTGCAGCAAAAAATAATGCGATGAGCAAGGAATTGGAGAGTATCGGCAGGGGCTGGGAAAGTATCGACGAGGAATGGTAACGTAATGGCAGGGAGCGTTAGCGGCCATCAGAATGATGGCAAACTTTATAGCCAATCACGCAATTTAGAGCGCAACCGAAGGGTCGCTTGGGAATGGATTTGACTGACTCTGGATTCACTGACGCCTAACACGGCGCCTATTTCTTTGAGGTTCAGTTCTTCGTCATAGTAGAGCGACAAGACCAACTGTTCGCGCTCCGGCAAAGCCTTTATGGCACTGATCAGCCGAGCATTCATCTGATCGCTCTGGTGGCCTAGGTGGGGTGCCACGGTGTCGGACACATCTGGCCTACCCTCATCCGTTTCCGAATGATTGTTCTCGACCAGTTCTTCGAAGCTGAACAGCCGTGACCCTTGGGTGTCTTTAATCAGCATATAGAATTCATCGAGGCTGATGTCCAGTTCCAAGGCAACCTCAGGATCTTGGGCATCGCGTCCCTCACGCATTTCGATTACTCGGATCGCGTCGGCTATGCGTCTGGAATTGCGGTGCACGCTACGAGGAATCCAGTCGCCCTTGCGGATTTCATCGAGCATAGAGCCGCGAATTCGAATCCCCGCATAGGTCTCAAAACTGGCCCCTTTGCCGGCATCATAATTGTTCGCCGCTTCGAACAAACCGATCATGCCCGACTGCACTAAATCGTCCAATTGAACACTGTCTGGCAGTCGTGCTAATAGATGATGGGCGATACGTTTAACCAGTACGCCATACTGCTCTACTAACTGCTCGTAATCGATACTGCGTTGCGTGTCATACATAGTATAGCTCTGCACCGGCATGTCAGGCTGCCCCGACACCTTGAATTAAGCGTTCTACGAAGAACTCTAGGTTGCCTTTCGGCGAGCTGGGAAGTGGCCACGTGATCACTTGTTGCGCTAGATCACGATACGCCACCGCCGCTTTAGAGCGCGGATAGGCCTCTAATACGGCTTTTTGGCGCTGCACCGACTTGCGTACGGCCTCATCCATGGGAATGGCACCACTGTATTGCAACGAGACGTCCAAAAACCGATCCGTCACCTTGGCCAGCTTGTTAAACAGCATCTGACCCTCTTTGGGTGTCCGGACCATATTGGCCGCGATACGAAAGCGATTCATACGACAGTCGCGATTGAGTACTTTGATCAGCGCATAGCAATCGGTCACTGACGTGGGTTCATCGGTTACCACGATAAGCGCTTCGTGGGCGGCTCGAACAAAACTGGTCACGGTTTTAGAGATACCCGCTGCGGTGTCGACAATCAGCACATCCATATACTCGCCTAAGTCGCTAAAGGCGCTAATAATACCGGCGTGCTCGACCTCACCCAAGTTGGTCATATGCTGCGAGCCCGAAGAGGCCGGTATGATTTTAACACCGGACGGGCCTTCGACCATGATATCCAACAGGCTCGCCTGGCCGGACAGAACATCGCCGAGATTACGGTTGACCGATAGTCCCAGTAGCACGTCCAGATTGGCAAGCCCTAGGTCGGCATCTAACAGGACAACTCGCTTGCCAAGCTCAGCCAAACCAATGGCAAGATTGACCGACACATTGCTTTTTCCGACACCGCCTTTACCGCCGGTGACCGCAATTACCTGTATTGGATTTAAACTTTTCATTACCTGTTACCTCAATTCCCGACAGTGTAGATCAGCTCTTGATGTCTGCTGGTCTGCCGGCGAAATTCTATTGCGACATCAGAGGGTCCAACCAGGACACTCCCATGCAGCGCTGATCGCACAGTTCTAGCTGGCCGTCGCCAATATCTGGCGCTCTGTCTTTAAGCCTTGCGCCAATCGTTTAGTTAATTTTTGTGCATCACCGGGTTCAATATCCAGCGGTATATTTTGCCCGGTGGTGATGTACCAGATGGGCCAACGATGCTTCAAGATTGGCTCCAAGATCCCACCGAAACTGGCCGATTCGTCAAGTTTGGATAAAATAACCGCATTAAACACCAGAGATGGTAGCTGGCTAATGAAGCGAGTCACCGAGGCCAGATGCATGGTAGCCGGTAAGACTAATACCGTTTGAATTCGCGGCGCCGTCGGTTCGGTTAGCATCAATTGGTTCCAATGAACCAACGCTTCGGCACTACCGCTGGTGTCAATCAAAACGGTGCGCTTCGACGCCAAGCTGCTCAGCAAGGTCGACAATGACTCACCCTCGGTCATGGCATGGAACTCAACACCCAGAATATTGGTAACCGAACGAAGGATTTCCTGACCGCCGACCTGAAACCAATCCAGCGATACCACTGCCACTGAGTCGGCACCATTATCCTTAACACAATGAGCAGCCAACTTAGCAATGGTGGTCGTTTTACCCGCCCCGGTTGGGCCCGTTAAGGCGAACACGCCGCCCTGAGCAAGAGGCTCATAGAGAGGGCTATCCAAGGCCGATGTCAATCGCGCCAAAATCTTACGCCAGTTCTGCTCAAAGGCGTCCTCGCGATCGTATGTTTTCAACAGTTTTGACGCTAAGCCGTCGCCAAATCCGAGGAATTTTAGACGCCCTTCCAAGCGTTCATATTGCACGGACATCTCGGTCAACGGCGTATGCAGCTGTTCGGTCTGCTCCTGTAGCAGATCGCGCAAGCCATCGATCTCGCGCCGAAGCACTTTAAAATCTGCTCCCCCTGCCGCCGGGGCTGCCGGCATGGCCTGAGCGGCCCAGCCTGCGTTGACGGGCTGTGCTAACTGTTCGTTCGGGCGAGTGACCTGCGCCATTGATCGCTCAGCCAGGTTCACCTTCTTGTTGGCAACCTCAGCTCGCGGCTGGTTTTTAACCTGACTGAAGGCCTGCTGATTCTTGTTCGCCATCGAGGCAAACAGATCTTTCATCGCCTGCGGATTGAGCGGATCAGGGTCGGCAGCCTTACTTGGATTCGCTGGGGCCGCCTGGTTCGCTGGGGCCGTCTGGTTCGCTTTGACGATCTCGGAGGCACCCAGAACATCTGGGAGAGATTCCTGATAGATGGCAAACTCGTACTCATCAACGCCTGCGACAATCTCCAGACCATTACTGAGCTTGCGATTGGACAGGATCACCGCTTCAGGTCCCAGGGCTTCACTAATCGCTTTCAACCCGGACTGCATATTGGCAGCGGTAAATCGTTTAATTTTCATCAGCTATTCCTCATTGACCACCGACGGTCGCTACAATGGTAATGTGTTTGTTGTCTGGAATTTCTTGGAAACTCAGCACTTTTAAATTGGGTACCGCATGACGGACAAAACGCGCCAATAACATTCTTAAAGAAGCCGCGACTAAGAGCACCGCCGGTTTGCCTTCTTTATCGAGATTTTTCACCGTATCACTGAGTGACGACTGCAGGCGCTCGGCCATGCCAGGCTCCAAAGCAATACTGTCAAGATTTCCATCAGCACCGGCCTGTTGAATAGTCTTATGCAACAATTGCTCCAATGCTCGATCTAATGTGATAACTGGGATTTCTTTTTCACTTCCAACCAGACTTTGCACAATCATTCGGGCCAGACCCATTCGCGCGGCATTGGTCAAGACGTTGATGTCCTGTGACCTAGGCTGCAGATTGGTGATCGATTCAGCGATGCTGCGCATATCGCGAATGGGCACATTTTCAATCAACAGATTTTGCAATACTTTCAGCAATTGACTCAACGACACCGAGTTGGGCACCAGCTCTTCCGCCAATTTTGGCGAGTGTTTCGCCAATAAATCGAGCATCTGTTGAACTTCTTCGTGTCCGAGCAGCTCATAAGCGTGCTGCGCTAACAGGTGATTGACGTGGGTCGCCACCACCGTACTGGCGTCAACCACAGTATAGCCGAGGGTTTGCGCCTTATCTTTTTCCCGCAAATCAATCCAGACGGCTTCCAGTCCGAAGGCCGGATCAATGGTCTTTATACCTTCCAGCGGGCCAAATACCTGGCCAGGGTTAATCGCTAATTCACGATCGGTATAGACTTCACCGTCGGTCACCGCGACGCCCATCAGCGTCAACTGGTAAGCATTTGGCATCAGGTCCAAATTGTCACGGATATGGATCGACGGCACCAGAAAGCCCAAGTCTTGCGATAGCTTCTTCCGTATACCCTTAATACGCCCCAAGAGCTGCCCCCCTTGGGAGCGATCCACCAGCGGAATCAGGCGATAACCCACTTCCAACCCAATAACGTCAACCGGCTGGACATCGTCCCAACTCAGCTCTTTGGTTTCGCTGCTGGGCTCCAGAACCGGCGGCAGACCGCCACTGGCGCGGGCATCGCCCAATGCCTTGGGTTTATTGGCCGAGCTTCCGGATTTCATTGGCAACATCGGTTCGCCTTCGAGCGCCTTCTCCTTAAGGCTGATCCACAACGCACCCAAGCCACACAGACTCGCCAGCATCAGAAAGACAAAATGCGGCATACCCGGCAGAATACCCATGACAAAGAGCACAAAACTGGTGATACCCAGGGCTCGTGGCGTGGAAAACATCTGATTGACAATCTGGTCGCCCATCTCTTCACTGCTACTGTTCCGCGTCACCATAATGGCCGCGGCCACCGAGAGTAACAGGGACGGTATCTGTGCGACCAAGCCATCACCAATGGTCAGTAAGGCATACTTTTGCACGGCGTCGGCAAAAACCAAATCGTGCTGCACGATCCCAATAATCAGTCCACCGATGATATTGATCACCAAAATCAAGATGCCGGCGACTGCATCGCCGCGTACGAATTTTGACGCACCGTCCATCGAACCATAAAAATCGGCCTCTTGGGACACATCAGCGCGGCGAATCTTGGCCGCTTCCGCGTCGATCAGGCCGGCGTTCAAGTCGGCGTCGATCGCCATCTGCTTGCCAGGCATCGCATCCAGAGTAAAGCGGGCGCTGACTTCAGAGACTCGGCCGGCCCCCTTGGTGACTACGACGAAGTTGATAATCATTAAAATTGCAAAGACCACCAGGCCGACGGCGTAATTACCACCGATTAGAACCTCACCAAAGGACTCAATCACCTTACCCGCAGCGTCACCGCCCTCATGGCCATACATAAGAACGACGCGCGTGGACGCGACATTGAGCGACAGTCGCATCAGAGTGGCGACTAGAATAATGGTTGGGAACACCGCAAAATCGAGTGGCCGCAAAACATAAATAGTGACCAACAAGACCACTATCGATAGGGCAATATTAAAGGTGAAGAAAATATCCAAGAGCAGGGTTGGCACTGGCAGGGTCATAAGACCGAGCAAGACTAACAGTAGAATAGGTACCCCAAGCAACCGCTGACCGGCAACCTTTGCACCCTGCCCGGTATTCTTGAGTACCGCTGCGCCGTCGACATTGCGTAAGTTACTGCCGGCATTGCGAAAATTATCTAAGAGTGCCATGGGTCAATTTTCTGTCAGATTCCATAAAGTACCGCATGTAACGCAAAAATCGCGCCATAATGTGATCCATTTGACAAAAAATGACGCAAAATGCCTCAACGGTCTTCGCCGCATGCTTTAGATTGACTGAGGGTCCGGGAAATTGCCCGACTGGCAGGCTAAAAGCAAACGGCAAGGACTGTCAGAGCCAGGCCGAGGGGCTTATATACTGGAGCCGGCAACGCAAACCGTCTACCTTGGAGCGGCCGTTAATGGGCTCGCCATTGAGCAGAACCGGTCGACCCTTCCAGGCTTGCGGCACTCCAAGGGTAATCAGTTGCCACTCCGGCTTATAGTAAGATCGATCGAGTGACAGGTGGCACTCAACTTGGGCTGGGCTCTTGTGATACCCAATGGACAATCGGGCATAACGGTTCTCTGCTGGATTGACGGTCAGGCCGTCATCGTCGCGAAACAACATCCGACCGTGCTCGGCCCCGTCAACAATCAAGATGCGCAACTCCTTTTGGGCCCGCGCTGTAGAGTGCCGATAGGGCGCCAAGGGCAATATGGCCCCGGCCTTGAGATAGATCGGAATATCCTCTAAACCCGTCTGCGCGAGGACAAATTGCCCGCCAAGCACACTGCGGTCTTCGGCCAGGCTGTGCCAGAGGCCTTTGGGTAACCAGACCGAGCGAGCCACGCCACCGGCGACCAATATCGGCGCAATCAGCAGGGCATCACCGAACATAAATTGATCGCTCATGTTTTCGGTTTGCTCGACCTGCTCTTCCAGCCAAAACATCGGCCGCAGAATCGGCAGGCCGGTTTCATGGGCATCGCGAAACAGCTGATAGAGATAGGGTAAAAGCTTATAGCGACGATGCATTGCTTGGCGCACTCTAGCGGTCCAGGGCTCGGCAAAGCACCAGGGTTCTTGCCGAGCTTGGCCAATGGCGCAATGATTGCGCATCAGCGGATAAAAACAGCCCAGTTGCATCCAGCGGGTAAAGAGCTCCGGTCGACTGTCGTCCATAAAGCCGCCGATGTCGGCCCCGGTAAAGGCGACTCCGGACAAACCCATATTGAGCAGCATCGGCACGCTCATGCGTAAATGCTCCCAGGACGATCGATTATCGCCGGTCCATACCGCTGCGCTGCGCTGAATGCCGGCGTATCCGGCCCGAGTGAGGACAAAAGGCCGTTGCGCGCATTGCGCCACGATCGCACTCGCCGTACTTTCGCACATCAACAAGCCATAGGCGTTGTGCACCGCCTCGTGAGCGACCGCCGACCCGTCGATATGGTGCAGTGCATCGGCGTCCAGCGTCATACGGTCATTGAATACGGCCGGCTCGTTCATATCGTTCCAAAAACCCTGAATACCCATATCGGTATAGTAGCGATGCAGATCCTGCCACCAAGCCTGCACCCTGGGCTGAAAGAAATCGGGCCAAACCGACTCACCCGGCCACACCCGGCCTTGCCATGGATCGCCCTGGGCGGACTGGACGAAATAGTCGGCCGACATCCCTTGCTGGTAGACTCGGTAGTGCGGATCGCGTTTGACCCCGGGGTCGACGATCGGAATAACCCGCACCCCCTCTGCCAGCAGGTCATCGACCAGTTCCGGGGTTTGCGCAAAGGCCTTGGGGTCGAGGCTAAAGACTCGGTAACCGTCCATGCACAGGATATCGAGATAAAGCGCATCCAACGGCAGATCGTGGCGACGGAAACCCTCGACTATGTTCCGAACTTCCTGGCCACTTTCGTAACTGTGGCGCGACTGCTGGTAACCCAAGGCCCATTTCGGTGGCAAAAAGGGGCGACCGGTCAATTGAGTGTAGAGATCGATAAGCTCACCGATAGTCTCCCCGGTAAAGACATAGAGATCCAACGCGCCGCCATCAACGCTGATACAGACCTCATCGGTCAAACTCAGGTCGAACCGGCTGCGGCCGGGATTGTCGAGGAAAATGCCCATCCAACCCTGATCGGTCGATACCGTCATAAAAGGAATAGACTGATAGAGCTCATCGGTGGCGTCGGAGTGCGGCAAGAAAACATCTGAATTCCAAAAGGTCCATTTCTTACCCTGCTTATTCAATTCACCGGTCTTTTCACCCAGGCCGTAGACCGGCCAAGCATCGGGCAGCGCCAGATACAGATACAAGCCATCGGCACTGTCGGCATAGAGACCCCGGGAGGTTGCTAGCCCCTGACCGTGCCGATGCACGGCAATTTGCCACTGGTCATCCGGCAACCAAGACCACTCGATTCGGTTGGGCAGATCGGTTGGGTGATCGGGAATAGTGGCGGGCAAAACGGCAACACTGGCAATCAGTGGCTCGCCCAAACAGACCCGAATCAGGTTGGCTGACAGCTGGGTGACCGATAGCGGGTGTTTATCATGGTAAATACGGGTCGAGTCGCGCACCACCAGCGGATTGGAACGGTAACAAACCCGATGCTGACTTGACTGGTCCTGCCCCAATACTCTTTCAGGTTGAACGGCAAAACTGGAACGGGTATTGAGCTCAGTCATACTTTCCCATTTTATTGTTTTTAACGGTCCCCCATCCTATCGTTTGGCATATTGCAGCCCAAGGCGGAATCGGTATAGGGTTGAAATAGAAACGTATCTGGCAGAGGGTTGAAATTGACTCGACGGTTAATGATTTAACCAAGGTGGAGAGGCTGAAGGCCTGTTAGGTGGGGGCGACCCGAGAACGGGCCAGCAGTGCGGCATCTCGGGTCAAGCTATGACCGAAACGCCGTCACTGTGAAGGCAGATCAGACGGACAACTCGTCCTGCCAGATGACCGATTTGGCTTGGGTTTGTTGAGCGATACTATTGTACCGCTCTTCCAGCTGGTTACGTCGAATCTTCAGGGTCGGCGTTAACAACTCGTTTTCAATGGACCAGCTGTCGGTAACCACCACGATACCGTCCAGCCGGGCATGAGATTCCAAGGTGGCATTCACCTTATCCAGAGTCTCCTGCAGCGAGCTGCGCAACTGGTCCCGATTAGCGTTGAGCAGATGTTCCGCCAGCACTACTATGGCGACCGGCTGTTTTCGACCGGAGCCCATCACCAAAAGCTGGTCGATATCAGGATTGGCCGCTAATAAGGACTCAATCGGCACCGGTGCGACATATTTGCCCTTGGACGTTTTAAAGGTGTCCTTGACTCGCCCGATGATTTGATAGACTCCATCGGCGGACTGGGTCGCCTTATCTCCGGTGTGAAACCAGCCGTCACTGAAGCTGCGCTCAGTTTCCTCTGGGTTTTGATAATAGTGACTGAATACCGCATCGCCGCGGACCAGAATTTCACCGCTATCGGACAGGGTCATGTCGACACACTTGGCCGGTGTGCCGATGGTGCCGACCCGATCGGACCGAAACGGCAGATTCGAACAGGACAGACCAGAGGTTTCGGTCATGCCCCAGCCTTCGCAAATATTGATCCCGATCGTTTGATACCAGGACAAAATAGAGGGTGATATGGGCGCAGAGCCACAACCCATCAAGCGCGCCTTATCCAAGCCCAAGCCGCGCCGAATTTTTCCGGCCAATAAGCGACCCAGAAGCGGCACTCGCAGCAACCTGGCTAGGCGCTCGGCTGGCAGCTTGGCAAATACGCCGGTTTGAAACTTGGTCCAGAGCCGCGGTACCGAGACGAAAACCGTTGGTCGAGCGTACTGTAAGTCCTCGATAAAGGTGTCGAGCGACTCGACAAAATAGAAGGTGGCGCCGCCATAGAGGCCCGGGCCCTGGATTACACCCCGTTCGACAATATGGGCCAGCGGCAGGTAGGACAAAATACGATCTTGGTCGGCGACCGCCAACCATTGTTGATTTTCGGTACAGGCGGAGGCGTAATTGCGATAGCTGAGCACCACGCCCTTGGGTTCACCGGTACTGCCGGAGGTATAGACGATGGTCATGTCATCATCCAGTGCCGGCGCGTGCAACGCCGCTAGCGGCTCGTTTTGTTGCAGCCAGTCGCTCCACTGGTGATCGGCCGTAAGCGTTTGATAGGGATAGGCAATGCGCGGAATTCGACCGTCAATCACTTCGGCGGTGGCCTCCAGGTCGTCTAACTTGCCGACAAAGATGGCTTTGGCACCGCTGTGCTCGAGGATAAAGCCAATCGTCTGGGCATTGGCCGTCGCAAAGATCGGCACGCTGATCAGCCCAGCCATCATGATGGCCCAGTCCGAGATGTACCATTCGACTGAGTTTTTCGCATAGATGGCGACTCGATCGCCCTTCTCTAAGCCTAATGACAACAATCCCGCGGCGACTTGCCGCGCTTGGGTTTCAGCCTCGCGCCAACTGGTCACCTGCCATTGGCGGTTGACCGGCTGGTAAAACATTGGCTTATCAGGATGGCTCTGCGAGCG
>Ga0307488_10003453_pt1 | contig 13220 bp, 10 predicted proteins | sample SB02metaG_FD_202248 | JGI IMG/M metagenome (GOLD analysis project Ga0307488, IMG submission 202248) | Sea-ice brine microbial communities from Beaufort Sea near Barrow, Alaska, United States - SB 0.2 | ecosystem: Environmental > Aquatic > Marine > Coastal | place: USA: Alaska | collected...
GTGGGCGACGCAGCATAGGCTGGATGGGTACAGATATTTCACATTCTAGTACTGATGCAACTGTTAATGGCATAGATGCGCACTATTTTTCGGCAGATAACCGATTGGTTTTTGATGGCCAGTTTTTCCACAGCAATGTTGAAGGTGTGACTGGCATGGGCGGCATGGCAGATTTCCGCTTTCGTCCAGATCGCGGCAAGCAGCATACCCTTCGTGCCACTTACTTTGATGAAACCCTCGATATCAATGACCTTGGATTCCTTACTCGAAACGATCAAATGAATCTTGACTACAATTACAATTTGGTAGAGTCCGATATAGAAGGTTTAAGAAATAGAACGACCACGTATGTTATTACTAATCAATGGAACCTTGAGGGTCGTCCGGTTCGTCTTGGCTTGTTTTTCAATCAAGATTACAACTTTTTAAACAACGATACCTTTGCCTTTAGTTTGAGACATTTTCCTAAGCGAGCAGATGACAGACTTGGCGGCGGCACAGGCGATTTTGAAATACCTGGTCGCAGTGGAATTAATTTCTCATATGAGACTGATCCGTCAAAGAAAGTGTCGCTTTTTGGAGGAATCGAATTGGGACAAGAAGCTCTCGGACCGGCTCGCTATAGCTACGATGCCGGTATTGAATGGCGCCCAACTGACAGTTTCTCAACCAGTCTAAGTGGTCGCTATACCGACTCGGAAGCAATCTTAGTTCATAAAGGAGACGGCGCTTACACTTCTTTCGAAGGTCACCAATGGTCTCCAAACTTAGAACTCAATTATTTTATTTCTAACTGGCAGCAGCTGCGTCTCAGTGTTCAATGGAACGCTTTAAAGGCTTTCGAAGACAGATTTTGGCAGGTTGACCCCAATAAGTTTCGCTCATTAATTCCGGTGAGCAAACCTAGCAACGAATCAGACGACTTCGTGGTTAGTCGGATGACTTTGCAGGCTCGTTATCGCTGGGAGCTAGCGCCGCTTTCTGATTTATTTTTGGTCTATACCAGAGGCAGCAATTTGCCTAGAGATGAATTTGACACATTTCCAAGTTTACTCGAACGGTCTTTTAATGACCGAGTAGTCGATACCGTGGCCTTCCGGCTTCGCTATCGCTTTGGGTCGTAATTTTTTTGAGCTATATATGAACAACAGTTTAACCTCCCAATTAAGCTTTGTGGCCTAGCTGTCGCTATTGCTGTTGTTAGTGCTGCGCTACTCCATTTCTAATTGTCATACTGTTGAAAACATGGTTTGCTAGACTTCAATACTAGCAAGCCTATCAACTATAAAATATTTGGTAAAACGATACTCAAAAGAATGGCTTACTAATATTTGACTGAACTTACATAGCGGGCGATAGCAATGCAAAAAATAAAAATTCTAAGTATTATTCTGATTTTGTCAACACTGGGAGGTCAGGCAATGGCGCAAAAATTAGTGATAGCCCACAGAGGCGCGAGTGGGTATTTGCCGGAACACACCCTAGAAGCCAAAGCTATGGCTTATGCTATGGGCGCCGACTATATCGAGCAGGACGTCGTTATGACTAAAGACGACCAACTCATCGTTCTTCATGACATCACCTTGGATCGTACAACCAATGTCGATGAGTTGTATCCAGACAAGGTCCGAGACGATGGCCGCTTTTATGCCATTGATTTTACCTTAGCTGAAATCAAACGTTTGAGCGCCAGTGAGGGTTTTCGAATCGTCGATGGACAAAAAATTCAAAGTTATTCGACGCGATTCCCAATGGGTGCGTCGTCATTTCGAGTGCCAACGTTGCAAGAAGAAATTGAACTTATTCAAGGCTTGAATAAATCTACTGGTAGAAATGTTGGCATCTATCCTGAAATAAAATCTCCGGAATTTCATAGAGAAGCTGGTAAAGATTTAAGTACAGCGGTTGTGAATGTCTTAAAACAGTATGGCTATACTTCAAAGCAAGATAAGGTATTTCTTCAGACTTTCAGTTTTGATGAGCTTAAAATACTCTACGAAGAAATACTGCCGGCGGCAGAAATTGAGCTGAAATTGGTTATGCTACTTGGAGATGACGGCGAATATCCGTGGATATTCGAAGACGATGGTATGGAAAAGCTCTCGGTAATAGCTGACGGGGTTGGTCCTTCTCATACCTTGGTTGTTGCTGAAGCGTCCAGTAAAGGCGATATTATGGTGACAGAATTGGTAGCTTCTGCTCACGCGGCAGGTATGCAAGTTCATCCATACACTTATCGAAAAGATAGGGGGCAAGTGCCACTCTATGCAAATGATTACAATGATCTTTTAGACATACATTTTTTTAACGCTAATATTGATGGTGTATTTACAGACTATCCCGATCTGGCTGTTGAATTCCTTAAGTCAAAATAGCCAACGCTAGTAGGGTTCTCTGTCTAGAAAGAAGCCAATGTCATTAATCTTGCACCAAAATCGCCCTCGTCGCACCGTTTCTGTGAAAATCACTTTTTTTAGGCGGGGGGAATCCCCCTTTGTGGCTCTAGACTATTTTATAAAGGCCTGAAACTTCAATTTTGGTGATTGTAGCCTCGATGTATGAGAATATTTATTCAATTCGAGTTCAATCATTTTTACCATACCCCAGAACATCAGGAGAAGTCGTTTGAAAATCAGAAAAATCTTAACAATAGGTCTCACATTTTTATTTGTTGGCCAAGTTAATGGACAATCTATAGAAGACGAAGCCGTCAATTGGCTGCAAGAATTTATTCAGGTGGATACTATTAACCCGCCGGGAAACGAATATCGAGCAGTTGATTTTTACTCGAAGATTTTTGAAGCTGAAGGAATTGAATTCGACACGGCAGAAAGTGCTCCGGGCAGAGGAAATATTTGGGCACGCCTAGAAGGTGGCGATGAACCCGGACTAATGTTGCTTCAGCATACCGATGTCGTTCCTGCTGACCCTGCTTACTGGACTACGAAAACTCTGTCTGGCGAGATGCGCGATGGCTACATTTTGGGCCGCGGAGCAAGGGATATGAAAGGCACTGGGATTTCTCACCTGGCGGCGTTTTTAACGCTGCATCGAAGTGGGCGCGCTCTTAATAGAGACGTAGTTTTTGTCGCGTCTGCTGATGAAGAAGCTGGCGGTTTATTTGGTGTTGGCTGGTTAATTGATAATCGTCCAGAGATATTTGAAGGCGTTGGGCTACTAATGAACGAAGGTGGTTCGGGTAGTCAAGATTCGGACGAAATCGTGTTCGGTGTTGAAGTTACTCAAAAGGTACCGGTTTGGCTTCGGCTCACCGCGATAGACGAGCCTGGTCATGGTTCATCGCCTCGTCCAACCAGTTCACTAACTCGAATCGTTGATGCACTGGCAATTCTGCGAGAGAACCCTTTTCCTGCCCGTATTATCCCTCCGGTAGCTACCTATTTTGCAGGTATCGCGCAGTCGCTGGATAACGAATGGGCGCCCGCGTATGCGAATATTGAACAAGCGATTACCGACCCTGAGTTCCTGCCGGCTTTTCAGGAATACCGACCAGGTCATCATGCGCTGACTAGAGACACTTGCTCAATTACTCGGTTAAGTGGCTCAAATAAAATTAATGTTGTACCCCCAGAAGCTTGGGCAGAACTGGATTGTAGGATGCTGCCAGATCGGGCAGCAGAAGAATTCATTGCAGATCTTACCGCCTTAGTAGAAGGCACCGGTGTTGAGGTAAGTGTAATTATGGCATTTACCCCCGCTATTTCATCAACTAACTCGCGTTTGTTCAGTGCTATAGAGAATGTCACCCGTGAGCTTTATCCTAACTCCCGCGTGATGCCATCTGTAAGCACCGGATTTACCGACAGCCACTTTACCCGCGACCTAGGTATTGTGAGTTACGGTTTCGATCCGATCATCACTAAACCCGGTGAACCTACAGGCGTGCACGGCAACGACGAAAGAATCCCAGTTGCTGCATTCCGGCGCGGTGTGACGGACATGATCTCGATCATTCGTAATGTGGTTAATAACTAATAGCTAACCGCTTAATAAGAAATGCCGATGTCGGAGTAAATAGCTTGTCTTCACTCCGGCATCGGCCCCAAGCCCACCTGTCGAGACTTACCTTAGAAAGACAAAAATTTCTGTTGATAACTGCCCTAATAGAAAGAGTCATAAACGATCCATATATAATCTAACCCGCAACAAAGCCACCGCTGCAAGTTGCGGATCAATCAGTTAATGATAGCTTATGTTAGCAAGGGAATATCTCATCTACTTCTTGATTGGACTTTAAAACCATATGCGTGGTGGTTCGTATTGGAATGAAGAGAAAATTTCTCTGCAAGACATTTTTTCGATGCGGATTTCAATAGCCTCTCGGGGCTTTTATCGACTACATTATTATGTTGTTACGACAGTGCCAGAGAGCCGCCCGTGCTTTTTGGTCAGGGTGACTTTGATGTGCGAGTGAGCCAGCTACCTGGCAAAAGAGATGATGAAATAGCCAATGGGCTAATACTTTTGATCATATGCTGCAGCGAATTGGAAAACTATTCCTTAGCCATCGACAGCTAATTCCGGAGTTATCACGTGGGTTGTGCACCTTACTAACTCGGTTGAATATAGCTATGAAAAGGTTACCGGCTAAGAGACATCCAAAGGATGCCAACAATCTTCCGCAAGGGTTGGAGCGCATTCACAGAAAGTCTAAGCATATTTGTAAGCTTGTAGACGATACCATGACACTATATTGGTTAGGAAATGAGACACCTAAACTAAAAACAGAATTGCTAGATCTAATGAATCTCTTCGAAGTGCTTGTCGAAGATGCTAGTTTTGAGTTTCCCGATCGCTCGATTGCCGCTGAACTTCCTATCACTGCAGATGTGAGCAACACGAATCATAGAGATCCGCGCCAAGCGCCGGAGAATATTTTATACAACGCACTTCGGTATACTCCGGCGAGAAAAACAGTATCCATCAGCTTGGAGAAAAGCGAAGCTGGCTAGGATTTTTTTGTTTCTGATGAAGACAGCAGTTGCTCCAATTTGGACTTAGGGGGGGGATTCGGGCCTTTAGGTGAACCTTATTGTTTAGCTAACGCTTGTTTAGTTCTCACTGAGCTCCCAGCATGGGTTAAAACTGAGCAGCGTCTTAAAATCGAATTCGGTCCTAGAATTCCCGTCTACATCAAACACCAAAATTGTGGATTCCACAAATGCCAATTGGCGGATTAAATTCTCTAGACTGTGACCTCTAGTTAGCAAGTTATTTTTACTAACTTGCTAAGGGCAGATTCAACCACTCGCTGGGGATTCAGCGATACCATGCAGCGATTGTCAGCAACACAAAGCTTGTTCCTACAAGAAAGCTCGCAGCCTAGCGTGCCTCTTAGTACTTCGCTTTTATTTCCTAATGGAGCCCAGATGGCGTCGTTGGTTACTCCAAACAAACCGATAACAGGGATGCCCGTAGAGGCAGCGATATGCATTGGCCCGCTGTCGGCACCAATAAACAAGCTTGTAGATTTTAGTAGGGAAACTAGCTCCACGTAAGAAAGCTTGCCGCATAAGTTTACCGAGCTGAACTTTTGTGATTCAGCTTCAATCAGTCTAGCTATGTTCAGATCTTCTTGGTCAGCCCCTATCCAGGCAACTCTGAATCCATTTTTATACAGAGAAGACGCTAGTTCGACAAAGTAAGATACTGGCCATCTTTTTGTATAGGTACTAGCTCCGACATGGACTGTAACCAACGGGAGTTGTAGTTTGTAAGATTGGCCCAGCGCCTGGCTCAATCCTTGACCGTGGTTGGTGGCCAATTCTGGCATTGTATATTCCACTTCATTGAGTGGGGTCTTGATGGCTTTCCACTTATTAATGATTTCACCGTAGGAGTCAAACCTGTGCTGAGTGTAGTTTAAATCGTGAGATTGGGTGTAGAACCAGTTTGAGTGTTTCTGTTTTGGACCGATTTTATTGTTGCTTCCGCTTAACAACGACAATACCCCGGTGAATCTTTCTCCTTCCAAATCTATAAGGTCAAGGTTTTTATATCTGCGTAATTGTCCAATAAATTTGAGAAAGTAAGTTAATTTAACTCTTGGCGTCTGTTTCTTGGACAGCATACTCCTGGGGTAAAAAATAACTGTTTTTGGCTTTATCGAAGCCATATTAAGCAGCTCTTTAAACTGTGGATCTATTACTAAGACAGTATCTGGATATTGTTCAACAATATCTCGGATCCAAGGTAGGCAGAGGACAAAATTCCCTAAATAGTGTGTTGGGAAAAATAGTATAGGGCTTTTGTTCATAAGCTCTTCCAGCATTCAATGTACTTCTTTATCGAATAGTATAGGTCATGCTGCACAGAATTTCGCAATAGGGTGGGATGATGAATCGACATTCTTAAGAAAGCCTCAAGAAGTGGGGTTGCTTAGCTTAATACGGGAGAACGGTTTGAACAGGAAATTGATTTCATCAGCGGTGGACAAACTCAAGGGCATAATGCGACTGATTGGTATTCGCATTGTATTCAGGTCTATCTTTTTTCTTACATGATGCAGAGGTAGTAAGGGTAATTTGCGGACAGGACTTCAAGGGGAAGATGGGTGCTGAAGTGATCAATGGGCAGTCTATCCAAGAGGGAAAAGCTGAGTTAATTTAGTCTGGAGTGTTTGAGTGACTTCTGTTGATACTAATAAGTTTTCGAATGATTCTAGCAGCCACGAGAAGGGCTGCTAGAATCATTAATTTAAAACTGCCTGATGATGGTATTGATTGTTTCTTTGGCATCACCAAAAATCATGCGGGCGTTGTCTTTAAAGAATAAAGGGTTATCGATGCCAGCAAAGCCTGATGCCATGCCGCGCTTTAAGATAAACACGTTCTTAGCTAGATCTGCGTTGATGACCGGCATACCGTAGATGGGGCTGTCCTTGATTTCACGTGCGGACGGATTAACAACGTCGTTGGCACCGATAACGATGGCAACATCAAAGCTTTCCATTCTCGGATTAACATCGTCCATTTCCAGTAATAACTCATAAGGAACGTCGGCCTCTGCTAGCAAAACGTTCATGTGACCAGGCATTCTGCCGGCCACTGGGTGGATGCCGTATACGACTTCCGTGCCATTTCCTTCGAGCAAACCTTGTAGCTCTTTCATTGCATGTTGCGCCTGGGCCACTGCCATTCCGTAGCCTGGGATGACGACAACAGACTGTGAGGCTTCCAACACGTAGTAGGCATCCTCAGCTGACATGGGCTTTACTTCGCCTTCTATTTCCATAGTTGAGGTTTTTACCGCTTGGAAGCCAGAAAAGAGCACATTAGTGAGAGAGCGGTTCATTGCTTTACACATGACACTAGTTAAAATAATACCGCTGGCACCTACTAAAGCACCTGCAACGATAAGCAAATTGTTACCAATCGCTAGACCTGTGGCGCAGGCGGCCAAACCGGAATAGCTGTTAAGCAGTGATATCACCACCGGCATGTCAGCGCCACCGATAGGTATGACAAGCATGATGCCTAGGACGATTGCCAGTGCAACGAAGCCATACACATAGCTGGAATTATCCGGTGTCAGGGCAAGCAAAACGCCAAGCACAACTATGCCGATGACTATTAGCGCGTTGACATAAGCCTGGCCAGTGAAGGTTGCTGAACCACTGCTAATTAGTTTGCTTACTTTGCCACTAAGCTTTGCCCATGCAATGACGCTGCCTGAAAAAGTGATACCGCCAATAGCGATAGCAACTAGCGTAATGATGAGTAAATAAGTTTCTAACTGGCCTCCTGATCTAACGATGGCAAGAGCAATCAGTAAGCTCGCTAATCCTCCTACGCCGTTGAGTAGCGATACCATTTCAGGCATCTGGGTTAGCTCAATTTTCTTGGCGATAAACAGACCCACCGCACCGCCTGCAATCATCGCTACGATAATCAATTCGAACCCGATGATGCCTTGGTCCAAAAGCGTTACCACGATGGAAATGAGCATTCCCAGCGCCGAGAGCATGTTGCCCTTGCGTGCGGTTGAAGGGTGGCCTAGTAGTTTCAGTCCTAAAATAAACAGGGCTGCACATAAAACGTAGGTTGCGTTAATAACGAGATTTAAGTTTTCCATTGCTTATTTGCCTTTGAACATTGCGAGCATACGGTCCGTGACAACATAGCCGCCCACCACATTGATAGTGGCTAAAAATACCGATACAGCACCCAAAATTTGCGGCAGTGTTTCATAGTCACCCCCGGCATAGGCCAAGGCTCCAATCAGAGTAATTCCTGAGACCGCATTAGCACCTGACATCAGCGGAGTGTGGAGTGTGGCAGGAACTTTGTGGATCAGTTCGAAGCCGAGGAAAATTGCTAACATCAGAATCATCGAGAGATAAATAAAAGTCATTAGTTTTTGTCCTCGCTCAGTAAAGCTTTAATCGTTGGGTTAATCAGCTCACCCTGATGAGTAATTAGGGCGGTCTGCAATATGTCATCGCTAAGATCGAGCACCGCGCTCTGTTGGTCCGTGTCCCAGAACTCCAGCAGCAATGCTTGCAAATTATTTGCGTACATTTGGCTTGCATCCAATGCAACCGCACTTGGCCAATTGCCAGTGCCTATTATTGTTACGCCTTCAACAATTATCGTCTGCCCGGCAACACTGCCTTCGACATTGCCGCCATTTTCGGCAGCCATATCTACAATAACGCTGCCTGGCTTCATCTTCGACACGGTGTCTAGTGAGATTAGCACGGGAGGCTTGCGGCCAAAAAGTTGAGCGGTAGTAATCACTATATCCGAGTCGGCGATGCAGGACGCTTGTGCTTGTTGTTGAATCTGTATTTGTTCGTCGGTAAGAGCGTTAGCATAGCCTTGTTCATTTTGCCCCGTTTCGCCAACGTCAATGGCCAAAAACTTTGCCCCAAGAGATTTAACCTGCTCGGCAACTACTTCTCTTGTGTCATAGGCAATAACACTCGCGCCAAGTCGTTTTGCCGTAGCAATAGCTTGCAGACCCGCTACACCTGCTCCTATTACGAAAACTTTCGCAGGCTTTAGAGTGCCGGCGGGGGTCATCATCATTGGGAGTACCCGTGGCAACTCAGCCATGGCTTTTGCTACCATCACGTAGCCGGCAAGACTCGCTTGGGAGCTTAACGCGTCCATTTTCTGGCAGCGACTGCTGCGGGGGATCATTTCAATGCTCAAAGCTGATCTGCCTGAGTCTTTAAGCCACTTGATATGCTCTGTGTTGTTGAAAGGATCCAGAAAACTTATACAGCAAACCGATTGCTTGGTTCCTTCAAGCTCTACTTTACCTAGAGGTTGCACGCTCATGATGAAGTCGGCCCGGGTTAAAAGCTCCTGGCGATTCACTACAACCTCGGCTCCGGCGTCTTGATAATCCGAATCTGGTATATTCACTGTGCTGCCTATGCCGGATTCAATCACGACTTGGGCACCTGCCTTCACATAAGCTTTTGCATTCGCTGGGAGTAGCGCGCAGCGGCGTTCGTTGTTAATGACTTCTTTTACAAACACTAAAGTGCTCATATTGCTCCTTTTTACTTTACTTACGCTTGTCAACGCGAGTTATTCAGCGCTAGTATTTATAGTCGCTGCTCTTCGTGATGCCACAGCTCCGTTTTATCGTCGCTCAGCGTTGTGTTATTTAATTTCTATTATATAGTAGCTTTTACAGCCACGGGTCAATTTGATGGCGACGCTTCGAAAAATCAAGTGATAAAGACAGTAATTCCTCAAAAGATTGGAGGCGTTGCCGTAGAGTACGCTCCAGCGCAGCTTAATAGAGTCAAAATTGACGATTTAAAAGTGATATACCATTCGAATACGTTATTTAGTTTAAATTAGTTTAATCAGCGAGTTCGCCTCCAGATTAATCAGAGCTCAGCTAAAATCATGAAGATAAAAGATCACTTTAGCCCTGCAGAAATTAAGCAGTTCAGCCGTCGCAGCGATCTGTTGGGCTGGATAGCCGTGGCTACTAATTGGGCAATAATCGCCTTGGCTTTTTTGCTGGTGGCGCGCTGGCCAAACCCCCTAACAATAATATTTTCGATGGTGCTATTAGGTGGTCGTCATTTGGGCCTAGGTGTTCTCATGCACGAGTGCGGTCACGGCACTCTGTTTAGGTCGAAAAAGTTAAATAGACTTGTCGGCACTTGGCTTTGTGCTGCACCGGTTATGTACCGGCTGGATGACTATATGAGTAATCATCTTAGTCATCATAGCAAGGCCGGAACTGACGCAGACCCAGACCTGTATCGCTATCAAGGTTATCCCGTAGAGAAAAAGTCGCTGCAACGAAAGCTGTTAAGAGATGTCAGCGGGCAAACAACCCTTAACTTCTTAGATGCTTCTCTAAAACGCAATCAAGTAATTAGTACGAGTGAAAAAGGCAAAAAAATAGTCGATTATCGCCAATTGATAAGTCGTTTTCATGCCCCTATTATTATGAATTCCTTGCTTCTTTTTTCACTTGCGTGGTTTGGTTTTGCAGAACTGTACTTGCTATGGCTTGCTGCCTACTTCAGTATTTACATGGTTTTCTCACGTATTCGAAATCTTGCTGAACATGCCTGTGTGCCAGATCTTTTTGACCCTGACCCGATTAAACATACTCGCACTATGGTTGCGAGCTGGTGGGAGCGTCTGACGTTTGCGCCAAACTGTGTAAATTATCATTTAGAGCATCATTTGCTACCTTCTGTTCCAAAGTATAGGCTCGCGTCATTTCATATGGCATTGAAAGAGAAAGGGCTTCTCGACAATGCAGAAATCGAAAATGGTTACCTTGCCTTTATTAGGCGATTGATAATTCACCCACAATCAGCTTGATTCATCAGCTGAACCACTTTTATCATGACTGCAATGTCTTGCTTGCGGATCTCCTGATGGACTGAAGCTAAGAAGGGTGCAAAACCAAAACCTACTCGGTCAGAGCTGCTGACTTAAATCGCGGCAACTTCGGTGAAGGCAGGTGATTGTGAAATGCTAATCTGCACGATGCACCCGACTATATGTGCTTTTTTCAGGCTTCTTATTGGGATAACTAAATCTCGCAAGCCGATACTGGGTATGTACTTTTAGGGCATAGTAGAAGAAGTATGATGTGATTCCAACGTTTATGCGGTTGGCGATGAAGTGTTCGGAGCAACGGGCTTCACTATGGGTACTAATGCTGAACATGTCTGTGTTAAGGCCTCCGGCAGCTTTATAAAAAGCCGAAGAGTCTGAGTCACTGTGAGGCAGTCGCTACCCCAATAGGTGCTTGGAATGCATTTCATTTCATCAGGTTAGCAAAGCTCAATGCTGGAGCAAAGATCCTGATATTTTGGTGCTGGCGGGCCTATTGGGACAATTGGAATACGGCTTACGAAACTAGCCGGGCATCAGTTACCGCTATCGACAGTGCTGAGAGATTACCGATGTTAAAGCGGGTAGGAACCGACGTTGTGATTGATTATCAGGAGCAAGACTTTGCTCAGGCCGAACTAAAATATAACGTGATCTTTGATGTGGCTGGAAAAAGCTCCTATAGGAAAAGTCTGAAATGTCTGCGCGCAAAAGGAGGTTATGTTTTGGCTAATGTCGGTTTTACGCCAATGCTTCGCTGAGCATGGACTTCTAAAATCACCGATAAAACTGTGATTTCCACCATGGCAAGTGAAGGAAAATCGAACTTAATCGAAATTTCAGAGCTTTTAGAGGCTGGACAAACTCACCCCGTCATTGACCGTACATTTGCTCTCAAAGAAATACCGGTTGCCTTTGGTTATATCGACTCAGGGCGAAGGAAAGGCAACACAGTTGTTGTTATACCAGCTGCTGGGGAAGCCAAAATCACTTCTGATTAATTCTTTTCTGTGCCGTCCCCATTCATTCCCATAGCTTCATAGCGTCGCCAGCCAGCCAAGATGCCAGCCAAGCCGTGGTTGCCCTCATGGCAGGCGTACTCATAAAGAGGCAGATCGGTTCTTCGTATAGGCACCCTTGCAGACCATGGCTGATCCCAAGTTAAAGGGTCTTCAATTGTAAAATCGTATTCTAGTGTATCCTCATTCACCCAGCTGAAGCGCTCAGTGAGAGTCATGTTAGGTGACGAGCCTCTAGAATTTTGGTCATAGTAAAAATGCTGGGTATGAATTAGTAGATCATCACCATCCCAGCTGGCTATTGAATCACCGTCCCATTTTAACTGTTTAGTATGGTGCTTGCTGTCCAGTCTTATGATTCGCGCACGGTGGATCATCTCATTAACAATCATAATATGGTCTTTGGTCTGAATCAGCTGAATATTGTTGTTGTAAGCGCCGGGTATCATTGGCGGTCCAGCGCCGCCACTCATCAAGCAGCGATCGGCTAAAGTTCTCGCTTCGGGACCTTCGCTTAATCGTCTGCGCTGGGCAACCTGTTTCGCTCGGGCCTGTCCAGCTTCGTTTCGACCTGGCATTTTGCCATCGGGCGGGTCATAGATCAGTGAGGTTCGGCGATCATCAATTGTTTCAATGCCTCGTTCATACCAGAATTCATTATAGGAAATGACACCGGGGGGATAGCCGGCTCCGCCGACAGAATCGACAATTAGGTCTCTGTTTTGGCGACGATTTTCAAAAGCTTCCCATTCCTTCGCCTCTGCAACGGTAAGGGTCTCTTTGTTAGCGAGCTCTGGGGGCCGGTTAAGTGGCGTGAGGGTTCGATAGGTGTATGTGCCCTGAAAATCTGGGTGACCATATTCTGTACGTGGTACCTCCTGCGCGCTCGAGAACGAACTCAGCATTGAACAAACGGCAGGGATAAGAAAAAGTCGAGCTACTGGTATAGCCATTGAAACCTCCATCAGTATCGATTGTTTTTATTTTCGATGAGGTGAAGCAGCAAAACTAGGCCGATAAAGAGGGATTTGCAAGTAAAAGCTCTCGAGGCGAAAGCATTTCACTACTTATTGGCGCTCTAAAGTACAGTAAGTAGTCTCGTAAGAAGCACGGTAAAGAGGGCAGTAAAGAATACCGTAAAAACAACCGCGTATTTTTTTTGATCTCGATCCATCAACGGCCTACGGCTCTGCATTAATAAACTGACTGATTCAAAAAGCTTTCTCAGCAGGCCAACCCTAGCGATAAAGGCCAGCCTGCGGACTGTTTTTATTTAAAGCTGTATCTAACACCAACAAATCCAGCTCTTGGTGCTGCCGCGCCCAAAAATCGAGGTATAGTTAGGTTTTCAATGATT
>Ga0307488_10003454_pt1 | contig 13217 bp, 10 predicted proteins | sample SB02metaG_FD_202248 | JGI IMG/M metagenome (GOLD analysis project Ga0307488, IMG submission 202248) | Sea-ice brine microbial communities from Beaufort Sea near Barrow, Alaska, United States - SB 0.2 | ecosystem: Environmental > Aquatic > Marine > Coastal | place: USA: Alaska | collected...
CAACTTTTTCCGAATCATACTCATCTATATCAACTTTTTCCGAATCATACTCATCTATATCAACTTTTTCCGAATCATACTCATCTATATCAACTTTTTCCGAATTATACGCAACAACATCAACTTTTTCATTAATTTCCAATTTGTCTGGTAACGAATCACTATAGTTATTTTTTTTAACAAGATTTAACTTTGCCATAGATTCTGTCTTTGCATTCTTATGATTTACCAAAATTTCCTTGTCTATAACTGAACCAAATGTTTCCATATTACTAGAAGTTTTATCTAAATAACCATTTTGAGAATAATGATGGAATTGTAAATAACCAGTATATAGATGAATCTCTTCGTATAGTAGACGGTTCTCGTAACTTAAAGTATCTAAAAAACTAGTAATTGAAAATCCAATATCACTGGTTTTGTCTTGCGACTGTATATTTGCATCTTGGTACTCATAATGCGACGAAAGTTGTTTTAATATTACTAAAATATTAGTGTGTAATTTAATTAAGTCTTCGGTTTTATATTCATTATTGACACCAACGTCTTTATACAATGGAATTTTTTCCATATTGGTAAGTCCGTCTATTTCAAACATGTTCTTTTCGCAATTGTCAACAATGCTTTTAAACAATTTATAATAATCTCCATACATGCGATTAAAAACTGCATTGTTTACCTTATCATAATGGTCGAGTTCTAATAAAAGTATTTTATATTGGAAAAAGAATGAATCTAAACAATATATAAATATCTTCTTTTTATTGGTTTGAATAAGAGAAACATATTTAGATTTCATATTCGCAAGTTTAGTTTGAAGTATCTTATAATTGTCGTTAATTTTGTTGCGTTTTTCCATTATTTCATCGAATTCATTTGATAATATACTATAATCAAACATCAAGATTATATATATTACACAAGATATTATCATACATACTTTTTGTTGAATAATGGGTGTTGAAAATATCGCATAAAATATATAAATGTAAATAAATATAAACAAGAAAACATACTTTTTGTATTGAAATGAGTGAATTGCCTGATAATTTCAAGAGCACTGTATGTGATTTATTAAACGACTTGAATACCACATACCCAGAATATAATGAAAAATGGTCCATGTGGGTAGATTGTAACGATTCTGATTTAAAAGAGTTACATGATTATATGGGAACAGTTTTCCCAGAACGTTTTTTCGATATTTTATATCAAAACACTGATATATTTAATAAAGACAATGCCACCAATGTTATGTTTTTACCAGATGTAGATTTTCGGTTATTGTTTAACTGTGATGGCATTAGTGAGAATACAAAAAAAACACTCTGGAAGTATTTGCAATTATTACTATTCGTGATGGTAGGTTCAATCGACGATAAGAGTAAATTCGGCGATGCTGCAAACATTTTTGACGGCATAGATGAGAATGACCTACAAGCAAAACTCAAGGAAACGATGGACGGTATCACTGGATTTTTTAATGACGTTGATGCGAATCAAGATGATGTTTCTGGTAATGGATTCGCGTTTGACGCGAGTGACAATTCCATGCCTGACGTAGAAGGAATTCATGAACATTTGAAGGGCATTTTTGACGGAAAAATTGGTAAGTTGGCGAAGGAATTGGCGGAAGAGATTTCGATTGATTTCGAGGATATTATGAAGAGCGACAATGAGAACGTATCGCAACAAGATATTATGAAAAAATTAATGAAGAATCCGAAGCAAATGATGGATATGGTGAAGAAGGTAAGTGGTAAACTACAGACGAAAATGGATAGCGGTGAAATATCGAAAGACGAATTAATGAAAGAAGCAGGTGACATATTGAATAAAATGAAGGATTTAGGTGGTTCTAAGGAAGTAAATGAAATGTTTAAGCAATTTGCTGGGGGGATGGGTCTAGGAAAAAACGCCAAAATAGACATTAATGCGTTAAAACGAATGACTACTCAAGAATCGACCCGAGACAGATTACGGAAAAAGGCAGAGGCGAATAAATCATCTACTCTAAAGAGAGATCCTGTTACAGGAAAACTCGTGTTCTCTACAACAGACGGTATAAAACAGGAGCGAAGTTCAGTAGAACAGGCACGAATCGAAGATGAGTTGTTGGTTTCATTTGGCGAATCTGAAGACAAACAAACTAAAGAGAATAATGGTAAAAAGAAGGGTAAGAAAAAAGGTAAAGGTAAAGGTAAAAAATAATTAAGTAATGTATAATGAGATTGCGTAGGTGTATAAATATGCCATTGTATGCAATAAGCACTTTGATTATACACTTGACTAAATTGTGTCGCCCGACGAGAAGAATGAGAACAATAAGAAGAAGGACAATACTACGGAATAAAAGTAATCGAAATAAAAAATAAACAAGTATTATATAATGAGATTGCTTAAGTTTATAAATATACCGGTTTTTCTTATTAGTTTGGCATTTGGATTATTTGCTGTGTATATTACGTCACCCGATCATCGGAAGATAATAGTATATCCCACGCACGAAAATGTAAATTCTATTCAATATCGCGATAAAGCCAATAATTGTTTTTCAATAGAAGAACAGGATGTGGAATGTCCTAGCGATTCTAGTAAACTGTCTAAATTACCTGTCCAATCTTAATGACAATAATATGAGTAAAAATTTTATTGTTATTATATAATATATAGATGAACCTTCAGAGATTGTTAAATACAAAATTGGGTCGCGCTTTTATATCGGTATTATTGGGCATTGGTTTAGCTACATTATTTCAGCGCACATGTTCAGACAAGAACTGTATAATATTTAACGGACCGATAATAAAAGAATTTGACGATAAAATTTACAAATATGACGGAAAATGCTATAAATACGGAGCAACTTCTTCGAAATGTGACACCAATACTAAGAAGGTTCTCGATATCACAACGGAAGAAAAAATAGAAGGCGCCCCTCCAACAAGCACTGGATCATCGTTTTTAGGGAATAATGATTAAAACCCTATATTCTTTATTGTATTCGTTATTACATTATTATTTTGATAATGTGATATATTATAAAATATGTCCGAACATACTACTAGAATTGACCAGTTGCCAGACAATGTTACAATGCGAGTTGGAGGCGAAGGACCAGGAGGTGAAGGTAATTATGCCGCTATGAATGTTCACCCCAATCCATATGGCAATGAATTACAACCACACAATTCTCCTATGCCCGAAAGTAGTCCACCCAAATACGACAAACCTGGTGTATTAAAAATGTCGGGCGACGATATAGAAATGTTACGTAATACACCACGCGTTCGTCTACCTTCGCGAGATTTACCCATGGACGAAGATGTGTATCTACATGACGAGGAAATTACAGGCAATTATATACCCAAAGTGAAATTCAAAGAAGATTTTGTAAGGGATTATGAGGAAATTACAACAGAAAAAATTCTTCAACGAGACGCGAAAAAACGCAATGAAAGCATGATAGACCGAATTTTATCAGATTTACAAGTTCCGTTACTAATTACAATTTTATTCTTTTTATTCCAAATGCCCGCGATAAATACATTATTCTTCAAACGATTTGCCTTCTTGTCAATATATAACAGCGATGGTAATATAAACTTTTTCGGGATAGCATTAAAAAGTATTATTTTCGGTGGATTATTTTATATTCTCCAGAAGACTGTGAATACATTGGTAGACTTTTAAATGTCACATTTTAAATCTTCAAGGGTTTAAAACAAAAAACCACTACTCGATGTGCTTGCCTTATATGGTGTTTTTTTCTTCTTTGTATTATTTATCCTGGTTCTTTTTCGTTTAGTCTTCGTTTTTGAACGTCGTTCTATGACAGGATAGTACCTAAGAAACCATAATTTATACTCGCGCGAATCGCGTTTAAATTTGAGTTCTTCAAATTTTTTGTTTTTATCGACCATAATTGTTTCCATAGTTTCTTGTTTTCCAAGACACTTCAAACTGAAACGCTGGAGAACCCCCGTTTGCGATAATCTAGTTTTTTGTTCTACATCGAATAATGATTTCGACATGCATAAAATGCGGTCTTTATAATGATACGGTTCATTCGAATAATAAAAAGCCAAGTAAAAACTCATCATAGTGTCAATAGTAGCAATGTTGATTTTTTTACCTTCTACATCTATTGTATTATAATTATGGCATGCTATAGGTTTGTATAGAAACGCCAAAGTTTCGTTACCAATTGATATTTCAACACGCATAGGTATTATTTCACCGATTGCTGGACGGGTTCTCGTAGTAATTTCATTATATCCATTTGAGCGCAATTGTTCTTTTAATATTGATGCGGTCAAATCTGGGTCTTCGGTTATAACATCAAAGTCGGGTATTTTTTCAATTTGATTCTTATCGTTTTTATTCATGTGTTTGGTATATAAACTGGCAGCATACCCACCAAAAAATACCACATCCTGATCGATTAAAGCATCTCTTATAGTATAATATAACTTTTCAGAGTCTAATTTATTATTTTCTATTTTACGCTGAAAGTCGACAGCATTACAGTTCTTTTTTGTTTTTAATGGATAATATTTATTCAGCAATACAAGACGTTTGAGAACCTTTTCCCATCTAGACGTATCACCAACAGGTCGCGACAATTCTAAATACATCGCCATTCTAAGAAAATTCGGTGGAGCATAACTTATACCAGAAATAGTTATAGCCTCCTTTTTTATTTGTTTAAATATTATCGGATTTAGATATGTAATATCAGCAACCGGTATATAATTTACAAAGACCTTATATGTACCATAATGGACACCCGCCTTTGCCTCTACATTCGTAAATCCATGCTTATAATACACATCCGCCAATTCTATTGCGTCATCCATAGCATTCATTGAATAAAAATCATAATCGGGTATTTCGCTTGAAAAATTATAAAACCTCGCGTTTTTGGGAAGTATATTATTTATTGCGGTCCCACCGTAACAAATTAGCGGTTTGTCTCTCAAGAAGTTTTCTACTACCTTTATTATATTCTTTACATCATCATTCTCAAGCAAACGCATACCCTTCACTTTATCGCCTTCGTCAATTGCATTGCGTAGAATGGCCAATTCACAGTCGTGAAAAGTCATTGTGTCACCACATAAGTCAGTTCCGTATCTACCCTTATTTTTAAATTTTATTTTTTTTTTTACAGATGAGTTATTATTCATCACATCATTAAAGTTCTTTGACATATTGAATTATATGATATATAATTCAATTAGAAATTATATTATTATCTAACGTGTTCGTTTATATACTTTAAAGCGGACGACATGGGTATGAACGCCGACTTGTGAAAATTAAATATATTCACATACTCTGATTTTTTTTCTAAATCAGGAACCTGTAATATCTGAACACAACGCCTCTGTATATTATTAATAATCATATTGGTCTCATTGCTCGTTGTAATAGGAACATTGGACATTTTCATTAAACTAGCAGTTAACGTAGTGTCAGAATTGTCTTTACTGTAGTTTACATTATAAAACTTATCATCAGAGTCATCTACATAATCGCGAACTTCGATGTTCACCAAACCATCTTTCCCAGACCTGCTTAATTTCGTATTTTTATAAGCATCATTTGTGAATTGGCTTCTTGTTAATACAAATATAACCTTATTGCCCAACTCACCAAGTAGCGTATCACCTGTAATACATCTTTCACAATTAAGAGTTAAGGTCATCGCTTTTTCTACACTAGCCGACATATCCTTTGTGCGTCTTGTCAACAATCTCAACCTTTGTTTATTTGACTCGTTTTCCATTTCCAATAGACCGTTGGTTCTCTTCACCGTTGCAGTTTGCGCGTTCGCTTTCAATTCTGAATTTCTTAAGTTATTAAACTTTATTTGAACAGAACGACTTGCGTTATCTACTGGGTCCGTTTCTTGTTCTTTTATACGATCTAATTCTTTGTTCTTCTTCTCGGCTTCGGCATTTAAATCGTTCATTTCAGTTTTCATTTTATCCATTGATCTTGCAACGCTTTTATCTTCTTGTTCTATAAACGCTCTTAGTTTTACTTCCTCCACTCTTAATTCTATTTTTAATGACCTAAGCTCCATGTGAAGTTTCTTGTATTCTTTTATACTTTTCTTACCAGGTCTCCTTCCGCGTTTAATTAAACGACGCAAGTCTCGCTTAAACACAGCAATCTTCTCTAGAAGAGAAGCATTAGATTCTTTAAGTTTGTCTACTTTTTGTTCTTGTTTGCGAACCTTGTTCTCTATATCATCGTCATTCTCCTTCATTCCTTCAGTTATTCTCGTTTTATTACTTCTGTATGCGAGTTCAAGTGATGTTAGATTTTCATATAATTCATTTTCTGTACCTAAACCACTATTGGTGTTTTCGAATGATTCTTGAGTTAAACTATTATTGGTTTTATCGGTGTCGTTTGTAGTTTGATTCATAATCTTCATAACTTCTTCCTTAATGCCATTAAACGGTTTGATTACTTTGCCTGGACTAATATACAATTCGTCATCGGTGAATGTCTGAGAAAAAAATTCATGTATATTGTTATAAAAGTCTTCGGAACCACTTGATGATACACGAATATTTATAAAAAGTGGCATATTGGAATTCGGACTCAGATTTTTAGATGTTTTACATTTATTTAATGCGGTGTCTAATCTGATATTTTCAGACACATATGGAACACCATCGTTATCGATAACGTCAAAATCCAACCATCGCACGCCTTTTCTCAGAAGTGTCTCTATATTATCAGTAGATGCATTGTCATCCAGTTTAATCGAATCCGACGAAGCCATTATACATAAACTACCCAATCGTTGTGACATTATATCATCAGACGTATTTTGTATATTATTCGTTTCAGTACCATCCTTGTGTAAATGTAAGTATATCAATAATACAGTTATAATTATTCCTATAAAAAATAATATTAATGTAATAATTTTTGTCATATATTACTATACTATAAAGTAATATAAATTTTTATCCTAATGTATATATATAATCGACTATGGCGGGTGGATTAATGAATTTAATTGCAGAAGGCACTCATAATATTATATTAACAGGAGAACCGAGTAAAACTTTTTTTAAAGTAACTTATTCTAAATATACTAATTTTGGACTGCAAAAATTTAGACTGGATTACGACGGTATGCGCGAATTAAGAACAAGCACAGAGTCTACATTTAAATTCAAGGTTAAGCGATATGGTGATTTACTTATGGATACTTACTTAGTGGTGAATCTACCTGACATATGGAGTCCGTTTTACAATCCACGTGCCACATCCACGACCAACCAGGGTGTATTTACAGATTGGCAAAACACAGATGGACGTTGGGCGCCGTATGATTTTAAATGGATTGAAGACATTGGGACTAATATGATAAAAGAAGTCGAAATCACTTGTGGCTCACTCACACTACAAAAATATACAGGTGAGTATTTAGCTGCCATGGTAGAACGCGATTTCAATGGCGAGAAGAAGAAGTTATTTAATGAAATGAGTGGCAATTTAAAAGAGTTAAATGACCCAGCATTTTCATTGGGACGACTTAACACATATCCTTCTGCTTTTTATACACAAAATGCTGTTGGTGCTGAGCCATCTATAAGAGGTAGACCAATTTATATACCCATTAATGCGTGGTTTACATTGGACAGTAAATGTGCTTTTCCGCTTGTCTCTTTACAATATAGCGAACTTGAAATATCAATTACATTACGACCTATTAAGGATTTATTTGTTGTTCGTGATGTATTTGATACAGCGAATGAATTTCCTTATGTTGCACCAGATTTCAATGAAGACCGTTTTCAGATGTATCGATTTCTACAAACACCACCACACCCTATAATTAGCAGTGAAAAATACGACAATAAGATTAATACTTGGAATGCAGATATTCATATGATATCAACGTACGGATTTCTTTCAACAGGTGAGGCACAATTATTCGCAATGAAAGAGCAAATGTACCTTGTTAAGGATGTATTTCGGTATGATTTCCAAAATGTTACTGGTTCAAAGAAACTAAAATTGACTTCATCGGGTATGGTTTCTAACTGGATGTTTTATTTACAACGCAATGATATAAATATGCGGAATCAATGGAGTAACTATACAAATTGGCCATATGGGCGACCTCCTATAGCAATTGACAATGCCGTTTTGGACATTTCTGGTAATGAATATTTCCCACAATCATTTCGTGACGAACTTGTAAACGATGGTGTTTCACGCGGACCCAGACAAGACCCAAAGTCGGGTAAGAATACAGGATTTTTTATGACAGGAGATTTCAGTGTAGAAAATTATAAACATATATTACAAACTATGGGCATTCTCCTTGATGGAGAATATCGTGAAAATACCATGACGCGAGGTATATACGATTATGTAGAAAAGTATGTTCGCACTAAAGGATACGCCAAGGAAGGTTTATACTGTTATAATTGGTGTCTGAATACCGACCCATTTGAATATCAACCGTCGGGTGCCATTAATATGAGTAAGTTTAACTCAATTGAACTTGAAATCACAACACACGCACCTGCATTTAGTGACGCAAGTGATTTTCAAACTATTTGCGATGAAACGGGAAATATAATTGGAACCAATAAATCAAGTTGGAGACTATTCGATTATAATTATAACTTGACGGTATTCGAAGAACGGTATAACATACTCTCTTTTGTTTCGGGGCAATGTGGAATGATGAATGCGAGATAATGCTTTAGTGTATTCGCCATTTACTGTATATTATATTATCAATATATAGTAACTTAATAGTATGTCCTCTGTGGATACAAAATGGAAAAAAAAAATCAAACGGGTTAATAAAGAAGGTTTGAAAAACAAAGATGAAAATATTAAGACAAGTCGTGGTGAAAAGGATAAAGCACAAACCAAAATGCTTGATGATATGAAAATGCGGATTAAGAATATTCAAAATAAACGAAATGGCTTCACCAAATTACCACATTTAACCGACGTTGTAAATGACAGTGATGATAAAGATGAAACCGACAAAGACGGTTTCAAAGATGGTTTCAAAGAAGGCAGAAGAGGAGGAGGAGGAGGAGGAGGCAAGGGAGTTGATTTGATTAATGGGGTTTCTGATAAATTATTTAAAGACGATGAAAAGAAGCTTGATGATAAACAAATGGGATTTATAGAATGGTTTACTAATTTTTACTCGCAACCACACTGGCGTCTTGGTGTTACTTATATTGTATTTTTAATTACTTATTTGCAGTTCTATCATCTAAATTTCAAGGAAGACATAATAATGAATTTTCCGACTTCATACACGGGAGAACCTACTAATGTCTCTACAGCAACAGCCGATTCTTATAAAATACCCAGAGATTGGGGATCAATAACAGAAAATATATGGGATTCTTTAAGTAAAACGTTAGGGTTATGGGTAGGAGACGACCAATACGTGGATATAAAACATAATAACTTCTTGAAATATATGAACCATCTTGCACGGGTTGACTTTGGAATATTCTTGAGATATATATTCATTCCTGCACAAGTTATTGTAGCAATTACGCAAAATTTAATTCCAAATCTAAACTTAATATTGAGCAAATATACTTTCCCGTTAGTTTTCACAATAATGTTTGCCACCATCTTTGGTACGGGTTATATTGGAAATATAAACGTTATAAAAAATGAACGTGAAAAAGAAATGAAGAGAGAGCGAACAGACTTCATTAATGTAATAAAAACATACTACGCGATAATTCCGATTTCTTATTTTGTTATAGTTGCGCTTATTATCATAGGTGCGTTTAGTGTAGATACATTAAGAGAAATGAAGAGTGGGGATTTTTTCTCCGCTGGAGCTTTTGGTATTCTCGGAAAAACCCTGTTTAAATTATTTGCTTTGACCATGAGTCTTGTATTATCAGGCCTTGCTGCTATCCCACTCGCAATTTTTGCTGCGATGTGGATTTTGTGTCCAGAGGGAGGGGGCAGACAAATTAATTGGCATAAGTGGAGCAATGCCATTAGAGATAATTATTTAGTACCCGAATGGGATGTTTGTGCAGAGGACACGTGGATCGAGTGGTGTAAATGGTTTGTTCGCAAAATGTGGAATAATAAAATAGTAATATCCACCTTTATTATTATTGACATTATAATTAAATTATATTTTGGCAAGGGTGACTTAATTGAAGGGAGAGAGGCAATAAACGAGAATATCACACATAAGTTGTTATTATTTTTAACTCCAGCGCTCATTATAATTATACTGATGGGTCAAAAGACGACAAGAGAAAAATCATTATCGAGTTACATTGTCGCGCCATTTGTAGCCGTTTATGGTTATTTTAACAAATCGACACAGGGGTCAAACATATCGACACAGGGGTCAAACATATCGACACAGGGGTCAAACATATCGACACATGGGTCAAACATATCGACACAGTAATGAATATATTAAAAAAATCATTTAGAATTTACGCTATATAAATTCTAAATGGGGAAAAAGAGTAAAGTAAAGAAAGTATTGCCGTTTGTATCAATTTGCACTCCTACATTCAATCGTCGTCCGTTTATTCCAATCATGTTTGAGTGTTTCAAAAATCAAACATATCCCAAAGATAGAATGGAATGGATTATTATTGATGACGGGACTGATAAAATTAAGGATTTGATTGATGCCGCCAATATTCCTCAAATCAAGTATTTTCCATATGATACCAAAATGACTCTTGGTAAAAAACGAAATTTGATGCATGAGAAAACAAAAGGTGACTATCTGGTATATATGGATGATGACGATTATTATCCACCAGAGCGCGTTCAACACGCCGTTGATATGTTATCAAAGAGTAAGGCTCTTTGTGCTGGTGCGAGTGAGTTATATGTGTATTTTAATGATTTGAAACAAATGTGGCAGTGTGGTCCTTATGGTCCCAATCACTCAACTGCAGGAACTTTCGCATTTAAACGAGAACTCTTGAGTAAAAGTAAATATAACGAAACTGCGTGTCTAGCAGAGGAGCGAGAATTTCTACATGGATATACTATACCATTCGTCCAATTAGACCCAACAAAAACAATCCTTGTATTTTCACATGATCATAATACATTTGATAAACGCAAACTATTGAAAAATCCACATCCCGATTTTATGAAAATATCAGATAAAACCGTCGAAAAGTTTATTAGAAAGGATTTTGAGGAAGGCATTAAGCAATTTTTTACAAAAGATATGGACATTCTCTTGAATGATTATGCTCCAGGCAAACCAATTAATAAACCCGATGTATTAATACAAACAAAAGAAATCGAAGAAAAACGTAATGAAATGGAACGTAATGCACAACAAGACAATGGACAAATTACTATACAGGAACCTGGAAAACCGCCAGTAGCACTAAAAAACAGCGATATAATCAAATTAATTAATGGTCTACGAGAACAATTGAAAACAGTCACTATAAAACACGATGAGTTGTTCAAGATTAATGGACTAATGCAAAATAAACTAATTTCTTCGAAAGACGATTATGACGAGGAAATTATGAAATTGAAATCTACCAATGAAGAATTAAGGGGAAAATTGGGAACGTTAAATACTACAGTATAATACAATTCAATAATTACATTCAACTAATTATTGAAATCATTCATTTTTATCTATATAACGATAAATTCGTCTCACATCCAATTTTGATATATTTAAATCGTTAAACTCGTTATTTGTAACATTATCGTTCAATTCCCAATAGTCGTTGCCATTTATATATCTCAATTTTTCCAAGAACGAAAATAAATCACGACGATCCATGTCTAATTTTTGACACATAGTAAATATAAATTGTTGGTTATTATATTCTGTTGAGTATTTTGTCAGAACCTTTGTAAATCTAACTTCTGTCGGTTTAAATTTATTTGTAGCATTTGGTATATTTTCATGGTAAATATAGTTACTGTGAAAAGTTTTATTCATTGAACTCATTTCATTAAATTGCCAGATTTGATGCTGGAATGTTATACGATCCATATAATCAGAAAAACAGAAATTATCCAGTATTTTTAAATATATTGGGATTGATTTTTCACTGGTACTTTTATTTAACATATCTATTATATTTTCATGCCATAATAAAGCAACAATTGTTCTATCTGTTTCGTTCATGAAATTGTTGTGTTTATCAAGGGGAACACTATTATTTATCAACATCTTTGTTATCTGTTTAGAGTCTTCGTTATAAAATTTTGTATGTAATATATTATTCATTGTTTCGTCATCCAACATACCATTATTTGCAGTATATATTTTTTTTATAAAATTCATTTTTCGTAAATCACCCTGTATGTATTTTAATACCTTATCAGTAATGCCTTGATCGAATGAATTTTTAGGGAATGTCGATTGTATTACATCATTCATCTCTTTATTTGTTGCTGTTTTTAATTCGAATGAATTACATACTTTCATTAGTTCCTTCATTTTTTTATCCGAATAGTAATTTCCAATACATATAATCGGATTCAAAGTTACACTTTCTAATTTTTGTTTTTTAGTCTTTTTTTGACGTATCAGTTTAATCAATGCAGTTATACCACCTTTGTCACCGCTATTCATGCCATCAATTTCGTCCATAACAATTGCTATCTTTGTCTCCTTTTTATACATCATGTCCAATACATTTCGCGTCGAAACATTATTACTTGTTATAGTATCAATTAATGAACGATTTCTTATATCACCTGCATCATATTTAATAACATCATAACCAAGGTCTTTTAATATCTCCATTACAAACATCGTTTTTCCCGTTCCTGGAGCACCGTATATATAAAACCCCTTTTTAAACGTCGCCTCGTAACATTTCTCCTGAAATGTATTCAGAATATCTTTTATTTTAGTTTCTGTATCATTTCTATTTAATAAGAAGTTAATATTTTCCATATAGATTACTATAATGAAAATATTTATATTCATTTACATTTAACTGTCTATCTGAAAGAACTGAAATCAGAGGTTATTGGCATGTAATTAGAACCGCCACGTTTTGACAACAGTCCATTGTATGTATAAGGATCCATTCCGCCAGGTTGTACACCCTGACCTCGCACATATTTCCTAGTTTGTAAATCACCATTGCTTCCCGATGCGTAGCCACCTGCATTCGCATATTGTGTATCCTTAATAAAATCTGCGGTTCCGCCTACTA
>Ga0307488_10003457_pt1 | contig 13209 bp, 10 predicted proteins | sample SB02metaG_FD_202248 | JGI IMG/M metagenome (GOLD analysis project Ga0307488, IMG submission 202248) | Sea-ice brine microbial communities from Beaufort Sea near Barrow, Alaska, United States - SB 0.2 | ecosystem: Environmental > Aquatic > Marine > Coastal | place: USA: Alaska | collected...
AAAATCCATTGTATTTTCCTTTTTACATTTAGTTATTGTTTTTATTTGAGCGTGTTATATTTTAGCTATCTATACCCGTCGACTTTGTCTGACGTGTATAGATAAATGTTCGGTTTAAGTAAGACTCCTACGCAGAGTATCCATTTAAACCTCGTTTACCTGTTAAACCCTATATGACTAGCAAAGCGATATCACAACCACCAAGACCAATAGTAGAGTAAAAACAAAATACTGAGATATTTTTAACGATGTTCTGTTGTTAAATTGTACTTATTATTAGCTAAAGTGCGATTTAACGTCGAATTAACAATAAGTAACATTAAATTATCAGGTATCTGTGTATCTTCAAAGGATAAATTTTGAAAACGAACCATTAAATAGAAATAAGATAATTAAGAATACCGCCGTTTCAACAAAAAATTAGTGGTTAACTGTCCCATTAACTCTTGCTTTTTTAGTTAAAAAAGTAGCACTTTCTTTATCTACTAATTTAGCTAACCATCAATACACTTTTTATAGGTTTATGAACGTTAGGGAACAAACAGTTAACAACTGAGGTACTAGCAAGGCACAGCTTCAACACATCGATTTGGTTTTTTCAAATTCCGTCAGTTATTTAAATATACTTGGTCATGTGACCATTGCTTGTTTATGGCTAAAGCCGGCTGATATTGCTTTTCAAACATTAAAAAATAAGCATCACAGTAGTGATGTAAATTTCTACCAAGGAAAAATTCAAGCGATGAAATACTTCTTCATTAATGAGTTACCTTAACTTATCACTGGGGGGAATTTAGTCCGAAACGTTGATAGCGTCAGTTATGACAACCTACCTGATTGGTTATCAGCAACTACTGATATAAATAAAAGTGACTTTTTCTCATCGATATTCAATCAATTAAACGTTGATATTTGGTCTAAACATTCAAAGGTATTTGTTAGGCCATTAATATGAATTAAGCAATAGAAATGCATTTTAACGAATAGCAATGTTACTGACGGTATTCTGGCCATTTTACTGGGATCAGATAATATGACAGGATAAATAATATTTAACACTTTAGCCAACAGAGAATGACTATGACCGATACCATGAATAATGTTGTGATGAATGCCAAAGGCGCTTTACCTGCTATTTTTGAAGGCGAAACGATTGCAGAGATTCGTGTACATCGAAAACGAATGCTGTTGGCCGCTTTTCGATTATTTGGGAAATTTGGTTTTGACGAAGGATTAGCAGGACACATTACGGTGCGAGATCCGGAACGCTTAGACCATTTCTGGGTTAACCCTATGGGCGTTTCGTTCAAACAAATAAAACTATCACAATTGTTATTGGTTAATCATCAAGGTTATGTAGTAGAAGGGGAAGGTTTTCTTAACGGTGCCGCCTTTGCTATTCACTCTCAAATACACAGCGCTCAACCTGAAGTTAATGCCGCGGCTCACGCACATTCTTTATATGGTAAAACCTGGTCAACCCTTGGAAAAACTCTTGATCCAATAACTCAAGACGCCTGTGCCTTTTATAAAGATCATGTCTTATTTGACGACTTTACCGGCGTAGTACTCGATACAAGCGAAGGTAAACGCATAGCTAAAGCACTTGGTAATAGTAAGGCGGCAATATTACAAAATCATGGATTATTAACCGTCGGAAAAACTGTGGAAGCCGCAGCGTGGTGGTTTATTACCATGGAGCGAAGTTGCCAAGCACAATTATTAGCGCAAGCAGCTGGTAAACCAATCCTTATTGGTGAAGAAGCCGCTGAAGCGGCATATAATATTGTCGGCAGTGAATTAGCAGGTTATTTTAGTTTCATGCCTATGAGTAATGTGATTTGTGCTGAACAACCTGAAATGTTCGAGTAAATTAGTTGAGGGTTTACCAGGTAAAGCTATTAATGATCGAACCTTAGCTTAAACCATCTCTGGTATCACTTTTATGACAGCCTAATGTCAATAACTGACTCAACATCAGCCACTCTATTTTTATTATCGTCATTATTTTGAAAAATAAACTGTACAATATCATCGACAATATTGGGCACCAGTTCTCTAGGAAAGTCATGTCCCATACCCGGATAAATTTTAAGTTGAGCATCCGGGATAGCCTTAGCCGTGGCTTTGCCACCGTCAACATGAACAAGCCCATCACTATCACCATGTAATATTAAACTAGGTATATTTACTGATTTAAGTAGTGACTCTCTATTCCTTGCTACCATAATCGCTAATATCTGGCTAAGAGTGCCTCTAATAGTAATACCTCGCTTTATTAATGAGTCTACATAATCTGTTAAATACTGCTCAGTCGCTGGGTAATTAGGACTGCCGACTACTCGCCAATTATTAAGGTGATAAGCCAAACGATCCTGGTAAGCCCTCGATTTAGGTATACTAATAAGTTGTTTCCTAATACTCAAATCAATAGGTGGTATATTTTTAGTGCCTGTAGTTGACATAATCGACGTTAATGTTTGGACTCTCTTAGGGTGATGAATCGCTAATAATTGCGCAATCATCCCACCCATTGAAGCGCCGATAAGGTGTACCTTATTTAATTGCAAATGATCTAATAATGCTACGATGTCTTCCATCATATCGTCTAACTGATAAGGTACTCTAGATGAAAATCCAAATTTAAACTTTACTATTGTCCAAATAATATTGAGGTATGTTGACTCCCCTAAAATTTTTGACTTACCTATATCTCGATTATCAAGCAACAACACTTGAAATCCTTTATCGACAAAGCCCTTAACAAAATCAGTTGGCCAACCTGTTAATGGTGTAGCTAGACCATGAATCAATAATACTGTTGGGTTGTTAGCATTACCATGGAGTTGATACGAGATATCAACTCCGTTAGTGATTACATTGCTTTCAGTAAAATTAGTTTCAATCATCTCAAACTACCTGTAGTGGTTCGCCTGCTTTGTAATTAAACAATCTACTAATTACCTTTTTATTTTAATTTCATTTTTTAGCGCTGTCATATTCTTAACTAAATAGCGTTGCCCATTGGTTGATAAAATATCTTTTGCTTCGAACTCTTTGATTATTTTATTTATCCGCTGACGGGAACCTAGGGTCAAATCCGCTAATTCAGATTGACTCATTTTTTTATCAATGAACACTCCCTCATCAACATCATTACCATAGTGTTGAGCGAACCAAAATAATCGTCCAGCGAGTCTTGCCTTGAGTGGATAAAACAACATGCCACTTAGCAGCTTACACATTTCCAACGTTCGGTCAGATTGTTCTAAAAACAAATTTTTATAGATAACTGGATACTTTTCAGCGACCGATTGAACTACCCATTTAGGTAGTTCAATAATACTTGATTTTTCCAGTACTTGTGCTTCAAACATACGCACTGGTTGGTCAGACAGTAAATATTCACCAAGCCATGAATCAGTAGAAAATTCAGTAATGGCAAATTCTTGTCCTTCAACACTGCTAATTTTCACCCTAACAAAACCTGAAATAACACCGTAGACCGACTCTGTAGTATCACCTAAACGATAAAGATATTTTTTATCGTCGAAGTGTTTAATCCGAGCCGCTTTAATCAACTCGTTATAAGCAGCATCAGGCACTCCCCTAAACCAGTTACAGTGTCTGATCATTTGTTCTATATTACGCAATTTTATCACCTAAAAGATAAAAGCCCTTGTTCAGCATTCTAAAGGACTATTCACCCTGAGCTATTAATAATGGGTAGGAGGTACCAACACATTGTCCATTATTGCTTTTTTATCGCCTTTGTAGCTTTTAACGATCGCCTGACCTCCTCGCGTCAACCCATCAAAAACACCTTGGTCAACTAAATCCCATAAGGCATATTTTGCTTCACCTTCGAGGTTTATTAAGCCAAAGTGGTTTTCTGACCCTTGTTCATTGTTCTGATCTTTCCAACTTTCGTCAAACATTTCGAAATAAAAGCATGAGATGTTATTATCATTTGACCACTCACGCATGTGTTGATAATAAAGTCCACTCTTATACTCATCTGCAGCTTTTGACCCATGCGCGCCATAGTCTTGAACACAGACAGTCGCCCAGCCAGTTTCGCCAATATGGAGTGGTTTATTAGCTCCTAAACTATGCATGTAATCTAAAACCCCTTGGTATTGGTCAACAACAAATTGCTTAGCACGAAGCATCGCTAACTTTATTTTATCTCGCTCTGAAAGAAGTTCTTCCTCAGGAGGCACAATCCAAAATTGAGGATTATAGTGCGAATTGTGCATAGGGTAAGTATGCATAGAGACGTAATCAACCGCTTTGATTAAGTGCTCGAGGTCTTCTGTTCGGTAACTAGGATCTCCGCCACCCCAAGAAGAAAAGTCATCAGAACTGGTGATCCATAGATCGTTAGGAAGGTCTCCCGATTGTTTTAAATCTTGTAAATGGTTAACCCATTTTAAAATAACATTGGGTCTAACAAAATAACTTGTTGCCCACCTGACCATAGCTTCATTACCAACGGCGATAACTTTAACAATATCTGGGTAGGTAGCGGCTAAATCAACGGCCCGTTGAATTTCTGATGCGTTCGCCTGAGTATTTTCAACTTCATGATTAGGCGTACGATCAGTCCAGGCATATTGACAATCGATCCATGCCCCCAGCATTACATACATCTCGAAGCTGCCATCCTCGTCTTTTAACTGTCGGATTGCTTTTAGCAGATTGGACGCATGTTGAAGTTGTACATTGTAGTCACGCAGAATTTTTATGCCCATCGCTGAGAGGATCTTCATATCCTCTTTAAGCTGTTTTACGCTTGGTTGAATATCACGGGTATTTTTACGATATCCACCATAAGATATGGCCAGATAATCCGGGTTGCCTAAAATTTCTGCTGCTGTTTTATTCATTAAATATCCTGTAGTACCTGGCCAAATAGAAATAACTATGCAGCTAAAAGGTGCTAACTTCCTCTAAAATTAGGTTGTAATACTGGATGACTTTAAACATATCAACACTGCATTCAGTATTATTCACCCTAGACACTCAAGCTAACTTGTCAAAAAGTTGATCGAAATATAACGACTTCATTAGTAGGGTGTTGAAATTGATAGCTACCGTATACGGCCTTTTATCTATAAGCAAGTCTCTAAAGCCTAACTTTTAGACCTTTTTTCTCATCTGCTTGATTTATTTTATAACTTAGGCCAACGGACACTGAGTAACTAACCTTTAGTTTTGCTGTTAAATAATGAGGGTTGTTTCTATGGTCATGTCAAGGACGTAAATATCGAAGTGAATTTATTGATATCGCCCTAAGATGTTTACTGAACAGAATAGCGAGACTATTAATTTAATCTATAACAATGGTTTATACATTGTGAATAAAAGCGAGACATTGCTTGTTGTTGCCTCGAAAAACAACTCTGTCAGCCTTTAATCCTAACTGATACTGATACATAGGATCATAATATTCGCTCAGTAATGGTTTTAACCAGTCAAGGTGATAGTGAACTTGGCCATTAACTTGCTGAGTTAATGCCCGACGCTGTAGTTCTTTTAACTCAATATACCGCTCTGTACCAAGGCGTTTTCTTATTTTAAATAAACCTTGAGCCAGATATTCACTGAAGTAGATAAAACCTTGTTCAGCCCCATAGGTAGATTGATATGAGTCTGACATCTTTATAATATATTCTCGATATATTTGTTCAAGTCGATATTCTAAGCTTTCTTCAATCACAACTATTGGGGCTAATGTCATCGCTTGCCGTAAACTTTGAGGTAAATGCACACTGCCAATTAACCTACCTTCATCCTCCAAGACTAAGGGTTTTTTTAAAGAATAATCACCGGTAATGTATTGCTCAGCGAGTTTATTTTCAAAGTTTATTTGACTTGATTGTTGACTAATAAAACCACCAAAACTTGAACCTCGGTGACCCGCAGCCCCTTCTAGATCTAGACTGCTGACACAATGAGACAGAAAAGGTGTTTTTCCACTACCGGTATTGCCGGCGACGATTATTAAAGGATGTAATGCGAGCTGCTCAAGCTCATTAAGTAGAAATTGACGCAGTGCTTTATATCCACCGATAAGCAATGGGTAGTTAACCCCTGATTCCCTTAACCACCGCTGCACCGTTTGTGAACGTAAACCGCCACGAAAACAATACAAATAACCCTGAGGATTTTTTAGTGCAAAGTTTTGCCAATGTGCAAGTCGCGTTGCTTTAATTTGTCCTTTAACCAACTGATTACCCAGGGTAATCGCGGCCGTTTGTCCTTTATTTTTATAACATAAACCCACTGCCGCCCGTTCATCATTATTCATCAGTGGATAATTGACAGAATGGTTAAAAGCCCCTTTTTCAAACTCAATGGGAGCTCGTACATCAATTAAAGGGAATTTAGCCTTAATAATAGCGCGAAAGTCAGCGCTGTTTGCTCGAGGTGTTGCTGGAAGAGTGATTGCCATTACAACAAACTCACGATTGGCGATTTTTCTGGTACCAGTTCACCAATAGGTTCTAGATTAAGACCATTATCTTGACATAACGCTTCAAAAGCTCGTTTTCCTGCTGGTTTTACTGCCACAAGTAAACCCCCACTGGTTTGAGGATCACATAAAAGTGTTTTTTGTTTCGGTGTTAATGGCCCCACCTGCTCGCCATAACTGTCAAAATTTCGCGCGCAACCTCCTGGTATACAGCCTTGGTCAATATAATCATTAACAAAATCAAGACGTGGTACTTTTTCAAAGTCGATAATCGCCCCAACACTGCTGCCTTGGCACATTTCCAGAAGATGTCCTAAAAGTGCAAAACCTGTCACATCAGTCATCGCAGTAACTGTATCAAGTACGGCAAATTTTTGCCCAATAACGTTTAAGGTTTTCATAACTTGCGGCGCTAATTCGGCATGTTCAACTAATAATTTACCTTGTTTCTCAGCCGTAGTCATAATGCCAATACCTAACGGTTTAGTTAAATATAAGAGATCACCCTCTCCTGCAGTATTATTTCGCTTAATGTGATCATTGTTAATCAGGCCAGTAACGGCTAAACCAAAAATAGGCTCTGGCGCATCAATCGAATGCCCACCCGCTAAGGGTATACCCGCCTCAACGCAGATAGATCTAGCACCATCAAGCACTTGTTGAGCAATTTCTGGTGCTAAAATATTTACTGGCCAGCCCAAAATCGCTATTGCCATTAACGGTTTTCCACCCATAGCATAAATATCACTAATGGCATTACAGGCGGCAATTTTACCAAAATCAGTGGGATCATCAACAATAGGCATGAAAAAATCAGTGGTTGAAATCACACCTTGACCATTACCAATATCAAAAACAGCTGCATCATCTTTGGTGTTATTACCCACTAAAAGTGCATTGTTCTCCGGTAAAGTGAGTGATGATTTTAGCATTACATCAAGAACCGATGGCGCGATTTTACAACCACACCCTGCGCCATGTGAGTATTGAGTCAAACGGATTTTTTTCATAGTGGCTAATATAAAGAGTAAGTATCTGGATAATTTACAGTAATATACCCGCTGTTACACCCGAACATTAATAATATAATGGTAGATACGGGCAAAAACTTTAAAGCAAGGATATAAATAACACAACAGATAAACGGTCATTAATGTCACGTTGATTAGATTTAACCCTGTCAATAAACAGGCCCAACAAGCATAAAAAAAACGGATTACTCATCACCCTAATAATTAATCTAGACGTTTCGCACTGTTAAGAAAGTATAAAATAGAGCGAGTGTTGTGCAAAAAATGCTGCCCTCATAATAAATGAGGCAGCATTTTAAAAAGTAAAGTAACTGATTAACGCGCTAAGCCAAGTTGAAGTCCAAACGCATAATTCACGTTATTATCTATCAGCGTTCATGACTTTTACCCATGCGGCAACAAAGTCGTTCACAAATTTCTCTTTTGATGTGTCAAAAGCATACACTTCAGCAACAGCTCGTAACTCAGCGTTTGACCCAAAAATCAAGTCAACTGATGTAGCAGTCCACTTCATTTCTCCTGTGCTGCGGTCAAAACCTTCATAAACACCCTCTTCAGCAGACTTCTGCCAAACCGTTGACATATCTAACAAATTAACAAAGAAGTCATTGCTTAATGTGCCTGGCTTAGACGTCAACACACCATGCGTTGAACCCCTGTAATTGGCATTAAGTGCTCTTAATCCACCGACTAATGCTGTCATCTCAGGTACAGAAAGGTCTAATTGATCTGCTTTATCAACTAACATTTTAGTCGGTGATTTGTAACTTTCTTTTACATTTAAATAGTTACGAAAACCATCAGCGGTTGGCTCTAACAATGAAAACGAATTAATATCGGTTTGCGCTTGTATTGCATCACCACGCCCAGCAATAAATGGAACTTTTATGTCATATCCACCGTCTTTTGCTGCTTTTTCAATAGCAGCAGCACCGCCAAGAACAATCAAGTCGGCAAGTGATACTGTATCGTTATTAAACCAGCCACCATTTGCTTCACTTTGAATCTCTTTGAGGACCGTCATTACTTTCTCTACTTCAGCTGGATTGTTAACTGTCCAATCGTTTTGAGGTGATAACGCTAATCGGGCTCCGTTTGCACCGCCACGCATGTCGGTATCACGATAACTTGCAGCAGACGCCCATGCAGTTCTGACCATTTCTGGCACAGTGAGGCCTGAATCTAGTAACGTAGATTTAAGCTTAGCAACATCATTAGCACTTATCGTAGATTGCGTACCTTCTGGAATAGGGTCTTGCCAAATTTTAATATCTTCAGGTACTTCACTACCTAAAAAGTTTTTTCTTGGTCCCATATCTCTATGCGTTAACTTATACCAAGCTTTGGCAAAGGCGAGTTGATATTCTTTTGGATCAGCTAAAAAACGCTCGGCAATTTTTCTGTATTGAGGGTCAAACTTAAACGCTAGGTCAGCAGTAGTCATTACCGGTGGATGAAACTTACCTTCTACATGAGCATCAGGTACTACTTTGAGCAAAGACTCGTCGGTAGGCATCCACTGAATCGCGCCTGCTGGGCTGCGTGTTTGCTTCCACTCAAAGTTCAGCAGGTTACTAAGGTATAATGAAGTCCAGCGTGTCGGTGCCTGTGTCCAGGCGCCTTCTAATCCACTTGTCACGGTGTCTTCAGAATGGCCTTTACCACATTTATTTTTCCACCCTAGGCCTTGTTCTTCAATACCGGCAGCTGCAGGTTCAGGGCCTAAACAATTAGCGGGTTTGTGTGCCCCATGCATTTTACCAAAGGTATGTCCGCCCGCGGTCAACGCCAAAGTTTCTTCATCATTCATTGCCATGCGACTAAAAGCGACACGAATGCTCTTAGCAGACGCTATTGGGTCAGGCACACCTTTTGGACCTTCAGGGTTTACGTAAATCAAACCCATATGAGTAGCACCTAATGGCCGTTGTAATTTACCATCACGGTCTTCACGATCGCTAGCTAACATTTCAATTTCTGGCCCCCAATAAACTAAATCAGGCTCCCAATCATCAGTACGACCTCCCGCAAAGCCATAGGTTTCAAATCCCATGTTTTCTAGTGCAACATTACCCGCTAGTACCATTAAGTCAGACCAAGATAGGGCTTCACCATACTTCATTTTTATTGGCCAAAGTAATCGACGTGCTTTGTCTAAATTGCCATTGTCTGGCCAGCTGTTTAACGGTTCAAAACGTTGTTGTCCGCCTGCTGCACCACCACGACCGTCTAAAGTTCGATAAGTACCGGTACTGTGCCATGTCATGCGAATAAAGAAGGGGCCATAGTTACCGAAGTCTGCAGGCCACCAATCTTGTGAAGTGGTTAGCAAGGTGTCGATGTCTTTCTTGGCAGCAGCAAGGTCTAATTGACTAAATGCGTCAGCATAATTGAAATCCGCACCATGCGGATTTGATCGTTGGTCTTGGTCGCGAAGAGCAGACAAATTTAATTGATCAGGCCACCAAAATTGGTTGGTTTTTGCTTGATAATCTTGGGTAACACCGCTGCCCATTGCACCTTTGGGTTTGCTTATTTCGGCAGTCTTGGCCAAAACAGCACCTGAGGTCATCATCAGGGTCATTATTCCTGTGATACATCTAGTGGAAAATAATTTTGTTTTATTCATATTAGGTGTCCTTAATTCAACTAAAAATGAGTTGTGAACAGCATAGGTCAAAACAGGATACTTTGTTCTTTAGGCTATGCTAGTTTGAAGCCAAGACGTATTTCGTAATGGTCTCTGTAGTATAGGCGCTAAATGATGGAAACAGCGCTGAATAAAAGCGATTGAAGTAATCGTAAAATTCATAAGCGTTTATTTTGTAATTTTATCAATACTAGAACTAACGACGCTTTACCGATTATTCCCGTGCTAGATCAAATTATGATTATTAAGTAAATCGATGCCGTGGTGTTATTTTAAGGTTCTGCTTATACTTGATGATCAGGTTATCAAACAATATAATGTACATTAGACCCTATGATTTAATTGAGTCATACTGTTAAAGTTTTAGTTCTGACTATTAATATAAAACACCTTAATCGAATTATCAGTATGTGGAGTCCAAATCAAATTGACAAATATTGGCATATATTTTCTTTTACCACTCAGTGTATTAGTAGGTTTTTCGTTTGCTTCTCAAGCAGGCATTAATTCACAACTAAGAATAGCATTGAGTAATCCAATTCAAGCTGCGTTTATTTCTTTTCTTATAGGTACCATAGTATTAGGTGTAATTGCCTTAGTACAAGGTGACACTTGGTTTAAACCTAATTCACTAACATTAATTCCCTGGTGGGCCTGGTTAGGAGGTTTTTTAGGGGCATTTAATATTGCTATTTCGGTATTCTTAGCTCCCAAGCTTGGCGCGATGGTATTAGCTATTTCAATTGTTTTTGGCCAAATGATGGCATCGCTAGTATTAGATCAGAATGGCTGGCTGGGTTATCCTAAAATAGAAATCACACCTAATCGCATATTAGGTGCATTATTTGTCGTTATTGGTCTAGTCTTAGTGGTTAAAAAGTAGTGACAGAACAAAACAGAATAGAACAAAAAACACACAAGTAAACTTAACCCGGTATTCTTTTTGCTGCACGAAACATTTTTTCCAATGATAGGCTTATAATTTCGAGTTATAAGGCTATTAACAATTGGAGTAAATCAATGAATTTAGGATACTCGATAGATTTAATTATGGTGTATTTCTAGGTTTTATCCTTGTTCAAATATCCACGGTAATATATCAACTACCGCTATAGTCAAGTACAGGTTGAGTCACTTTATATTCAAGCAAACAGCAGTTTGCATGATAACCGTCACATATCAATAATAGGCCCCTCAACAATCAAAGCTAAACTGGACATAGCGGTTGTTTACTTAGAGGTCTAAGTTTACAAACGAAAAGTTCCGATGCGAATAAATAGGTCGACGACAGAGTTAACCACTTTATCGATTGCTTAACGCAATTTAATATTAATGAGAATAATGTTTCTGCCTTAAGTATCTCGAAAAACCCTAATTATTCCTATTCAAATAATGATAAAAAACCTTAGACGGTTATACAGCAAAACGAAATGTAAAAATCACCCTCAACGATATTACTCATTTAAATGCTTTTATGGATTTTGCATTAATCGTCACAATTAATAAAATTATAAATATTGAATTAAATTCATCAAAAGCTGATTTATTAAAAAACGAAGTGAACGCTTTAGCGGTTAAAAATGCTAAAGAGAAATGTAATTCGTTGGTGAGTGCTTTTGATGTTAAGTTGGGTAAAGTTACAGTATTAACCCAACATAAATAAGTGTCGTTTTTTACTTAGAAGTAAAGTGAAAATAACAAGTTAATCAAACCCATGCTAAAGAGTTAGCTAATAGTTGTTCCTCACAAAGTTCAGCTAACAAGTTAAAGCCGTTTACTAAGCAGTTAACTGCCTAAATAATGATCATAGATTATCAACCAATTTAGCGTTCCTTTCCTTTACTGTTCAATATCAATAGGTTTACCGATAAAAGGTCGAATTGCTTCGTTCTGAATTTGGTGTCGTTAAAACTCGTTAGCTAATGCTTGATTTTAAAATCAGCATGTAATCTGTTTCTGCTCATTAATAGTTGAGCATTGAATAACTACTTTACGGTAGACAAAATCCCATGTTGAAAAAGTGACTAAGTACTTGAAGCTATAAACATTAGGTGTAATATGACTAAGTACCTGCTCAGTACTAAAGAATTAACTACATAATGTAGTTGTTAATTAATTACGATCAGAGGAAAATCATGTCTAATATAAATACAGACAAGCTACTAGAAAACAACAAGTTATATGCAAGTGGCCAAATGGTGCACAAATCATCTCATCCGGGAGAACAACCTATTAATCCTGCCAAACATGTGGCTGTTGTCGCCTGTATGGATGCGCGCCTTGATATTGAAGATTTACTTGGTTTAGAAACGGGAGATGCTCATATTATCCGTAATGCTGGGGGAGTTATAACCGATGATGCAATCCGTTGTTTGATTATTTCTCACCACCTACTCAACACTAATGAAATTATATTAATCCATCACACTCGGTGCGGTATGTTAGCTTTTACCGATGACCTACTTAAGGCTGGATTGGAAGGTGACCCAGCGGCAGTAAAACTACTGGGACAAGCAACAGGACGTAATTTTACCAGTTGTAATCATAGCTCTTCAACACCCTCACAGTTTCATGCTTTTCGTGGGCCATTGGAAGCTCTTGACTCACCGGCTAATGAGCAGCAAATTGAACGTCTTAGCTGGGATGTAAGACGCTCAATTTCCAGAGTCATGACTCACCCTTGGATACCAACTGAAGGACCAGATGCTTCGACAGTACGAGGTTTTATCTATGATGTTGACACAGGAAAACTAGAAGAAGTGAGCTACCCTGGAGCTATGGGAACGTTTGGCTAGACAATAAAAATAATAAACATTCAATAAGTAACATGTTGATTATAGACCATCACATAACACCAAGATTGAGCGGACAGATTAAAGCGTCATGATTTTTTATTTTTCTAACATTCATGTCACTCTATTATGTCAATGATGTTGGCCTTTTACCTTTTAACACCTTATAGGTGAAATGCTAACATTGTTTATATTATTTACTATTAATAGTGTCGCATCTTAAATTTATTGGACGATGATAAATGGTAAGCTCAAGTG
>Ga0307488_10003458_pt1 | contig 13207 bp, 8 predicted proteins | sample SB02metaG_FD_202248 | JGI IMG/M metagenome (GOLD analysis project Ga0307488, IMG submission 202248) | Sea-ice brine microbial communities from Beaufort Sea near Barrow, Alaska, United States - SB 0.2 | ecosystem: Environmental > Aquatic > Marine > Coastal | place: USA: Alaska | collected 2017-05-06
GCGTGACGCTGACTATGGGCTTTAACAACGTCTTTGATGAAGATCCACCCCTGTGTTTTCCTTGTGGTGTGATTGGCCTGAGCACGGTTTCTCACGACCTGCCTGGCCGAGTGGGTTATGTTCGATTCAGCTACGAGTTGCCTGAATAGACCTAACCATTCGATAGAAAAGGCGCCCAATGGGCGCCTTTTTTTTGGTCAAAGAGAAGCGATAAATCAAAACTTCTAACGTGCCTTGTGCGGAACGTCGAGCCCGCTTACGTATTCTCGGTGTCGGTGAGTCAGAGTTCGGTGAGCGAGTTCGCTTTCCTCCATTTTGATGCGCCGAGACTTCACCTTTTGCCGCCAGTCATCGCAATCAGAGAAATCGACAGTCACCAAGGCCTCCGCACATCGACGGATAAGCCGACTACCCAGCATCTCATCGCAGCCGTCCAGATCGCGCGCCAACAGGTTAGTCGTTAAGAAAGTGCCGGCCGGTTCCAGCTCATACCGGCGCTCAAGAAGATGCGGCAACAGCTGAACCTGCTCGAGATCGCCCTGAGGTTGAAAATCTTAAAGACCACTCTGGCCCGTTCGAGCGCCTGCATGGCATTGGCCAGGTGATCTCATCGCCATCGAGCACATAGAAGCCGATCTCCTCTATAGGCGCCTCGCGTTCAGTGCCGATTCTGTTACTGAACGTGAGACAAGCCCGATTGGCAGAACGGAACACGATGTCGTCGAACTCTTCCGCTTTCAAAGCCCAACTCCGCAGGGTGATTCAAGGGTTACAGGCGTTGAGGACAGTGAACAGCACGGAACCAAATAGGAGCCAGGACTCCGACCCCTATTCACTCCCATCCACAGCGGCGTGAACTATTTGTGATACAGGTTCTCTTCAATATCTTGCACTAGGGTGGCATCCACATCGGCGACCTGTTCCTCCGTGACGCCGGCACCCATGATTTGTTCTAGAATAATTTTGCCAAGGGTCGGCATATCCGAGCGTGGCATAAATGTTTCGTAGCGCCACAAGCCGGAGCGAATGAATGCCTTGGCACAATGGAAGTACACTTGATGGACATCCACGACGATGGCCAGTTTCGGCGCTTTGCCCTTGTGAGCCACTTGTTCCAGGTAGGGTGCATGGTCTGTGATGTAGGCGTTACCATTGATACGTAGGGTTTCGTTCATCCCGGGAATCATCAGCAACAAACCTACGCCGGGTTCCCCCAAGATATTAGTCAGCGTATCGGCGATCCGATTACCCGGTCGCTCTGGTATTAGCAGGGTCGTATCATCCAATATTTTGACGAATCCGGGCCCATCACCGCGCGGTGAAGCGTCAAGGCAACTCGCGTTACCACTGGCGATGACCAAAAAAGGTGAACGCTCGATAAAGTGTTTACTGTGGGCCTCCAGCGCCTTGAGTATCTTCATCTGGGTTGATGGACTGGCCTGGCCATTGATGGCCTCCAATTGCTCACGAGTATCAATAGTTGGAATGTCGATAGGTTTAGTCATCTGGCCGGACCTTTGCCGCTAGTCAATAAGAATGTAGATTACAGAATGCATGAGAATAGCCAATTTAACTCACACTTCTGGGACGATACCAGCGTTCCTTTGGCGAGACTTGTATGGATGTAGGTTCAGTGTACCCATGCCCCGCCACTTTTGGGAGGATTGCTATGAAACCCTATAACATTCTATGGATCACGCCCAATCAGGGGTGATCATTTGCCCAGATTCCAGCATCTGCCTCATCACGAGGCGTTGCAGGCCAAAGCCACGGCATCCTGCAATTTTCAGGTCAACGCCACGCCCTGTGGTCCGTCACGTTCGGTGCCTTATACGGGGCAAGATACTCAGAAAAGCGACATGTTTACGAATCCCAATGTGCCACCTAACGCTGAGGTTCCGCGAGAGATGCCTACCATGGGCAGCATCTTCAGCGAGTTGGGCTATTACACCTCATATAAAGGCAATTGGCATCTCTCGGACTTGAATCATGACATCAATTTTGATCAAGCGCGCTATCCAGACACCAGCCGTGCGTTGGAACCCTGCGGATTCGTAAAAGATACCCATAACGGGGACCATCACGGTAGTGTCTGGGATCGTCTTAAGCATGATAGTTGCATCGCCGCAGTTACATCGCCGCAGTCGCAGCAAACGGGCCAGCAGGTGTGGATTGGCGCAAGCCAACCGACAAACCGTGGTTGATGAGAGTGAACATTATCAGATACTGCCGCGCAGCTTTACCGATAATCAGAGCCGCAAGTCCTGCGCACATCGGAGTGATCAACGCATGGCTGTGTGCAGTATGCTTTGGCTCGGGGCACCCTCAAGGCCGCTAATTGGAACCCTGAATGGGCAGTTGAATGACCTTATTGCTCTGGAGATCGACGTGGATGATGGCAGCTGCTATCCGGCGCCGTCCCAAAAGTCGCCATTTGAGAACGCTGTGCTACCTTGTTAGTACACGGAATATTTATTCCTGTTCTAAAAGGGTTGGGTATGTGGCTCCGAATATATGCGGTTTTCATACTTTGTATTCTGAGCTTAGGCCAGAGTATTTGTGTGGCTTCTGCTAGTCAGATTGATAACGATGGTGCACAGGTACGCGAACTCGTAAGGCAAGCTCGCGTCTATCAGAATCAAGGGTATCGCGGTCAGGCCATAGCGTTGCTCCAAGAGGCTGATGTATTAGCCGAGAAGCAGGGGGTAGACCAGAACGACACAGGGCTACTGCTCGCTCAACTCTACTTCGAACTTGGTGAGTATCCTCTCAGCCGGGGCATGACGACGCGCATTCTTGATCAATCCCCGGCAGATGGAATTCAAGCTCAAGCGCTAAATATTCTCGCCAGCGTGCAGAGCACGCTCAACAATAGTAAGGCTGCGACCGCCACTTTTACAGAGGCTCACACGGCGAGTGTGAAGTCGGGCGAGACAGCGATGACGATGACCATCCTCGCCAACCACCTTCGTCACGAACTGGATCACAAGAATGTTCGCGGGGCGCTTGGCATAGGTCAGCAACTGTTGCCGCTATCTACAACCCTAGGCTATCTTCCCGAAGTGGTAGAGATTCAAATTTCAATCGGTGACCTGCTCATCAGGCTCGCCGACCAAACGGGAGAGCAAGCGTATTCCAAGCACGCTTTAGTCATTCTTCAACAAGCTGAGGCAATAGCCAAAAGTGAAGGCCACGTGCGACTGCAAAGCTATGCTATCGGCCACCAGGGTAGGTTGCTGATCAATCAGGGTCAGTTAGGAGATGGTATTGGAAAGCTCAATATCGCTAATTTCCTAGCGAGTAGCATTCCCTCTTTCGAAAGCGCTTACTTATGGCAATGGCAATTGGCCCGTGCTCATCGTCTACAAGGTAAAACCAGCGACGCGATCGCCGGCTATGAAACGGCTATAGCCACGCTAGAGCAAGTCAGAAAGGAGCTTATCAATGGCTCCCCATTTACCTTTCCGCAGAAAATCCAACCACTATTCTCAGAACTCTCTGACTTGTTGCTGACTGCAGCTAGAGGGGCGCAGACACATACGTATCAACAGAACTACCTAAAGCAAGTTCAGGCAGTACTCGAGCAATCCAAATCTGCAGAACTTCAAGACTATTTTCAAAACGATTGCGTGGTCCCAGATCAGGCCGTCGACTTGAAACATGTGGAGGTGGCAACCGCCATTATCTACCCCGTCATCCTTGCGGATCGATTAGAGATACTCGTCAACATCGGCGATCAGGTACACCAATATGTCCATCAGATTCAAGCGACAGATCTAGAGCAGCTAGCCAACGACTTCCGTTACAACCTAGAACTTGATCAGGGTGACGAGGAGTACAAAGAAATTGGCGAGGAGCTCTATGAGCTCATTTTCGCCGAAGCGGAATCGTTGCTACAGGAAAACAATATTGAAACATTGCTTGTCATACCTGACGGCATTCTGAGAACTATTCCATTCGCTGCCATCTATGATGGTAATGAATTTATGATTCAAAAGTACGCGCTCGCGACCACGCCTGGCATCAGTTTGACTTTCCCGAAGCGGCTCGATGTCGCCGAGGCAAAGCTCTTCGCTGGCGGTATCTCTCACTCCGTGCAAGGGTTCTCTGGCTTGCCGGGAGTGCCTGTTGAGCTAGACAAGCTGAAGGCCCAATATGGCGCTGAAGTACTACATAACGAGCAGTTTAGCCGAACGACTATTCAGGATCAGCTTGGCTCGGCAGACTATTCTATCGTCCACATCGCGACCCATGGTCACTTTGACAGCAACCCTCATGATTCCTATCTACTGACTTATGACAACAAGCTGACCATGGACTTGTTAGAGCGAAGTATTGGTAGTCGACGGCAAAGCGATAATCCCCTGGACTTGCTGGTCCTGAGTGCTTGTGAGACGGCAGTGGGTGACAATCGGGCGGCGCTTGGTCTGGCGGGTGTAGCACTAAAGGCCGGGGCGAGAAGTGCGATCGCCACACTCTGGCAGATCAGCGACGAGGCCACCGTTCTTATCATCGATAACTTCTATGAAAACACCTCAAGCGAACACTTGAGTAAAGCTCAGGCGCTACGAATTGCTCAAACTGAGCTCATCAATTCTGAGCGCTTCAGTCACCCAACAGATTGGGCGCCATTTTTGCTCATTGGTAACTGGTTATGAAACCGCCATTAACGTTTTTTTTCTGCCTAATGTTGGCAGCTCCCGCTTTCGCCAACGAATACTATGTGGTGACGGGTAGTTTTGAAGCCAAAGCCGGCGCCCAGGAACAGCTTATGGAAGTGAGGGCCTTATCAATAGTCGTCAAAGATAAGGCTAAGATTACGGAAGCTACGGTTCAAGGTCAGAAGCGATTTCGCGTCAGTATTGGCCCTTTCGACAATGTGGACCGCGCCAAACAAATTCAGATCAATGCTATACAGCAGGGGTATCCTGAAGCATGGACTCTTGCCCGCGAGGCTGTCGAGCAAACAATGCCGACAATGGTAGCCCGACAACCTGAGTTGGATCCACGTATTAGCGAACAAAGCAGTGTTGAAATCAGTCGATTTATCTATGACGCGCCAGCCCTCGAAGCAGAGATTGCGGCGCTGTTGTTAGCGGTGACAGGCAAACCCGTCGAGACATCTGTGCTACTCGCGACAAAAGACAAAATCAATCTACTGTACGTGACCAATGGTTACGTTAACACAGGCGTAGTTATCCCTGACCAACAGATTCGTAATGGCGAACTGAAGCTGGACTTCATCAGTGGCGAAATTTCTGATGTGGAGATCTCGAGTGACTTGCGGCAGAAATATATTGAGAGTCGATTGAAAATAGGCGAGCCCTTTAATTTGGAGCTGCTACAGCAATCCCTCAAGCTGCTTGAGCAAGACCCGTTGATTTCTCGAATTGACGCAAGAGTGACGCCCGGTTCTAGCCCCGGAGAGGCGATGCTTGCTCTGGATGTTGAAACAGCTCCTAGATTCAGTCTGGGTATCGACGTAGCCAATGATCGGGCACCGTCGATTGGTAGTGAAAACGCGGCGCTAACATTTCGCGCCAATAACCTAACAGGTTGGGGCGAGACTTATCAAATTGGCTCTTCGGTCACACGAGGGCTAAACGCGCAGAACGCAAGCATTTCCCTGCCATTGACTTCGGGTGGCACAAACCTACAAATTCAATACGCGCACAACGATTCATCAGTTATTGAGGAGCCCTTCAATGACATTGATGTTGAGAGTGAAACTGAATCTCTTGGCCTGATGCTGAATTTGCCCATTCGAAGAACGCTGACCAATGAGCTTTCCTTACAACTGACCGTTGAGGCCCGGCGCAATCAAACGACCTTGTTAGGTCAGCCTTTTTCTTTTTCTGAAGGCGCAATTGATGGCGAAAGTAGAGTGGCTCCCATACGGATCGCTATCTCCTACACCGAGCAGAATATCAATGACTCGTTAGCTGCGCGTTTTTCTATCTCGCGTGGCACCACGAAATTTGGTGCGACGAACAGTGGCGACTCACCCAATGGCCAGTTCACCAGCTATCTCGCACAGGTTCAATATTCAAGACTGCTTGCTGAAAGACTCCACATCACTGGACGAGTGCTCGCGCAGCATGCTGCAGACCCGCTGTTGTCTATCGAGAAATATGCCCTTGGTGGCATTCAAACAATACGCGGCTATCGCGAGAATCAAGTCGTTCGGGACAATGCGTATCTCGCATCGCTGGAAGCGCACTATCGGCCGGACCTGCCGGTCTGGATTGACCTTGTCGGATTCGTAGATTGGGGGCGCGGGGAGAATCACGCTAATTCTGCCGCAAGCGGTGAATCGGACCTTGCCAGTATTGGCGTGGGGATCGTCGTGAAGCATTGGCAGAGACTTAGCTTAGAGGTATATCTCGCTCACGGCTTTGATGACTACGCCGCCTCGACGTACGACTTACAAGATGATGGTGTCCATATTCGCCTGGGCTATCGCCATGAATTCTAAATCGACTCTACTGCTCGCAGCGGTGTTACTTTCGCCAGTCATCGTCTACGCAGACGTCATACTCGATGGCTCCATTGGATTAGGCAGTCTAGGAGATTCTGTCTCTGCGGGTGGCGGCTTTACCTACAATATTACGCCAGTCCTCGGACAGCAGGCAGGTTCAAATCTGTTTCACAGTTTTAGTCAGTTCAATATTGGTATAGGCGAGCATGCGAATTTCTCCGGCCCAGCTGCCGTGAGCAATGTCGTGAGTCGCGTGACAGGAGGTGAGTCTTCAATCGCTGGCAAGATAACCTCGAGCATTAGTGGCGCCTCGCTTTGGCTCGTTAATCCGGCAGGCTTTCTGTTCACCAATGGTGGGATCGTGGATGTCGATGGCACCTTTCACCTATCGACGGCAGACTTTGTCGAGTTTTCTGATGGTGCGCGCTATTTTAGTAGCCTTTCTGCCACCTCCACACTGAGTACGAGTGACATAACTTCTTTTGGCTTCCTCGCGGGTAGCCGAGGCGCCATTGCTATCGATAGCAGTCGTGATATTGCTGGGGAAGCCGACTCTGCCGGGTACAACCTGAATATAAATTCCGACTTCATCGCTATGAGAGATGCGGATCTGCACGCCCAGGAAATTGGTGTGCGTATGGGTGATGCGACCTTTGGCAATATCGATATTGGTACAAGTCTGCTTGAAACCGTCGGCGGCGGTATCTTTTTTGAGGGCGGCAATGTCTATGCGGTGGATTCTATCATCACGGCTTCTGGCGAAAACAGCGCTGTGCAAGTGCGAGCCAATTCACTGACCGTGGAAGGTGTCGCTGGGTTGAGTGCTATTCGATCAGGAGAGCTTGGGTCGAGCGGTGGAGACATCGATATTATGGCGAATGACATCACCCTTTTGAACAACGTTGAACTCTCGACGTCATCTGGTGGCGGTCGTGATGGCGGCGATATACTGCTCAATGCCAGCTCCATACTTATTTCTGACAACAGTCAGATTGCGCTGTTGGCGGGTACGGGTAGTCGTGCCGGCGATATCGTCATTAACGCCACCGATATTCTGATCAAGAACAACAGTAGTCTCAATTCCTCCAGTAGGTTTGAAGGGGCAACTGCAGGTTCGATCGAGATCTCCGCCTCGGGCCGATTCGGCATTGAGTCTGGCAGTTCCTTGATTGCAGAATCTGACAATGGGGGTATAGGGGGGAGTGTTAGCGTCACCGCGGCAAATATCGTGATTACTGATCAGGCGACTATTGATGTTCAGCCCTTGGGTTCTGGTGACTCTGATCGCGTCGATCTCCGCGCGCTGAGTAGCATTACGATCAGCAACGGTGCAGTGATCAACGCGTCCAGTCGTGGGGCCGGAAACGGCGGTATTGTTGCGCTGAGCGCGCCTGACATCACACTCAATAACGTCGATATCCTCGGTGAGGCGGATGGTGCGGGCAGGGGTGGCGATATCGAGGTTGATGCCACCACTGTTTCAATCAGCAACGGATCAACTGTCAACGTCTCCTCGACCTCGACCGCAGCTGACGGTGGTGATGCCGGAATCGTGAGTATTAAGGCCGATTCCATCAACATTGCCGATACTGAGTTTTTACTTGCCTCTCGCGGTGTGGGTATCGGTGGCACGTTGGAGATAGTGGCGCCGGATATCGATCTGAGCCAAACCGTAATCGAAGCAGAAGCTGAAGGTCTCGGCGCTGGTGGAGCGATCATCATGCAGGGCGATACGATCGACTGGCGTGATGTGGTCGTCAACGCGAGCGGCGTCGGAGCGGGCGCAGGTGGTGAGATACTGCTGCGAGGTGGCGCGATCACACTGACCAATTCGACCGTCAATATTACCGCAACAGGTTCAGGCGGCGCTGGCGATCTCATTGCAACCGGCGACAGTTTTGTCGCAGCGGGCACGGGGGGTATTTTCGGCGACACTCAGGGCAGTGGATTGGGCGCCGATATTCAACTGCTCACAGCTCAAACGAGCCTCTCTGATGTGACGCTTACCACCAGTGGCCAAGGCAGTGGCCCGGGAGGGGAAATCCAGATCTACTCTGCGAACGCTGTTTTGATTAACGGCGCGAAGCTCGATTCACAAGCGCGAGGCGTGGGCGTTGGTGGAGACATTGATATTCGAACCGGTGATTTGAAATTGCTTGGTTCGGGTTCGGTCAATGTCGCGGGGTTTGGGGCCGGAGATGCGGGTTCGATCGAAATCACTGCTGAGAGTGTTGTTATCAGCGACGATGGGTCTCTCATACTGACAGCGTCAGGCGCGGGTAAAGGTGGCGAGTTGACCCTGGATGCCAACAGCCTGACTCTGTCGGATAACGCAGACATCACCGGTAACGTATCCGGCGATGGTAACGGTGATGTATTGCAATTCAACACGACATCATTCGTTCTACAAGACAGCGCTGAGATTACGACGAACACGACGGGTTCGGGCGCTGGTGGCATCATTGATATTAACGCGACAAATTTTCGTATTCAGGATGTAGCTGGAATTACCGCAGAAACCCTATCGCCGGGCGTCGGCGACGCCGGTACGATTAGCATCGATGCAGCGAGTTTTGTTATGTCTGGTGGCGATATACTGACAACGACGAAGAGTGCTGGCATTGGCGGAATTGTCAATATTCTAGCGGATAGCATTCTTATCGAAGACGACGGTGCCATCAAAAGTGACGCTTTTGGCAGTGGCGATGGCGGTCAAATATTTATAACCGCACGGAACTCGTTTAACGTGAGTAACGCTGTCATTGAAGCTGAGGCGGGGGGCACTGGTGTCGGTGGTCTCATTCAGATAGAGGCGCCTGAGATAACCCTTGGGCAGGGCGGTGAGATCAACATCTCTGCCCTGAGTGGAACCGGGGATGCTGGAAAATTGACCGTCACAGGGGCTAGCATAACGCTCAATAACAGTTCGATAGAGACCGCAACATTGACCGATGGCAATGCTGGACTTGTCTTGCTGACGGCTGACACGATTACTGCCGTCAATGCGAGTGTTGAAGGCGAAACCCTTGGAAAAGGTAAAGGTGCCGATATTGAGTTTACGGCAGGCACTATTATGTTAACCGACACGCTGGTTAACAGTTCAACTGAGGATGCAGGCGAAGGCGGCATCATTAGGTTTCGTGGTGATACCATTGCTATCGAAAACGGTAGTGCTATTGAAAGCGATGCTTTAGGCGCTGGCGCTGGCGGCGAGATCTTTATAGCCGCAGGTGCTTCATTTATGTTGAACAACGCCGTCATTGAGGCTGAGACCTTAGGCGACGGTGTTGGCGGCCTAGTTCAGGTCGAGGCGCCTGACATAACTCTCGGCCAGGGTGGCGAGATCAACATCTCTGCATTGAGAGGATCTGGTGATGCTGGCGAGTTGATCATGCGTGGTACTACCATTACGCTCGACAACAGCACAATTGCCACCGCGACATTGACCGACGGCAATGCTGGAATTGTCTTGCTGACGGCCGAGACGATTGTTGCAGTCAATGCGAGTATTGAAGGCGAAACCCTTGGGAATGGTGCGGGTGCCGACATTGAGTTTACGGCGGCGACTATTTTATTGACGGATACGCTGATCAATAGTTCAACTGAGGGTGCTGGTGACGGCGGCATCATCAAGTTTAGTGGCGATAGCGTTGTTATCGAAAATGGTAGTGCTGTCGAAAGTGATTCTTTAGGCAGTGGCGCTGGCGGCGCTATCACGTTGATTACACGAAATTCGTTTAGCCTGACTAACGCCATCATTGAGGCTGAGGCAAAGGGCAGTGGTGCCGGCGGCCTAATTCAAATCGAGGCGCCTGAAGTGGTGCTCGGACAGGGCAGTGAGATCAACATCTCTGCATTGAGCGGAACCGGTGATGCGGGAGAAGTGATCATCCGTGGGACAAGTCTTACGCTCGATAGTAGTTTGATTGCAACAGAAACGCTGACTGAAGGGAACGCTGGGCTTGTCTTGCTAACGGCGGAGACTATTACCGCGACTAATGCGCTTATTGAAGGCGAGACATTTGGCACTGGCGAAGGTGCTGATATTGAGCTCACGGCAGGGGCCATCTCTTTGACGGGGACTAGAATCGACAGTTCAACATTGGGCGCTGGTGAAGGCGGTATTATTAGATTGACCGGTGATACTGTTTTGGTAGACGCCTCTACCATTATTGCTGAAACAGAGGGTGCAGGTCGTGGTGGCAGTATTTTCGTTACCGCGGACGAGTTGGATCTCCTTAATCAGGGAAACCTAAACGGTCGTTCAATTGGCGGCAGCGGAGACGCTGGTAGTGTATCCATCGCTACAAAGGACTTAAACATAGCAGACGGCTTGATCACATTAGTCACCAATACATCGGGCGCCGGTGGTGACCTTATTATAGCCACCGAGACATTCAAGCTAGACCGTTCTACATTGAGCGCGTCTGCCAACGGTAATGGTGATGCTGGGAAAATCGGCATCATAGCGAACACAGGCACGCTCCAGAATGGCACCGTCATTAGTTCTGACACGACGGGTAATGGTGTCGGTGGTGATATTTTCATTACCGCAGGCACGCTCGATATTCTCTCTGAGGCGATCATTACTGCGTCCGCGACGGGTCTTGCTAACGCGGGTGACATCACCTTGATCGTTCCGGATATCCTACAGATTGTCCGCGGTGAAATTCGCACAACGTCAGCGCAGAGTGGCGGTGGTAGCATCAATATTCAGACTATCAATAGAATACGAATTGATCAGAGTGTTATTTCTGCTTCTGCCAATGGCGTCACAGCCGACAGTGGTGGTGGCAACATTGACATAGACCCAGAGTTATTCACTGTGCGCCAGAGCCAAATTGTGGCTCAGGCTAATGCAGGCGCTGGTGGTAACATTAATCTGGTGGCGACCAACTTCCTTGCCGATACGCAAAGTCTAATCTCTGCTTCGTCTCAGCGTGGCATTGACGGCACGGTAGAAATTGAATCACCGAATCAGGCTGTGAACCCCACCAGCGCGGATCTCAATACGGGTTTCCAAGTGCTACCGGAGTTCATCTCAAATAATTGCACGTCTTCGGGCTTGCCCGATCGAAGCTATTTAGTCGTTGACAACATGAACCCTGTTCGACGTGATCCGGCAGACTATCTGCCGGCACCGAGTTCGGATGGCTCGGTGGTGGCTTCTTCACGTGTCCCGTCGGGTAAATTCAAGCTCATTCCTGGTAGGGATTGTTAGAAAGGGGGATTGAAAAAGAGGGGCTGAGTGAAATGCACTCCGACCCCTGGTTACTCTAACTCCGCCCCCCGTTTCGACTAACGCTCGTACTGGCAGTCGTTATGAATCCGCCTATTAGCATCCCTGATCTGTGCATCAGTCAGTGCAATCATGAGTTGGCGCTTGTCCAAGGCACAACGTGCCGCGGCCTTCTCAATCGCGGTAGGTACACTTTTCTCACGGGTATCACCTTGGCAGATACCATCGTCAAGTAGGCGCAGATTGGGTGTTTTACCGCGTTCAACCGCCACGCAATCACCTTCAACAAAAAAGGCTTTGTCGGTCACGAAATTGACGACTCGGCGTTCTTGATCGCGGATAGTGTAACGCCGAGCATCAAGATGCAGGTGGTCTGCAATTTCGGGGTCCTTTGATGCCTTTGACGAGGAGTCAAGCAAGCCGCGATACCCGCCTATTAAGTCATACTTGGTGACGGCGAGTGGGGACGTGGATTCTACATTCTCTATCGTCCCGAAATCAATTTGCGAGGACATCTCACTCTCACTGTCTAGCATCACGGTACAACCGTTTGTCCATGCCAGTAACGTGATTATTAAGGCGCGAGGTAATGTGCGGACAATTTGCGAGTCATTATGGTGCAAGTTCGTTCTCCAAAATTGATCACTACGCTGTGTGGGAAGTGATTCTGGCTGGTGTAGTGGTTCTGTTTGGGCTGCGTCAGTGCGCGTTGACTGCGACGCTAGCGAATTCGAAAGAGTATAGGTGAATAGGCAGCGAATAGCTCTCGCCTAAGTAGCGCGGAGATAGAAGTCTCTAATTGTAGTTAGTTGTTTGTTCCGAATCGAAAAGCTAGCATTTTTATCTATACCCCCCATAAATACAGTGCTATTAAATGCTCAGGTTTGACTGATTACTTCGTTTAGTTGCTGCGCGATGTTGCGCAAAATCTATTAAGCGTTAGTTGTTGGCAAAAATATTGCGGGATGAGAACTGCGTATTGAACCGTGGAAGTGTCGTTGGGTAACTCCGTCGATACGTTTTTCGAGAGGCACGCGGGTTCCCGCAATCATTGTTATTTTCGTTAGCCCGTGTCGTGAGTCTGCCTGCTGTGAGTGACCTAGTGGGCATGATAATGCGCGATTTGATATGAGTGCGGCGTGTTTAACCAGGTGTCTGACATTTATCGCGCCGGTATGATCTGATGATGACTACTGTGATAAATTTATGAAATCAGCGCCATCATGTCGGCCACTGACATACTGGCGCTCATCTCGCTGCCCTCGAGTAAGCTATCGGCCAGATCGCGCTTCTTAGCATGCAAATTAACAATCTTTTCTTCAATGGTATTCTTGGCAACCAGTCGATAGACAGTCACTGGTCGTTGCTGGCCGATGCGATGGGCTCTGTCGCTTGCTTGATCTTCTACGGCAGGATTCCACCAGGGGTCCATATGAATCACATAGTCTGCGGCGGTCAGGTTCAAGCCGACTCCGCCTGCCTTTAAGCTG
>Ga0307488_10003459_pt1 | contig 13204 bp, 13 predicted proteins | sample SB02metaG_FD_202248 | JGI IMG/M metagenome (GOLD analysis project Ga0307488, IMG submission 202248) | Sea-ice brine microbial communities from Beaufort Sea near Barrow, Alaska, United States - SB 0.2 | ecosystem: Environmental > Aquatic > Marine > Coastal | place: USA: Alaska | collected...
ATCGCGCAATCAAACAATGATAACGAAGCCTTCGATGCTGGTGTGTTGGGTAATTACACTTCATCAACCAAAGATCAATATCAGTATGTTGGTTCTGTCTTTTGGGATGAATCCACACAGCGTCTGTCAGTACTGGCGGAGCGTGAAGAGGAAGATTTCTCACAGCGTGGACCGCTCTCCTGGGGCTCAGATCCCAATCAGGATCGCGAGCGCAATACCGACAGTATCGCCATTGAATACCGCACTGATCTTTCCGAGAGCCTGACTCTTGCAGCCAGCGGCCGCTACGATGACAACTCTGAGTTTGATAGCGCCAATACCTTTAGAGTTGAAGCTGTTTATCAGCTCAATGACGGCATCCGCCTGCGCAGCGCCTATGGCACCGCGGTTAAGAATCCGACTTTCTCTGAGCGTTTTGGTTTTTTCACTAACTTTATTGGCAATCCCAACTTAGAACCTGAAGAGTCTACTAGCTGGGAGCTAGGTGTTGATCAGATGTTATTTGATAGCAACCTGACCTTATCTGCGACGCTGTTTGATGCTGAGCTTGAGAATGAAATTAATGGTTTTGTCTCTGATCCGGTTACCTTTGGTTTTACCTCTGCTAATAAAGACGGTAAGAGCAAACGTCAGGGTGTTGAGTTAACCGCTATTGGAATCCTCAGCGACAGCCTATCTTTAAACGCTGCATATACTTATACAGATTCTGTTGAGTCGGATGGTGCTGGTGGTTATAAAGATGAAATACGTCGCGCGCGACATACTGGTAGCTTAAATCTAGCCTGGCAAGTGATGGATAATCTGCATATTAATACCAATGCACAGTACAACGGCAGCCAAACCGATGTCTTTTTCCCACCTTGGCCGACGCCGTCTGAGACCGTCACTCTGGCGGATTACACGCTGCTTAATGTTAATGCCAACTACCTCGCCAGTGAAAAATTATCCATCTATCTGCGTCTAGATAATTTACTGGATGATAATTACGAAGAAGTCTTTGGTTATCAAACTCTGGGATTTGGCGCTAGTCTCGGCGTGCGTTTCAGTTTATAAATGACTATTCCAGTAGCTACAGGGGTCAAGCGCGTGCTTCTATCTTGGAGCAGCGGTAAAGACTCGGCTTGGACTTTGTATCAGTTGCAGCAGGATCCGACGGTTGAGGTGGTGGGCTTGCTCACCACCTTTAACGGCGAGTTTAATCGCTCGGCGATCCACGGCGTACGCCAACAGCTTCTGCGTTTGCAGGCTGAGGCCGCCGGTTTGCCGTTGATTGAAATTCCACTGCCATGGCCCTGTTCGAATGAGCAGTACGAAAGCCTTATGGGCGCTGCCCTGGACAATGCCCGAGCTCAATTGAAAATGGATGCAGTGGCCTTTGGTGATCTCTATCTGGAAGATATTCGCAGTTATCGCGAGTCGAAGATGCAGGGCACTGGTCTAGAACTGCTATTTCCCCTGTGGCAAATCCCCACCGACCAATTGGCAGGGGAAATGATTGCAGGCGGCCTTAAAGCAGCCATTACCTGTCTAGATCCACGTGTGATGCCGGAGCACTTTGCCGGTGCACAATTCTCCACCCAATTACTCGAAGACTTACCAGAAACTGTTGATCCCTGTGGCGAGAATGGCGAGTTCCATACCTTTGCTTGGGATGGCCCTATGTTTAGCAAGCCCATTGCCGTGGTTGGCGGTGAGGTGGTTAAGCGCGACGGTTTTGTCTATGCTGATTTGCTTTTAGAGGAGGGCTCATGAAGATAGTTTCGTTACTGCCTAGCGCCACGGAATTGGTCTGCGGGCTAGGTCTGCGGGAACAGCTGGTAGGCGTCTCCCATGAATGTGATTACCCACTTTCAGTTGTAGGCCTGCCAATTCTCACCAGTTCAAGAATTCCTGAGGGACTGACCAGCGATGAAATCGACAAGCTGGTTACCGACCAATTACAAAACGATCAGGCGCTCTATGATCTGATTATGGATACCCTGATAGATCTGGCGCCGGATTTGATTGTTACCCAGGCACTCTGCGATGTCTGTGCGGTGTCGGGGAATGATGTGGCCAAGGCTATTGGCAGCCTGCCGGGCAACCCGCAGGTGATCAATCTGGAGCCGATCTGTCTCGACGATGTGCTGGAAACAGTGACACTTTTGGCTGAGGCGGCGAATACTGTTGAACAGGGTAAAACCTATGTTGCCGAGTTGCGCGGGCGTATAGATCGGGTGAGTGATCGTTCCCAGGCTATTCCTTTATCCGCAAAGCCGCGAGTGGCTCTGTTAGACTGGCTAGATCCGCTGTTTGATGGCGGTCATTGGAGTCCAGAGATTATCGATCTGGCAGGGGGCATTCCGGTGTTTGGTGACAAGCGTCAGCCATCTCAGCGTCGAGAATGGCAAGAATTAATCGATGCTCAGCCAGATATTATTTTTGTTGCCCTCTGTGGATTTGATGTCCAGCGTTCAATGCAGGATGTGGAGCTGTTCTTAAAGGCAGAGGGTTTTAAAGAATTACAAAAACGCAGCGGCACCCAGGTCTATCTGGTTGATGGAAATGCTTATTTTAGCCGTCCCGGCCCACGTCTGGTCGATGCCTTGGAAATTATGGCCAATGCATTACACCCTACAATCCATTCGCTGCCAGCAGGCATGCCAGCGGCACTAAAACAAATTTAGTTAAAGAGTTAAAAATACCATGACAGATAATCAGGACAAAAAGCAGCAGTCTCATCAGAAGAAGATGGAAAAGCTGAAAGACAATGTCGACGCCTCAATTGCCGCCGCCAACACTGAACGCGGTGTATCGATTCTGCTGACCGGCAATGGCAAGGGTAAATCCAGTTCAGCTTTCGGCATGGTGATGCGCGCCCTAGGTTATGGTTACAAGGTCGGTGTGGTGCAGTTTATTAAGGGCGAACAGCTGTCCGGTGAAGAACTCTATGTTCGCGATCAGTGCCCACAGATAACTTTTCATCAGATGGGTACCGGCTTTACTTGGGACACTCAAGATCGCTCTGGTGATATTGCTGCGGCTAAAACCAGCTGGGCTATCGCTGAAAAAATGCTCGCCGATGACAGCTACCATTTGGTGGTGCTCGATGAGCTGACCTATATGCTGAGCTTTAAATATCTTGAAGAAGAGCAGGTTATGAATGCTTTGCAAAATCGCCCTGAAAACCAGTCGGTGGTAGTCACTGGTCGTGGCGGCGGCTCGGCACTGTCAGATTGGGCAGATACTGTCTCCGAGATCAAAGATATTAAGCATGCCTACAACTCCGGTATTATGGCTCGCAAAGGCGTGGACTTCTAATTGCGACGCATGTCCTCCTCATGGCTGTTCGTGACGCTGGCTATGTTATTACCGGTGATTGCGCTCTATTCCATGACCGTGGGCACTGTATCCATTTCCATGGCCGAGGCGTTCAGCGCAGCGGCCAATAGTCTATTTTCCGGCGCGGATACTGTCGACCAAACCCAGGTTATTCTGTTTGATATTCGCCTGCCGCGGATTTTACTCGCGGTGCTGGTGGGTGCGGTGCTGGCCAGTACGGGCGCCGTTATGCAGGGCCTGTTTCGCAATCCTCTGGCGGATCCATCGCTGATCGGCGTCTCCGGTGGTGCCTCGGTGGGCGCCAGTCTAATGATTGTGTTCGCAGGAGGTGCAATCGAGAGCGGCCTGTTAATGGGTTTGTCTCTGGTGGCGCTGGGTGCCTTTGTCGGTGGTTTTGCCGCTACCATTCTGGTCTATCGTTTGGCCACCTCAGGCATTGGCACCTCAGTGACTACCATGCTGTTAGCCGGTATTGCTATTGGCGCTTTAGCAGGAGCCCTAAACAGCCTTTTAAGTTATTTTGCCGACAACGATATGTTGCGCCAGATTAGTCTCTGGCAGATGGGTAATTTGAGTGCTGCCAACTGGGCCAAGGTGTCGATTATGGCGCCGGTCTGCCTGCTACTTTTTGTTCGATTCCCTCTGGATAGTCGTGCCCTTAATGCGCTGTTGTTGGGTGAGTCCGAAGCCCGTCATTTGGGTATAGATGTGCAGCGAGTTAAGCGTCGCTTAATTGTGCTGACGGCATTGGGGGTGGGTGTCTCTGTGGCGCTGGCCGGTATGGTTGGCTTTGTCGGCCTAGTGATTCCCCATGTTATACGCCTGCTGATTGGCCCAGATCATCGCTGGTTGATTCCCTGCTCGGCTATGGCCGGTGCTATTTTATTGGTGGTCGCCGACAGTTTGGCGCGAGTGGTGGTATTGCCCGCTGAGTTACCCACCGGAATCCTCACTGCACTGCTGGGCGCGCCATTCTTTATTGCTCTGCTGTTACAGCAGCGTCGGGAGGTCTGATCAATGTGCCTGCGCGCTGAGAATATATCACTGCACCTCTCCGGATTTGATCTGCTGCGCGATGTCACAGTGCAGGTTGATGCGGGCCAGGTCACGGCAATTGTCGGGCCCAATGGCGCGGGTAAGTCCAGCCTGCTGCGGGTGCTTACAGGTGAGTTGGCGCCGACCAAGGGCTCGGTGAGCTTTAATCAGCGTGATCTCAATGATTGGCCAGTTCAGCAGCGAGCCCAGATGCTCGCGGTGTTGCCCCAGCATTCCCTGTTAAATTTCCCCTTTACCGCCAATGAGGTGGTTGCTCTGGGTCGCATACCTCATCAGACCGGCACTCTTAAAGACGCTGACATTATTCGTCAGGCACTGAAGCTGGTCGATGCAGAATATCTGCAGAAGCGTTTTTACACTCAAATGTCCGGGGGTGAAAAACAGCGCGTGCAGCTGGCTCGAGTGCTAGCTCAGGTATGGTTGCCCTGTGAGGCCGGGGAGCAAATTTTAGTTTTGGATGAGCCCACAGCGGCCTTTGATCTGGCTCACCAGCAGCTTACCCTGGAGATAGTTCGGCAGTTGGCTGCGAAGGGTGTAGGCGTTGTAATGGTGTTGCATGACCTCAATTTGGCAGCTCGCTGTGCCGATAAGCTGGTGGTTTTTGATGGCGGCATAGTCGCTGCTCAGGGTACCCCGGAGGAGGTGTTAACCGAGCACTTGATCGATCAGGTGTTTGGCGTCAAGGCGATGATCTCTCGGCACCCAGTGACCAACAAGCCCCTGGTGATTACTTGATGAAAAACCTAACGCACTGTCTTGGCCTAATCGGGCTACTTGCCGCAGTGCTCTGTTCATTTTCAGTAGCAGCGGAGATAAGCGTCGAGGACGACTTTGGCGAGATATTAGTCCTTGAGCGGCCGGCCCAGCGCATTGTTAGCTTGGCGCCCAATATTACCGAGGTGCTGTTTTATATAGGCGCCGGAGATCAGATTGTCGGTGCCGATGAATACAGCAATTACCCGGAGCAGGCCCAGCAGATTACCCGAGTGAATAATCATGCGGCGGCCAACTATGAATTGATCCTCTCACTGCAGCCAGATGTGGTGATTGCCTGGCAGTCGGGCAATGGCGATAAAATTATTAATCGTATTCGCCAGCTGGGTATTCCCGTGTTTGTTATCGAGACCCACAGCCTAGAGGATATTCCCAATCTGTTTTCCCGCTTTGGTGTGCTCTCTGGTCATGTTGAGGATGCCGCGCAAAAAGCCGAGGATTTTAGTCGACGACTGAGTTTGCTGCGTGAGCAGTACAACGCCGAAGCTGAGGTAAGAACCTTTTATCAAATCTGGGATGAGCCGCTGATCACCTTAAATGGTAAGCATATGGTCAGCAGTGTTATCGAGCTCTGCGGCGGGCGCAATATCTTTGCCGATGCCATTCCGCTGGTCCCCTATGTTAATATCGAATCTATAGTTGTCGCGGACCCACAAGTGATCATTGCCGGGGGTAGCAAAGAGGAAAAGCCTCATTGGTTTGATCGCTGGAGCAAGTGGGGGCAGATTTCCGCAGTGCGCAATCAGCATGTCTATCTGATTGGAGCGGATCTGATGCAGCGCCATTCGGCTAGAATTCTCGACGGTGCTGAGCTGATGTGTGATTTTCTCCAGCGGGCTCGCGAAGAATAGTTATTCGTCGCTGTCGCTTTCTCTCATACGTTCCAAGCGTTCCTGCTCTTCAGCGAATGCGGCCTTAATTTCTTCCATCACCGTATCCACATCAGCCAGTTCAGTGTCTTCTTCAAAGTAGCCCGTCAATTGGCTTTCCGGCGTTAACTTGCCCTCTTCGAACAGCGCCCACATCTCTTTGTCGTACTTGGTCTCGAGCAGCTCGGGCGCGTACTGCCCATAGTACTCAGTCATATTGTTAACATCACGCGACAGCATGCGCTCGGCATGGTTGTTAGCAGCGGCATCGACGGCTTGGGGCAGGTCGATAATCACTGGGCCGTAGTCGTCGACCAAGACATTGAATTCCGAGAGATCGCCGTGCACCAGACCGGCACAGAGCATACGCAATACATATTGCATTACCACATAGTGGTCTTCGATAGCCTGTTCTGCGGACATGGAGATATCGTTTAAGCGTGGTGCTACCTGACCGTCATCTAGGGTTACCAGCTCCATAAGCAAGACGCCGTCAAAGCAGCCGTAGGGTATGGGCACGCGAACATTGGCAGCGGCGAGTTTATAGAGGGCGTCGACTTCGGCATTTTGCCAGGTCTCTTCCTGCTGTTTGCGGCCGAATCTTGAGCCTTTTTCCATGGCCCGTTGGCGTCGACTGTTGCGCACCTTGCGGCCTTCTTGATAGGTCACAGCCTGTTTAAAACTGCGCTTGCTGGCTTCTTTGTAGACCTTGGCGCAGCGTATTTCCGAACCGCAGCGCACCACAAACACAGCGGCTTCTTTGCCGCTCATCAGTGGTCGAATAACCTCATCGACAATGCCATCTTCGATTAGCGGTTGAATGCGTTTCGGAACTTTCATACTTTCATACTTTCTATGCGCCCTTATATCCTTATGCCTTCACTGAATGCGAGGCTGGCTCTTCTATAGTGCGATTATCTCGTGATGAGAATAGCGTATCAATAAAAAAGCCGCTGACAAATATCAGCGGCTTAATGCCCCTCTGGTTCACCCCGCTAGTGCTTTAACCCATTTCTTGGATCGGCGGTGGCGTTCGGGCTGTTATTTTTTTCCCCTAACCTTTCTTATTATAGATCATACCCCCTCTCATCATGCTCTGCGAGATCAAGACCCATGGTTTCGTCTTCTTCGTCAATGCGCAATCCTAACATGGCATCAACTAGTTTTAACAGTACAAATGTCACAATAGCAGTGTAAGCAAATGTGGCAACAATTCCGATTATTTGCACCTGTACCTGTGAGGCCATGTTCATACCTTCGTTGTAGCCCTGGCCGCTGAACACGCCGAGGGCGTCTGAAGCGAAGATGCCCGCAAACACAGTTCCGAGTATTCCGCCGACACCGTGGACGGGGAAAACATCCAAGCTGTCATCAATTTTCCAGCGCTGCTTAATCGCTTGGGTCGCGTAGTAGCAGACCACACCGGCGCTTAAGCCAATGATCAGTGCGCCGCCGGGACCAACAAAACCGGACGCTGGTGTAATCGTACCCAGACCAGCAACCATACCCGTGACTATACCCAGTACAGAAGGTTTGCCGTGCTTGACCCATTCCATGGTCATCCAGGCCAGCGAGCCTGCTGCAGCGGAGATATGCGTGACCAGCATTGCCATACCGGCATCGCCATTGGCGGCGAGAGCAGAACCACCATTAAAGCCAAACCAACCGACCCAGAGCATACCGGCGCCGGTAACCGTCATAGTCAGGTTGTGAGGAGGCATTGCCTGCTGTGGAAAGCCTTTGCGGTTGCCCAGTACCAGTGCGGCAACCAATGCACCAACACCAGCAGTAATATGAACCACAGTACCGCCAGCAAAATCTAATAGACCCATTTCACCAAGCCAGCCGCCGCCCCAAACCCAGTGGGTAATAGGAGAATAAACAGCGATCAGCCACAGGGCGCTAAACAGCAGCATAGCGCTAAAGCGCATACGCTCGGCAAAGGCACCGACTATAAGTGCTGGAGTGATCACCGCAAAGGTCATCTGGAACAGGGCAAATACCGACTCGGGAATATCCCCAGCCATAGAGTCTTCTTTAATATTGCCCATCAGCAGATTGTCTAGATTACCGATCCAGGCGTTCATTGAGCCGCCATCGCCGAATGCGAGGCTGTAACCAAAGGCAAACCAGATGATCGATGCCAGGCAGGTGATGGCAAAACATTGCATCAATACCGAGAGCACATTCTTTGAACGAACCAAGCCGCCATAAAACAATGACAAACCGGGGATGGTCATAAACAGCACCAAAGCTGTAGAGGTTAAAATCCAAGACGTGTTTGCAGCATTCAGCTCGTCGGCAAATACCTGGGTTGAAAATGTTGCGGCCAGTAGTGCAAAAGCGACTGCTGCGAGTTGGCGATATCGGAGTAACATGGAGTTTCCTCTTGAGTAACGCACCAAATAAGTGCGCTAAATTATTAGATAGTAGTTTTGCGCACTATGTATGTGCTTTTTTTATGTAAAAGGGCGCTTAAAACCCCTTCCTGTCCAGAATAAAGCAATTTTTGTGCCATAAGCTGAAAATGCTGCACTAAAGTGATGCATCTCGAGGTTTTCTAGCGGTCTATACTTTAGCAACAGTCCCCAAAGCCAGTCAGGCGTTGTCGAACCAAATGGAGTAATTTATGCCCAACAGTGAACAGCGTGATCAGCGCAATGAATTAAAAATCCGTCTCGAAGAGTTACACAATCAACTTGTTAAGTCCTCGCAGGTCAGCGCCGCCGACAAGGATATGTTGGGTAAAATGGTGGTGGGTATATTGCAGCTTGAAGATGTTCAGCGAGACAGTTTTGAAGCTGTCGCTGAGACGGCTAATGAGCAGGGGTTACGTGACACCTTGGAGCAGAAAAGCCTCGAGTATGAGGCGCAACATCCTAAGTTAGCGTTTACCCTGCGGCAAATACTAGACATTCTCTCTCGGATGGGGATTTAATAAAGCCTCTGCGTCTCTTGGGTGCGGGGGGTTAAATCAAAACAATAATTAAAATGACGAATCCTATGCCGAAAAATACCCTAGTCCGCGTTACTTTGCGCCCCCTTCTGCTGTTGACGGCTTTATTTCTGTCAGCTTGTTCAGGGCTTAGTCCCTCGGATTCGTCTCGTTCATCTCCAGGCCTTGATGGCGAATATATTGGCTGGCACTGCGAGGGTGCGATTGAGTCGAGCGATAATTGGAACTGCTCCGAGCAACGGCTTAAGGGCGGGGAGTTAGTCTCTCCTCCTCAAATTCCAGCTCAGGTTGAGGCTGAGACACTTGGATCAAAAAGTGCAGAGCCAACCGAAACAGCATCGGATATCAGCATCTTTGAGCCTGAGCCTGATCCTGAGTTAGTCACCCCAGAGTCTTCTGCTGAACGAACGCCGGTATTTGATATCAGCGCCAATGGTTACACCGTGCAACTGGGTGCCTACCTAAGTCAGGAGATGGCAGAGCAGGCGGCAGATAATATTCGTCTCACAGGGGGAGAGCTGCGGGTTCGCGATATAGTCGACGGTGAGCGCTATCTGTTTGTATTGGTCTACGGTCAGTATTCATCTCGCCAGCAGGCGGAAATAGCCACTGAGCAGTTAATTGAATTAAATCCTGGATTAAATTATTGGATTCGCTCTATTGCGTCTATGCGTAAGCAAGATTAAAACCTGAGAGTGAAGAACGAGGCATTGCTAATGAATTACCGTTTATTAACAGAGCAGCTGCAGGGTTTGATTGAGAACGAAAATGATCGCATCGCCAATATGGCAAATTGCTGCGCACTGCTGTGGATGGAGATGCGCGATATAAATTGGGTTGGGTTCTATCTGCTCAAACGCAACAAATTAGTCCTTGGGCCCTTTCAGGGCAAACCGGCCTGTACGAGAATTGCTATGGGTAGCGGCGTCTGTGGCACTGCTGCATCGATGGAGAAGACTGTGATGGTCGCCGATGTACATCAGTTTCCGGGTCATATTGCCTGCGATACCCGATCTAACTCTGAAATTGTGTTGCCGATTATGCTGGCGGGCAAGCTTATTGCTGTGTTGGATATAGATAGCCCGCTGCATGACCGTTTTGACTATCGCGATCAGCAGGGCCTCGAGTCGCTGCTATATCTGTTAGCTGCAAAGCTGTAAATAGGGTATAAAAGAGACTGTCGATAGCAAAGCCTAGAATAACAATTACCAGCCTTTTTAAGAGAGCTTTTTATGAGTCACCACCAGCCCGCCACTGAGCCGCTAATTTTCCGCCTCTTCAAATACACGGTCTATGCACTGCTAACCTACAATATTTATCTTTTCTTCCAAGAAGAATGGCTGGCCACCGAGCAGACTTTTAGTCAGGGCATTATTTTTGCCGATCTAATTTCTGGGTTCGCCGCCACCATAGATACCGCGGCCTGGGTTGTGCTGCTGTTGTTATTTGAGCTGGAGACCTCGGTTATTGATGATCGCGTGTTGCGGCAGCCTCGGGTCAAATTAGGCTTTATCGCTCTTCGGGTCGTTTCCTACAGCTTTATTCTCTATGCCTTTTACGGCTACTTCGACAAGATGCTGCTGACTTACGATATCAGTCCCTTTGCTCTCGAATCTATGGTCGATAATCTCTGTGCTCTAGTCGGGCAGGGTTATACCAGTATTACTACTATCGACGAATATCCACTCTTGGATGCCCAGAGTTGTGCAGTGCTGAATGGTCAAGATCTCTATAGGCTCAATGGTCAGCAGGTGATTGGCACATTGGAAGACTGGCAGGCGGTGCAGTGGCTGGCATGGGTTGATGTGATTAACTCTATTACGTGGGTTGGCGTGGTGGTTATTTTGGAAGTGGATGTCTGGCTACAGTTGCAGGGACGCTTTCAAGGTAGGCTGGTGACTCTGAGTAATCTGATCAAGGCTGTGTTCTATAGCGTGCTGTTTGCCGCAGCGGCCTACTGGGGCGCGCTTGGCGATTTCTTGGATTTTTGGGATGCGTTTATGTGGCTGGTGGCGTTTGTCTTTATTGAGATGAATCTATTTCGCTGGCAGGTAGAAACCCGTTCTGAGTAGAGTTTGCTCGGCAGAAGCTAGTGGCTCTAATTATCTAGAGCCACTAAAGCGTCTAATTACATAGGCAGTATGGCCAGAGTTAACTTAGATAGGCAGGTTAACTTGCCACGGTCATCTTCCAGACGAATCTCCCAAATATGCGAGCGGCGACCCAAGTGAATCGGTCGCGCGGTACCTGTAACCAGACCGCTTGAAACGGGTCGCAGATGGCTGGCACTAACTTCTTGGCCGAGACATTTGGTGGTGGAGAAATCAATTACATGGGCACCGGCAATACTGCCCAATGTCTCTGCGAGCACAACATTGGCACCGCCGTGAACCACGCCATAGGGCTGAAAGGTTCGCGCATCAGCGGGCATGGTACCGGTTAAAAAATCATCACCGACTTCGGTAATTATAATCCCCAGATGTTCAACAATAGTGCCGCTGTTCATCTCGCCATTTATCATTTCAAGCTTGGGTCGGTTGTGCCAAATGCTGCTGCTCATAGTCATTCCTTACGCTCTCAGACGCTTATATTTAACTCTGGTCGGTTGTGAATCTGTGCCTTTGCGGCGAATATAATCTTCGTGGTATTCGCTGTAACCGCCGGCAAAAAACTCCATATGGCTATCGCCTTCATAGGCCAAAATGTGAGTGGCAATACGGTCGAGGAACCAGCGATCGTGAGAGATAACCATGACACAGCCGGGGAAGGAGAGAATCGCTTCTTCCAGGGCGCGCAAGGTTTCAATATCCAGATCGTTGGACGGTTCATCGAGGAGCAAGACATTGGCGCCCTGCTTTAAGGTGTTAGCCAAATGCAGACGACCGCGCTCACCACCGGAAAGTTCACCGACGCGCTTCTGCTGGTCGGAACCGCGGAAGTTAAAGCGTCCGGCATAGGCTCGTGAAGAGACCTCGTAGTTGCCGATGGTGATCATATCGTGGCCGCCGGAAATGGCTTCCCAGACATTGTGATTGTCATTTAGCGAGTCGCGACTCTGCTCAACATAGGCCACCTTCACCGATTCGCCCATGGTCACTGTGCCGCTATCTGGCGTTTCAGTACCGGCAATCATTCTGAACAGTGTGGATTTACCGGCGCCATTGCCGCCGATAATGCCAACTACGGAACCTTTAGGAATAGACACGGAGAAATCTTCGATCAGCACCTGATCGCCAAAGCCTTTGCAGACATTGTCCAACACAATAACCTTGTCACCTAGGCGCTCGCCCGGGGCTATATAGATTTCATTGGTCTCGTTGCGTGATTGAAATTCCTGCGAGTTCAACTCGTCAAAGCGGGCCAGTCGCGCCTTGCTCTTGGCCTGACGGCCCTTGGTGTTTTGGCGTACCCATTCCAGTTCCTGCTTGAGTGCCCGCTGTCTAGTGGCCTCTTGCTTGGATTCGGTTTTCAGACGACGAACTTTGCCATCCAGCCAAGTGGAATAGTTCCCTTCATAGGGAATGCCGTGGCCGCGATCGAGTTCGAGAATCCAACCGGCGACATTGTCGAGGAAGTAGCGATCGTGGGTTACTGCAACCACAGTGCCGGCAAATTCTTCGAGGAAATTTTCCAGCCAGAACACGGAGTCTGCATCCAGGTGGTTGGTGGGCTCATCGAGGAGCAGCATATCGGGCTTCGACAGCAGCAGGCGACAGAGGGCAACACGGCGCCGTTCACCGCCTGACAAGGAAGTTACATCGGCATCCCAAGGTGGCAGGCGCAGAGCGTCGGCAGCTACATCAAGGGCGTGGTCAAGATTGTGTGCATCCCAAGCTTCAATGATTGCGTCGAGTTCGCCCTGACGTTTCGCCAGTGCATCAAAGTCGGCATCTGGGCTAGCGTAGTCGGCATAGACCTGATCCAGCTCTTTGAGTGCATCCACCGCTTCACGAACACCGTCTTCGACATTGCCGCGCACATCTTTGTCCGGATCCAAATGCGGTTCCTGAGCCAGATAGCCAACCTTGAGGCCGGGCATAGGCCGCGCTTCACCTTGGAATTCAGTATCCAGGCCGGCCATAATTTTCAGCAGCGTAGACTTACCGGAACCATTGAGGCCGAGCACGCCAATCTTGGCGCCGGGGAAAAAAGAGAGTGAGATATCTTTAAGGATCTCGCGTTTCGGAGGAACAATTTTGCTCACCCGATTCATTGTGTATACGTATTG
>Ga0307488_10003460_pt1 | contig 13201 bp, 5 predicted proteins | sample SB02metaG_FD_202248 | JGI IMG/M metagenome (GOLD analysis project Ga0307488, IMG submission 202248) | Sea-ice brine microbial communities from Beaufort Sea near Barrow, Alaska, United States - SB 0.2 | ecosystem: Environmental > Aquatic > Marine > Coastal | place: USA: Alaska | collected 2017-05-06
TTTTGATACTGACTTAATATTTGGTAGTTGGAATCCAGCAGATGCTACTTATGCTTTAAATAATTTTAAAGTTTACACAAGCCCGACTGGTATTCCTGGCACATATGATGAGTATGTGTTAGCTTATACCGTTGTAAATAACGTTATAACATTAACAGGTTTGCCTTCTAACACCAAGGTTGTAATACAATTAAAAGTATTAAGCGGAGGTAAGTATGGTCAAACAGAAGCTGAAAAAGCTTACGGAGATACCGTAGAAGATAATTACGGAAGCTACGAGTATATAAAGCTAACCGACGCTATAGACAATTTTATGGTTGGCTATGTAGGAGACGGTAAATTAATACAAACTGCTAAAAAGTCTGATGTATTGTTTTTTGCAAAAAGAAGTTTGCAAGAATTTAGCTATGATACTTTAAAAAGTATTCATTCTCAAGAGCTAAATGTGCCAGCTAGCTTAAGCGTTATATTACCTCAAGACTATGTGAATTATGTAAGAGTTTCTTGGATCGATCAGTTAGGCGTAAAAAGAATTATATACCCAGCAAACAATTTAACTATAGCTCCTTTTGGAACACCTATTCAGGATCAAGTAGGTGTGCCTACTCAAGACAACTTTGGGGAAAACATTGAAGGAACTTCACTTACGGTTGAAAGATGGAAAAGAGCTAATGACAGTTTAATAAACGGACAAATAGGGAATAACATAGATGAAGCTGTTGACTTTCAAAATGCTTATGGCTTTGAAGGCAGTTGGAACTGGGGAAGACAATACGGTCTTGATCCACAGACATCTCAAATGAATGGCTGGTTTAATATGGATGAACGAGAAGGTAAAATGTCTTTTTCTAGCAATTTAGCCGGAAAGCTTATTGTGTTAGAATACATCTCTGATGGCTTAGCTTATGACGCAGATACTAAAGTACCTAAGTTGGCAGAAGATGCTTTATACGCTTCCGTATTGTATTCTATAATATCTACAAGGTCTGGACAACAAGAATATTTAGTTCAAAGACTTCAGAAAGACAGAAGAGCTAAACTTAGAAATGCTAAAATAAGGTTATCAAATATTAAACTTGACGAGATAGTTCAAGTTATGAGAGGTAAATCAAAATGGATTAAACACTAAAATTTAATGGCACAAGCACTGAATACTTTTATAAAAAGTAAATTAAATAAAGACTTAGACGCTAGGCTAATGCCTCAAGGTGAGTATAGAGATGCTTTAAATATACAAGTAAGTAAATCTGAAGGATCATCAGTTGGATCTTTAGAAAATGTTTTAGGAACAAGTTCTATTTTAGATATTCGAACTAGCTTAAACGTAAATGGTCTTATCTGTATTGGACAATTAGTAGATGAATCTGCAGGTCAGGTTTACTTGTTTTTAACCGATAACTTTACTAATGATTATAAACCCGCTTCTAATAACTTTATAATAAGAGTTACTGTAGACGGAGCTGTAAATAACAATTTTGAAGTATTAGTAAAAGGACCTTTTTTAAATTTTTCATCTAATTATAAAATATATGCATCTAATCTATTAGAAGGCTTACTATTTTGGACGGACAATTATAATCAACCAAGGGTTATAAACACTACTTTAGCAAATCCAGACGGGTTGTCTATTCCTACATATTATACTACAGAAGATCAAATATCTGTTGCAAAATATAACCCATACCAATCTATAGAACTTTGGCAAGAAGTTTCTCCAGCTACATCGCCTTCAAGTTATGAAACAACTATGAAGGATGTTACTAGCAAGGCTCTTCCAAACGGAGGCACAGGGTTCAGCTCTAGCGTTGTAGCAACACCTGCTACAGTTTTAAAGGTTACAGGATTTACCGGAGAAATTCCAGCTTCGCAATATCCGCAAAATACAGGAGCACCTCAAACACAAAACATGCTGGGTAACTCCGGGATAAATTATTTGGGAGCTCAAGTAGGATACATAGATAACACAGGCAGTGTTCAACTTATAAACGGTGGGAATGCTTATGTATACAATTGGACTTATGTAGCCGCTCAACCACCTCCTCTAGGAACACTGGAAGGCTTAGGAGACATTAGACTAACAAGTACGCCAGGTGGACAAACACAAAACGTAGATTGGCCTGTAGGTATAATTGTAGGAACAGAAATTGTATTTAACCCTAACCCTTATTACGATAAAAATTTTGCAGGTGACGAAAATTATTTAGAAGATAAGTTTGTAAGATTTAGTTACAGGTTTAAATTTCAAGATAATGAATATTCCTTAATGGCTCCTTTTACTCAAATAGCTTTTATACCAAAGCAAGACGGGTATTTTACATATATAAAAGAGGTAAAAGGAATACAGGGACAGGATGATCAAACGGCATCATATAGAAGTAGTGTAGTTTCTTTTATGGAAAACAAAGTTGACGATATAAAATTACGCATCCCATTACCTTTTTCTAAAGCAACTATAAGTAATGCTTTAAAAATACAGGAATTAGAAATACTTTATAAAGAGTCTGATGGGTTGGCTGTAAAAGTTATAGATACAATATCAGTAAATGAACTAACAGCCGGAACAGGCGCTGACACGGCTTTTGTTTATAATTATATTTCAAAAAAGCCTGTAAAAACTTTACCTAGTAATCAATTAACTAGGGTTTATGATAAAATACCAGTAAGAGCTTTTTCACAAGAAATAGCTAGTAATAGAATTGTATACGGTAATTTTCAAAACAAACATACTCCTCCTGCTTTTTTGGATTATAATGTAGGTATTAATGAAAAATACTTATTTAATTTACAAAACGGTACTTTAACAATTACCGACACAGGTTCAACAATTAGCCCTACTTCTATAGCTATTACTGTTGCTACAGGCGTAGTATTAGTCGGAAGCTTTGTAACAGGTGCAGGAGTTCCTAATGAAACGCAAATATTAAGCGTAACAGGCACTAGCCCTAATATAACGGCTGTAACCTTAAATAAAAACGTAACTTTAACCGCCGGCGATATTTTAACTGTAACCGCAGTTGGCGATAATACAGAAACTGTTTCTATAGTTGAATACCCAAATAGCACAATAAAACAGAATAGAACGTATCAAGTTGGTGTAGTTTTGTCTGATCGCTACGGAAGAAGCTCTTCTGTTATACTTTCAAGTAATGACACGGCCACAGATCTAGGTGCAGGAATTGGGACTTTTGGGGGAGACACTATTTATTCTCCTTACTTAAACTCAGCGGTAAATCAAAACACTTGGGTTGGTAATTCTTTAAAAGTTTTATTTAACTCTATAATATCTTCACCAAAAAACATATCTTTAGGCATACCGGGGCTTTATAACGGAGCGGCAGATAGCGAGGACTACAACCCGCTGGGGTGGTATTCTTATAAAATTGTTGTAAAACAAACAGAGCAAGAATATTATAACATTTATTTACCAGGAATAATGGCTGCGTATCCTACAGATACTATTTTGGAACTAGGTAAAACTTCTCATGCGGTTTTAATCAATGATAATATAAATAAAATACCTAGAGATTTAAGTGAAGTAGGTCCCGAGCAAAGACAGTTTAGAAGTTCCGTTCAATTATTCGGTAGAGTAGAGAATGTAATACCAAATCAATATGTGTTTGAACCTGGAGAAAATTTAAAATTTCCAGCAGACGTAAATGATCAATATTATCCTGGCCGTAAATCTCACACAGTTTCTACCGTATCTACAGTTGGCGATTTATTTGATTATAATCCTAATAGCGCTCCAACTCCAAATGATTTTCCGCAATTTTATTTATTAAATTCAAATCCTTTAGTTGCTAGAATAAGTACTAATAAGCAAATTGGTCAAATAGCTACAACAAACTATATTACTCAAGGAGGTGTTCCTGGGTCAAACAATTTTTTACTACCCTCTGCAGTCCCGCCATCAGGACCCGTCCCGATCCCAAACTCCGGAGGCGCAAATTCTTTGGAATTACAAGAAAGAACAATTGGTCCCCCCACTGCTTTTAGTATTTTCCTTTATCGAGCTCAAACCGGTAGCAATACTAGCCCCGGCGAGTTTGATGTAAAGAATGGAGATGCGGTTACAAGTACCGCAGGTGATATACCAGAGGGAACTTACGTAACAGGTTTAGTATACCCAACTCCCGGCGCCGCTGACCAATCCTATCAACTTTCACTTAGTAATACTGTAACTGTAGTGCCAGGTGGAGTATTAAGCTTTTCTAGAGGTGAAGGTAATTCTGTTTCAGGTTTTACAGGAACTCCACAAATACCTGGGCTACAGTATTTAGCTGTATATGAAACGGAACCCGTAGAAAGTTTATTAGATATTTTTTGGGAAACTTCAACTTCTGGGCTAATAAATTCTTTGAATAATTTAATTTTAAATGATACCGGAGGAAGCGCGGGGTTGAGCAATATAAACACGAATCCTTGGAATGAGGGATTAGCCTTGGGTGGAAATATTTTTGAAAGTGAAATATTTTTTGAAAATAGCTTTGGAGGTCAGTTTGGTAATACTGAAATAGTAGCGGGTTCAATAGTAATAAATTCTGCTTTTAACAATGCAGGTATAGATGTGCAATTATCAAACCCTTATTTTTCAATAAATGAAATTGGTAATGGTGGATTTCAAATAATTACCACCCAAACTTATTATGATATAATATATTTTTTTAGCGATGATGCTTTAAGATTATTTACTTTTACAGTACAAGCAACCGTAGTTGTCGATGGCGTTACTAGCATTGCTGGTCCTTTTTCTTTTGGCCCTATAGGTCCTGGAAATATATCTCCAACTTTAACTCGTCAAGCGCCTCAGTCAGGATCTACCATAGTAACTGATAGAAATAGCTCACAGCCTGTAGCTACTTTAAATGGTATTAATGGGGCAAACAATGTTTCTTTGCGTGCAAACATGACGCATGCCATTTTTAGTGTAACAGATACTATAAACCAGACTACCGTTACAGATCAAAATTATTTTATATTAGACACAACTTTATTAGGACCAACCGATCCTACAAATCCAAACACGCTAAAGGCAGAGCTTAGGTTAAATTTAGGTACTATTCCGGCTAGTAATTTTGAAGTTATAATAAATAGTGCTGACGAAGGCGGTATACAACAGCAAGTACAAACAGTTTACGATGTTGACTTAACCATTGTTCCTGCTCAAGTTGCAACCGGACAATATACGTGTAATAATCAAAGTGGCAATTCCATTACATATCAGTTTTTATATATAGAAATTACTGGGGTAGGTCCATTTTTTAATGGGCACTACGTATGGCAGACTAACTCACTTTCAAATATAACTAATAGCGGTACAGTAACTATAGATAATACAAATGCAATTACCTCAGCGGGTCAATCCTGTCCTCCCTTTACAATACCATTTTATAGCGGCGCTTCTCTTAATGCAGCATTAGAATTTTTTGGACAAGGGGATTGTTCTCAATGTACCAGTGCGCTGGGATCTCATGGCACTTTAAGCCCTGTGCTAAATTTTGCAACCTTGAACTATGAAATAGTATAACGGAAATATATAATAAAATAAGTAATAATAATCTATGGGTGCAGTAATTGAAGTAAAATATTTTAACTCTTTTGTTTTAAAGAAGACCGGCGTTAACGGCGGGCCCAACGGGGTAACTAAAGATATAATATGGAACGGATCAACGGGTATACCTGCGCCTATTGCTGGTTCATTTCCGGTTGTTCCAATGGGTGGCCAATTCGAAGACAGCGATTGGGTAATTGAAGAAGCTAGAATAAGGGGAGGATACAATAATACTTCAACTGACTATGGAGCAAAAGCTTATCTAGTTGAGGAAGAACCAAATGCTGTAATAAGATTTAACAGTTTAATATACTCAGGTATATTTAACTCTAGAACAGGTATTAATAATACTAATGTGTTTTCTACAGCGGAAGACATAACTAAAAGTGCGGATCCAGCTGATGGCTCAATACAAAAGCTTTACGCAGAAGACACTAACTTAGTTATATTCCAAGAAAGAAAAGTAAGTAGAGCATTAATAGACAAAGACGCTATTTATTCTGCAGAAGGAAGCGGAAGTGTAACATCAAGTAATTTAACCATAGGAGTTATACAGCCATATGCTGGAAGGTATGGCATAAGCACAAATCCTGAAAGCTTTGCTATTCATGGATATAATAAATATTTTTCTGATAAAAATAACAACGCAATGTTAAGGCTTAGTACATCAGGTATTGAAGAAATCTCTTCCATAGGAATGTTAGATTTTTTTAGAGATAAATTAAATGAAGTAAACAACTTAGGAGTTGGAATGGTACTAGGCGGCTGGGATGTTTACAATAAGCAGTATGTAGCATCATTGCAGCAGTATAATAGTAATCCTAACGCATATCTTGCTGATAGTTCGTATAATACTTTATCATTTGATGAATCTGTAAAAGGCTGGACAAGTAGATATTCTTATGCTCCTCAAGTAATGTTTAGTATTGGAGCTAATTTTTATTCTGTACAAATACAAAACGGTGGAGTAAGCAATTTAAAACTATGGAAGCATTATGATTTAAATGCAAGCAGAGCTAACTTTCACGGCCTCAATAGCGGAGCAAGTGTAACCTTTGTATTAAATGCTGAGCCTGTTAGATCTAAAACATTTAAAACAATAAGCTACGAAGGAAATAATGGCTGGGAGCTATTATCGCTTCAATCAGACGAAACAGGTATTGAATTAGCTGGAGCAAGCAATACAAGAGAAATGTTTGTTGATGAAATAAGCAGAGTGCGTAGCTACTACGGAGGTGAGTATGTATTAAACCCAGCTGATGGCGCTGCGATAAAAAGAGCTGATTATTTTGCAATTTTTGGTACAACAGATCCAGCTTTGCCAAGATATTATGCAGGATTTAATAGAAAAGAAAATAATTATGTTGCTAATGTAGTTAACGCAAGTAAGCCTTCTCCAGGTGAAATAATTTTTGGAGATCAAATGTCTGGCATTAAAGGTTATTTTGTTACTGGAACAATAGCAACAGACTCTACTACAGATCTTGGCGGAGAAAAACAATTGTTTTCAATAGCTAGTTCATATATATTAAATAACGGTTATTAATGAATAAGCTTAGTAATTATACTAAAAAATTAGAAACGCTACAAGAAATATTAATAGCTAATAATGATAAGGATTTTATACACGGTGATGGAAAAAACTTTGTAGACAACGAAGATTTTCCTATAAAGCATAATTTTTCAGATCAATTATATATGAGAGAAATGAAAATGAAAGCCGGAACCTTTGTTGTAAGCGCCATGCACCATACCGATCATTTTTGGTTTTTAATGACGGGTAAAATATTAGTAACAACGGATGGAGAAACAATAGAGCATATTGCTCCTTGCTTTGAAAAGTCTATTAAAGGAGCTAAAAGACTTATAGCTTGCACAGAGGATTGCGTGTTTATAAATGTACATAAAAACCCTTCTAATACTCAAGATTTAAAAAAAATAGAAAAAAAATTATATTCTTTTACTATAGAGGAATATATAAATAAAGAAAAATAATATGGCAGGAATAGTAACAGCCGGTATAATCGGCGGAGTTGGATCAATAGCCTCAGGGATTTTTGGCGCAAGCTCAGCTAAAAAAAGAGAAGCAGCAGCTAGAAAAGAAAGACGTAGGTTAACAAAAAAGTTACAAAACCTAGAAGACAACAGGCAAGAGATAATAAATCCATATGAGGGAATAACGGATCTTACTAGCATGCTATCTAATCCTATGGCTAATTTGTCAGTAGCTACCGGCGCTGCTGAAATGAAAATAGAACAAGCAGATATTTCATTAGCAAATACTTTAGACACTATTAGAGCAACCGGTGGAGGTGCTGGCGGTGCAACTGCTTTAGCTCAAGCTGCTTTGCAATCTAAGAAAGATGTGGCGGTTAGCATTGAAAGTCAAGAAAAAGCTAATGAAGATAAAAGAGCAGCAGGAGAGCAACAATTACAGGCCCAAAAAGTTGCAGAACAAAAAAGATTACAACAAGCGGAAGTTTCAGGCGCAGGATTTGTTTTTGGCCAAAGAGAAACAAGAGAGATGGGACAATTAGATAGAACGGCGTCTTTATTAGGCGCAGCTAAACAAGCTGAGGGTCAAGCACAAGCGGATAGGACTGCTGCAATAACGGGCGCAATAGGTGGAGTTACAGACGCTCTTGGAACCGCGTTTGGACCAAAAACATAAAAAACACATGGAAAACAAAAATTTAGTTCAAAATCTTTATCTAAAGCAATTTAATCAAAGTGATGCCATTGCTTATAGCGAAGAATTTATTAGCGGTTCAAGCGATTATAATTTTCGATTATTAGACAACGCATACAGAAATACAGGTAGATTATATGCTAAGCTTAAAATAGCTATTGAAACCAATCGGTGTGAGTCAGAACATTGTAATTTAGAGTTAGCTCAAATAAAAATAATAGAAGAAGCACCAAGTGTTTCTTTAGATTTTCTATCTTCATTGCTTTCAGAATTAAGCGTTACAGAAGAGCCTAGTTTTGATCCTAACAACAGTTATAAATATACAGTAGCAAATAGTTTAATGAGCGGTAAACCGGGATTTTCTAAAAGTGACGGATACGAAGCTCAATTAAATTTGTTACCAGATGGATCACAGCAAATTATGTTTATGGGTCCTGGCTTTGACATGCCTTTAGTTATTAACAGCTCTGCTTTAAACGCATTACTTAAAGCAGAAAGCTCTTTGATTGTATCTACCCCAGACATAAATGCAGATATGACAAGGCTTTTAAGTGAGATTGGTTTATTTGCACAAGACATGATAAATGAAACCGGATTAACTGCTGAAGCTAAAATTAGCGAAGAGTTTGCGGTAAAAAATCCTGATGGATCATTTGATTATCAAATAATTGATATAGGTAATGGTAAAGGCAGGAATGTAATTAAATATGATTTAAAAAAAATTGAACAAAAAGTAACTCCTTTTATAAATGCTGAGGTTGCAGGTTTAATGGGATCTGAGCAAGATGCAGTTGCTGTTTGGAATGTTTATATATCTAAAGACACAAGCACTGAAGAGGACGACCAAATGGCAGAGAACGCGGTTGCTGAAACATCTGCTTGGAGTTATACAGAAGACTTACCTTTGCAACAAGATAAAAAAGTTTTATTTCAAATAAAATATAAAAAATACTTTATGAGTAATTATCTAAAACAATATACTACAAATCAAACTCCTAGCGTTCCAGAAGACGCAGCAGTATTTGATTTAGCAGAAGGCAAAAAAGCAAAAGCTCAAAAATTTTTAGACGATAACAACTTAAATTAAATTAAATGACATTAGTAGAATACGTACAGTCGCTTCAAGAGGCAGGAGAAACAGACATTAGTGCTAAAGTTGCAGCTTGGAAAATAAACAATCCAGATCCTATGGATTTAGTTATGGAAGAAATAGACCCTGTTGAAACAGAAGCTGCTGAACCAGAATTAATTGATCCAGAAATTGAAGAAGCTTCAACAGAAGAAGTTGAAACAAGTGAAGAGGGAAAGGAATCTGCTGTTGTAGAAGAGGATACAACTGTAACAGCAGAACAACTAAACGTGTCCGAACCTTTAGATTCTGGAAGTGGATCTTTACCGTTAGAAGAAGATGATAATTTTGATTATCTGTATGGCGATTTAGATGAAAAACTAGAAGACAAGTCTGGTTTTAAAGAATCTGTTCAATTAAAAAATCAAGAAAACAGAGCTGAGTATGAAGCGCAGCTAGCTAAGTTTAATACTGTTGCAACTGAAGGTAAAACACATACAGCGAACACTTTTGATTACAAGTGGGAAATTAATGATGAAGGGGGCATAGATTACTATCAAAAAAAAGAAGGTAAAGAAGAGTGGAAGAAAGAAGATAACAATTATGCTGTATTTAGTATAGCTGGAGAACTTGGTCATTTAGATAAAGAGCAAGAAAAAAAATTAAAAGCTCATAAAAAACAATTACGGCGACAAAAAGAACAACAACGGCGACAAAATTTGGATCCGCTTGGTGTAAAAGGTATATTAGGTCGCATCAAATCAGATAAAGAAGAATTTGATGACTGGGCTAATTCTCTTGATAAAGTTGGAACTATTTCAAATAAAAGTGGATTTGAACTTGATCCCTTTGAATCTGAAATCGATAAAGAAAAGAAAGCTTCTGATAGAAGAACTACAAAAGCCAAAAAAGAAGTAGAACAAGCAAGAGAAGAATACAATGAAACCCTATCGCCTGAAATTAGAGAGCAACTTGAGAAGCAAGCGGCTTTATCTGGCAATTATGAGGCGGATAAATATGATCTTACACAACAACTAGCAAAGCTAGAAAAAGAAGGGAAAAAGAAAGGTTCAAAAGAGCATAATGCTATTAAAGAGCAATTATCGGAATTGGAAACAAAGTTTTCAATAGCAAATCAAGCTTATCAAAACACGTCTCAGCCTTATATAGATAGAATACTTCAAAATAAATTACCGCAAATAAAAAAGGATGCACAACAAGCCGCTATAATAGCTGATGTTGAAGAACCTACTTTATGGAACATAGCTGGACAAATTTTGCAAAACTCAAAAGGGCCTAGCGGTCTTGGCAATGTAGTTTCAAAATTTACAGGAGACATGTTTAATCCAGTAGATAAAGATTTAATAAGACAACAAGACTTATATGCGGTAGAAAAGGCTAAATACGCAAAAAAAAATAATGTATCTTTAAAAGATGTAACCAATGAAATGGTTATGCCGGCAGTTGAAAATGCTTATATAGATATTTTTTCAGAAAAAGCAAGAAAAGATGCTTATGAAGATTATGCAGATTCTATACTAAGCACTACACTTCCAAGCGGAAATATGACTTTACCTCTTTCTACTATTACAGGTTGGGCAACTTGGGGGGATATACTTGGAGACACCAAAGAAGAAGTATATTCTCAAATTGCAGCCAAAGGCTTTGCTTATGACGCTGCTAAAACTAATTTAGTTGCTGAACAAATAAATAACGACGTTTTAAGTGTACATTCTCAAATGTTATCTTTATCACAAACCCCATATTTATCAGAAGAAGACGCTGAGGACGCTAAGAAAAAGTTTGAAAAATTGGTTGGCAAAAGAACCCAGCTTGTAAGCATACTAAATTCTACTCTAGATGAATTAGGTGATAAAGTTGAAACATCAGAAAATGTAGGGTTGTACTCTAACATGCTTGCTAAAAATTACGGAGCCGGTACCGCGTTAGCTGGCTGGGCACTTTCTTCTACAGCTAGTTTAGCTTCCGGCACACTTGAAGGCTTAGAAAGATACGGCATAACAAAGCTAATGAATCCAGCCTTCATGTTTGTTCCTGGTTTATCTAGAAAATTTACGGACAAAGCAATAAGTTTTTTTGATGCTGTACAAGAAGGCGTAGAAGGAGAAATGGCTGAAGGAAAAGACTGGGATAACTCTGAAGGATTGATGGAAAAATCTAGATGGTTTGCTAAATCTATTGGACAACAAATCCCTATATATGCGGTTCTTTATGGAACAGGTGGAACTGGTTTAGGTATTATTGGATTATCTACTGCTGGAAGTAAGTTTAGAGAAATGCAAAATGATATAGACTTTAACGGAGCTGATTATACAAAATGGCAAATGTATACAGCTGCTACGGCAACAGGTGCATCTGCAGTTGCTTCAGAATATATAACTCAAGGAATGTTAGGAAGACTAGGCGTGTCTTTTAAAGCAGACAAAATGTTTGCTAATGGATTTAAAGAAACCATGGGCAACTTACTTAAAGGTGGGGGTCGATGGGTTGTTGATCAATCTGAAGAAGTTGGAAGTGAAGTAGCGGATAATATAGTAGGCAACATTGTAGATAAATACGTTCTTAGAAAAAAAGGTGTAAACATTTTTGACAATGTAAAAGAAACAGCGTTTAGTACTTTATGGACTTCTGGAATAGTAATGAGAATGCCAACAATAGGAGCCACTATAACGGCTCCTTTCAGAAGTAAACAATCTTTTCAAATTATAGGAGAAAACAGTCGAACTATTAAAGAATTATCTAAGGAATTAGAAAATGGCGCATTATCTGACAAAGGAAGAGAAATAATTACATCTCGAATAAACAACCTTGTTGTTGAAAACATGGATGCGCTAAAAACAGATTTATCAAGGTTAGACGATATGTCTGATGCTGAGAAAGCCGCTTTAATTGATTCTAAAGCTGCTGAGTATGAAAATCTTAGAGCTATTGAAGATGTTAATAACGACAGAACTTTAGACAGAAGTACTAGAGAAAGTTTAATAGCAGATTTATCAAAACAAGCACAAATAGAAGTAAACAAAAGATATCAAATTCTTGCTCCTTACATTCTTGCGGAAAATAAAGCTAAAAACTTGCCTGCACTTGAAAAGTCTATTGAAAACGTTCAGAAAGTAACTCAAGAAATATTAGGTGAAGATATAACCGTGATAGAAAACATGGATGATCTTCCTGAAGGAATACCTAAATTTGTAGATGCTTATGTAGATCCTAAAACTCAAAAAATATATATAAACAAAGAATGGGCGGCTTCGGTTGGAGCAGTAACTTCAGCTGAGCATGAACTCTTGCATAAAATTCAAAGGTCCTTGTTTAAATCTAATCCTAAAAAAGCTCTTGAAGTAGTAGAAGACTTTAAAAATACTTTAGGCAGTAGTGAATTAGCCTTAGTACAGGAAAGAATTGACGCTAACTACCGATACAAATTAACTGATGATGGAAAGTTTGAATTAGACGATAAAGGTAATAAAATTGAAAATGAAATTGAAGATTATGCTGAAGAATATTTTAATGTGTTTTCAGATCTTGTAGGCAACAACAAAATAGGATTTACTGATAACTTAGGTGAAAATTTACTTAGATTATTAAATAAAGTTAAGAATACAATATGGCCGCCTGAAGCTGGGTTTACAAACTTAGAGTTTCAAAACGGTAGAGATGCTTACAATTTTATAAAAGATTATAATAAAGATATAAAGCGAGGAGAAGTTTCTGATAGAGCTGCTGAATTAATTAAAAAAGGTAACGTTGTTAGCAACAGAGATAAAGGAAATGCTGTAGACGGAAGAGAATCTCAAAATTCAATAACGCAAACAAATCCAGCAGAAGTTGCGGCTGGCTATCAAGTAACTCCGTTAGCAGCCTTTTTTGT
>Ga0307488_10003461_pt1 | contig 13201 bp, 9 predicted proteins | sample SB02metaG_FD_202248 | JGI IMG/M metagenome (GOLD analysis project Ga0307488, IMG submission 202248) | Sea-ice brine microbial communities from Beaufort Sea near Barrow, Alaska, United States - SB 0.2 | ecosystem: Environmental > Aquatic > Marine > Coastal | place: USA: Alaska | collected 2017-05-06
AATTTAGTTTAATGGCTGCGCGTGACTTATCCGTTATTAATACGGCTCCGCCAAATAGACATCCTATTGACACACAAGTAATCAGATTTGGAGAAGAAATAATTCGAGATGCAATTCAATATGAAATATCTCGCGGAGGTCAAGTGTTTTTTATTCACAACCGAATTGAAAATATTAAAGAAGTCGCAGGAATGATTCAGCGATTACTTCCTGACGCAAAAATAGGAATTGGTCATGGACAAATGGAAGGTAAAAAATTAGAGAAACTGATGCTTTCATTTATGAATAACGAGTTTGACGTACTCGTTTCTACAACCATTGTTGAAAGTGGTCTTGATGTTCCTAATGCCAATACTATTTTTATTAATAATGCTAATAATTTTGGTCTTTCTGATCTTCATCAAATGCGAGGACGTGTAGGTCGTTCCAACAAGAAGGCGTTTTGTTATTTCATAACGCCACCATATCATATGATGACTACAGATGCTCGAAAACGTATTGAAGCGTTGGTGTTATTCTCTGAGTTAGGAAGTGGAATCAATATCGCAATGAAAGATTTAGAAATACGTGGAGCAGGAGATTTATTGGGAGGTGAACAAAGCGGATTTATCAATGATATTGGTTTTGATACGTATCAAAAAATCCTAAGTGAAGCGATTGAGGAATTGAAAGAAAACGAATTTAAAGAGTTGTACAAAAGCGACAACAAGCCTAAAAATTATGTCAAAGAAGTACAGATTGATAGCGATTTTGAAATTCTAATTCCTGACGATTATATCAATGTTATTTCTGAACGCTTGAGCGTTTACAGTGAATTAAGTTCTATTTCTAATGAAGAGCAATTAGCAGCATTTGAAAAAAGAATTATTGATCGATTTGGAGAAATTCCTACTGAAGTTGTTGATCTTTTAAACAGTGTTCGGATAAAGTGGATTGCAAAACAATTAGGACTAGAACGGATAATTTTAAAAAAGAAGAGGTTAATTGGATATTTTATTGCAGATCAACAAAGTGGTTTTTATCAAACTGATGATTTTACACGAATTCTTCACTATCTTCAGAAAAATTCTAAAACATGTGTGATGAAAGAAAAGCATACTAAAAACGGCTTACGTCTTTTAATTACATTTATACATATTGATTCGGTTCAGAAAGCACTGGACGTTTTACAAAAAATATAATGAATCAACATCCTAGGCATCTTTTAGAACTTACATTGGCTACTTTTTTCATCAGTACTTCTGGTGCTTTAGGAAAATTTATTGCAATGCCTCCTCCTGTCACCATATGGTGGAGATGCTTAATAGCAATGATTATTTTATATGCTTTTTGTAAATACCAAAAAATAAACCTTCGTCTTAATTCTAAAAAAGATAGACTTCCTTTTCTTATAAGTTCATTATTATTAGGCGCGCATTGGATCACTTATTTTTATGCATTAAAGTTCTCCAATGTAGCAATTGGAATGTTGTCTTTATTTGCTTTTCCAGTAATTACTGCATTACTAGAACCTTTATTTGGGAAAGAAAAATTCAAGCCTATTCACATTTTATTAGGGTGCCTTATACTCTTGGGTATTTATATTCTTGCTCCTGAATTCAGTCTTGAGAATTCACATGTAAAAGGAATCTTGTTTGGGCTACTTTCTGCGGTCTGCTATTCAATACGGATTTTAATGTTAAAGCAACAAGTGAATACATATAATGGAACAATGTTGATGTTTTACCAACTGCTTATTTTAACCATTATGTTGGTCCCTGTTCTGTATTTTATGGATGCTTCGGGAATACAATCACAATTTCCATTTGTTATTCTTTTAGCGGTAGTAACTACTGCTCTTGGACATACAATGTTTGTGAAGAGTTTGAATCATTTTTCTGCAAGCACTGCCACAATCATAAGTAGTACACAACCAATTTTCGGAATTATAATTGCTTATTTCTTCTTAAATGAAATGCCAACTTGGAGCACTTTTTGGGGAGGTTTACTGATTCTTTCTACTGTTGTTATTGAAAGTATAAGGTCTAAGAAAGAAATAAAAAAGGGTGAAAATGTATAATCTTCTCCCTTTTTAATATCTGCTCTTTTTAATCTTCTATTGTTTAATCAACTTGACTGTTGCCTTAGTATCTTCAGAAGTAACAGTTACAAAATAAATTCCTGTTGCCAGTTCATTGATGTCAATATCTTGACTGATAAACATTTCTGATAAGTCAGCCTCTTTTAACTTTCTTCCATTAATGTCAAACACTTCTGCTTTCAATAAGTTTAAAGATGCTAGTTTACGTATTGTAAATGTATCGGTTGTTGGATTAGGATAAACTGAAATATCTTGTAATAATAAATCGTATTTACTCACTGCCAGCACAGCTGAACAATTATAAATTACAATTTCATCAAGGTACCAACCAAAATTTGAGCCATTACATCCATCAGTTCCAAGTTCAAATCTTAATTTAAGTCCAGAATTCGCTAAAACTCCTAGTGATGTTAAATCAACAGTGCTCTGTCCCCAACCGTTAGAAACACCTGAAAACGCCACTTCACCTGCCATAGGATTGGTGTTTCCATCAATTGATGTGGTTAATTCACTATTATATGAATTTGTAGTAAATGAGCCACTAGGAATAACTGACCAAGTGGTTCCGTCATCAGTACTATACTTTATATTTCCTCCATCGTAATCTGCTTCAGTATATACGTAATGGTTAAATGACATATGAAAATCACCTGTTGCAATATCTGGCATTGTAATTAATGGACTTTCTAATCTAATTAATCCATCTTGAATAACTGTAATACAATCACCTCCATAATTAGAATTGGCTGCAAATATTCCTGTTCCTGAACGCGCATCAGGAAGAGCACCTTCAATTGCCCAATCTCTTGGAATCCAATCAAATTGATTAGATGGTAATTGTGTAACTGTCCAACTCCTTAAACCTGACTCCCAATCTTCAGAAAAAAGAGGGTTTGAAGTAGAAGCATCACACAATGATGTTACTGCTGCAGGGTAAGCAATCGCAGCATAACCACATGCCGTTTGTTCAGGATATCCCCTTAACTCAACTGCAAGTATTGCTTTCGTTACTTGCTCAAGATCTGAAACGGTAATGATTTCTCCTGACAATCCTGTTGCTGCAGCATCCGTAGAAAGCCCTTTAAGGTTGGTTCCTAGTAAGTCTGAAGCTGAAGCCTCCAATGCATCAGCAAAAGAAATAAAATCACTCGTAGGAGTTAAATAAACACTTTGAACTCTCCAAAAAATATGTGCTGCTTTCGTAAATCCAAGTCCAGAAATCGTCTGTCCATTATAAGTTCCTCCATCTACTAATAGTGCATAGGCATGATTCGGTATTCCTGAATTACCATGAACTCCTCCATTATCAGATGTTGAACAATTATATTCAGCATCATCAGAACTTTTCCCAGGGTTTCCAAAACATGTAGGATCCCACATGTCACGAATTGCTCCTCCAAATGCCTCTGAATCTTCTCCCATCTTCCATCTAATAGCACTATTATCACATCCGCTTCCTGTTCTTACAGAAAGATTTTCTCCTTCATCTTCATAGTTATTTAATAAATCTATCGTTTCTCCCCATATATCTGAATAAGCTTCATTCAATGCTCCTGATTGATATGCATAAATTGTATTCGCAGTAAACTGATTAATTCCGTGTGCCCATTCATGTGCTGTTATGTCATCTGAAGCTCCTCCATTACAAAAATTTACAGTTTGTACTCCTCCGCTCCAAAAAGCATTAGAACATACTCCACTGTCCTTATCAAGAAGATCTGGATGGTTGATAATTGTAACCATTTGAGAGTCTCTACCATCATATGATAGATATCCAAATGCATTTTTAAAAAAATTATATGTATGACCAGCAGATACTATTACATTTTGCTGTGTCTGACTTAAAAATCCCGGAAAAGAATTCCCTTCTTGCCATCTTAAATCACTCGTGTCAACTTCATAAAGACGACGATCTAGTGCATGCGCGATTCCTGTAAATTGCTCCACAAGACTTCCGTCATGTGCATCAATAAACAAGTACTCCGTAACGTCTGTCATATTATAAACTTCAACTCTATATACTAGATGAAATGCACCTTGGGTTCTCTGAACTAAGCCTTTCTTAAAAACAAGTAATTCGCTTTTCTTGATTAATAATGGCTCTTCACTCCTACTGATATTCTGACTCTCTACAGTTCTCAATGCAATTTTACTTGCCTCTGCCTCACTTAAATTTGGAGTTGCGTTCAATTTAATAAGTGGAAACACATTTCCATTTACAGAATTTAATTTTCCTGCTGCATTATAATGAAATCTTAATTCTCCATCAAAAACAGGCACATCCTTATGATATTGTTTAAAATTTACATTCTTTAATCCATGACTATCAGATTCTTCTTTATTAAAAATTAATGAATTCTCAATCGATTTTAAACCGTAAATAGCCTTGTTTTCTTCTAAAAAATTTATCGACTTCTGTTTCAATGAACTTCCTCTTACTTCCAAAGATTTATTTACTGGAAACTTAATAAATTGAACTCTTTCGGATTTTTTTTCTGTAGTTATTCTAGCGTTTGTTGCTTTAATAAACTTGTCTTTTATTTCAACATTCTTTTGTGCAAAAACAAAAGAACTTGTAAATAGGGTTAGTAAAATTGCAATTAATGTGTGGTTTTTTTTCATGATATTATAGTTTTAATGAAGCGAATTTATTAAATAAATTTGTTTTTTTTAGTTAAAAAAAGATAATTATCTTCTTAAACAATTAATCCTATCATTATGAATGAGAGTAAAATACTCTTACATCACTTCAAATAGTTTTCCTGGCAAGGGCCTTACAACACTTTTCATCTCCATATTAAATAAAATTGTGGCAAGTCTATATACTGGAATATTATTGTCTAGGGCTATTGAATCCATATACCTTTTCCCTGAATTCAAAAGATAATTATACACTTGTTGCTCCTCAGTATTTAAGTCAACAAATAGTTGTTTTTGTACAGTTTTAGGCTTCTCCTTGTCTATATCCCAATTCAACATTTCAATAAGATCGTTCGCATTGGTTAATATTCCGGCTTTGTTTCTTTTGATTAAATTATTGCAACCTATACTTAATATATCTGTCGTTTTTCCTGGTACTGCAAATACTTCTCGACTATATGAATTTGCAATTTCTGCTGTAACTAATGAGCCTCCTTTTTTAGCAGATTCAATAATAATTGTGGCTTCAGAAATTCCAGCAACAATTCTATTTCGTTTTAAAAAATGCTCTCGGAGTGGTTCTTCATCATGCCAAAACTCCGTATAAAAACCTCCATTCTCATTTACTTGATGAATGTATTTCTTATGAGTTTTAGGATATATAGTCTCCAATCCATGGGCAAGAATACTTATCGTCTGTAAATTGTTGTTAATGGCCGCTTTTTGTGCTGTAATATCTACTCCATAAGCAAATCCGCTAACAATTATAGGGTTATAAGGGACAAGCTCTTCAATAAATTGATTGATAAAATCACGACCATATAGCGTCATTTTTCGGGTACCAACAATACTTATAACCCTTGGGTTTTCTAAATTAATATTTCCATCTTGGAATAATAAGATAGGAGCATCAATGCATTGCTTTAATTTAAATGGGTAATTTTCTTCTTGAAATGAAACGGAAGAAATTTTCTTTTTATGGATAAAATCAAATTCTCGATCAGCAGCAATACGGTTTTCTTTATCAAATAAGTTTTTAATCGTGACGGAGCCTATACCGTTAATTTTTTCAAGGATTGATTTCTTTTCTGCAAATACATTTTCAGCACTTCCGCAATGAGCAATTAGTTTTTTAGCAATAATATCTCCTACTCCTTTCGCCTTTTGAAGCGTTAAAAGTGCCACTAATTCTTTTTCTAGCATTCGTAAAAAATTGAGTATCAATATACAAAACATTTGTTAATAAATATTCTAGCTACGCTTTCAATAGGCGCACCTTTTTTCTATATTTGTTTCTATGAGATTAGCTAACTACATAAATGACTTACTGTACAGATATGAATGTGTAATTGTTCCGGGTTTTGGAGGTTTTATTACCAATGAAATTTCGTCAAGTGTAGATCATTATACGCACACATTTCATCCTCCGATGAAACAAGTTTCTTTTAATAGCAATTTGCAAAACAATGATGGATTATTGGCCAATCATATCTCTTCAATAGAAAAGGTTTCTTTTAATCAAGCAATGAATATTATTAATAAAGAAACCAAACAATGGAATGATTTATTAATAAATGAAACTGTTGAAATTTCTAAAATAGGTTCTTTAAGCCTGAATGAAGAGGATAAAATCATTTTTGACCCTTCACATCTTGAAAACTACTTGACCTCATCATTTGGTTTAAATACTTTTAATTCTGCTGCAATTAAAAGACTGGAATATAAAGGTCAAGTTCGAAAATTGGAGGCTATTGCTCCAATTATTAATTCAGAAGAAAAAAGAAGAAAAACTCCTATTTTCTTAAAGTATGCTGCTAGTCTTGCTATTTTATTTGCCGTTGGAAGTTTCGGGTGGAAAGCGTATGATTCTAACCAGTACCAAAAACAACTTATTGCAGAGCAACACCAACAAAATCTTGTTGAACAAAAAATTCAAGAAGCGACATTTGTCATAAAAAACCCATTACCCTCAATTACTTTAAATATTGCCAAGGAAACTAGTAATTACCATGTTATTGCTGGTGCTTTTAGAGAACCAGGAAATGCAGAGAGGAAAGTCCGTCAACTTATTGAAAAAGGGTATAACGCGCAGATACTAGGCGCTAATAAGTGGAATTTATTGCAAGTTTCTTATGCAAGTTTTAGCAATAAAAATGACGCTTTAAATAGTCTTCGCTCTATTAAAAGAACTATTACTTCTGATGCCTGGTTGTTGGTTCAAGAATTTTAGCAGAAGGGAGACACATAAAAAATTACCTCTTTGTTACTTTGCAACTATTTCTCTTTGGCATATCTTTGTCAAAACTTTTATCAATGAAAGCAAAACATCCTAAAGACTCTTTAACCATATTAACTGATATGGTTTTACCTGGAGAAACAAATGCCTTAAATAATCTTTTTGGAGGTGAATTACTTGCAAGAATGGATCGTGCTTGTAGTATTTCGGCTCAAAGACATTCTCGTAGAATTGTGGTTACAGCATCTGTAAATCATGTCGCTTTTAATAAAGCTGTACCTGTAGGAAGTGTTGTTACTATTGAATCTAAGGTTTCTTGTGCTTTTAGAACTTCAATGGAAATATATGTTGATGTGTGGATTGAAGATAGAGAGACAGGAGAACGCACAAAGGTAAATGAAGGCATTTACACGTTTGTTGCCGTTGATAGAACTGGATCTCCTGTAAAAGTTCCGGAGCTTATTCCTGAAACAGCTCTTGAAAAAGAACGTTTTACGGGTGCAAAAAGAAGAAAACAATTAAGTCTAGTTGTTGCTGGTAAAATGATGCCAGATGATGCAACAGAATTGAAGGCTTTATTCGGAAAATAATTACATTTTATAAATCCAATCCGCAGGATTAAGCCTTGTAGTGTTTTTCCAAATCTGGAATTTTAAGGTCGTTTTATTAGATATTTTATCCGTATAAATCTTACCTATAGACTGTTTGACACTTACTTTATCTCCTTTTGTAACCGTCACAGTTTCCATGTTATTATAGATCGTTATATAGTTTCCGTGTTGAATATAAACTGCGTTTTTGCCACTTACTGATTGAATCTGTAATACAATTCCATCAAAAATTGCTCTAGCATTAGACCCTTTTTCCGTTCTTATATGAACTCCATTACTTTCGATTATAATTCCGGATAGTGTAGGATGATTTTGCTTTCCATAGCGCCTTGTAAGAATTCCTTTCTTTTCAACTGGCCAAGGTAGTTTCCCTTTATTCTCGACAAACTTAGATGCCAATAGTTTTGCTTCAGGTGATAATGAAAACTCAGAAGTTTTCTTAGACGTTTTCTTTCCTGCTTTTTTATTCGCCTTCGCAATAGCATCACGAATTATTTTTTCAATCTGTTTGTCTATTTTACGTTCTGCTCGTTGCTTCTTTTTAATCTCTGCAATATATTTTTTCTCTTGCTCCTTTATTTTACCTCTTATTTCTTCTTGACTCTTCTTCTCTTCCTCAATTTTGTCTTGTTCTTTCTTGCTTTCTTGCGCCAATATCTCTTTTTCTTTTTTTCTGATTTCTAAAGTGTCGTTTAGCGTTTTTAATACATCCGTTTTAAGAATTATTTGCTCTCCTTGTGCTTTTCTAAAAGCTGTATACTGTTTCATATACTGAATCCGTTGATAGGCTTGATGGAAATTACTAGAAGATAATAAAAACATAATTCTGCTTTGCTGAGATTTACTTTTATAAGACTTATAAATCATTTTAGCATAATCATCTTTCAATTTTTTATGTTCGTTTTTAAGAGATTTTAATTCTTTTTCATTTGAATAAATCTCCTTATTTAAAGCATTTGTCTCGGCTTTAAAAGCCTTAATTAATTTAATCTGAGCGTTAATCTGAAGGTTAATATCACTTAACTGATTGAGAACGTTTTTTTCTTTGGAACGTGTTTCAGACAGCAGTTTCCTGATATCCTTAACCTCTTCTTGGATTTCTTTACGCTGTTGCTCTAGTTCTTTCTTTGTTTGCCCAAATGAGATTTGACAAAATGAAAGGCAGATAAAAAATAATAAGAGTTTACTTCTTTTCATCTAATTTTATTTCTTTATATCCTGAAGGAATTCTAAATGGAAAACTTACTTTCTTATCAAACTCTACAGTTCTATATTCTAAGTCCAACAAAGTTATTTTAGCCTTTGCAACTGCGTTTACTTGAATTATTTTTGGAAAAAAGATGTTATCAACTTTTTGATATTCTTTATATGAAATTGTTAGCCTTTTTTGATCAATAGATTGTCGGACTTCTTGCTTATCGAGTTTAAAATTGGTCGGGTTCAACCAAAAAAAGAGGTCAAATAACTCTTCTTGTTTTTTTGGCTCTAGCATGTAAGACGTTTGGTCGATATCAACAGCATATTTTTTATCTTTCATATTCATGATAGGTTGACCTAACAGTAGATTTTGAATTTTCTCATAATCTACCTCAGTTCCTAAAAAATTACTTAAAAGACCGAAATCACCATCGAAATAAGTCTTATTTATTTTTTCATAATACGCAACTCTATCTGGAGTAATCAAGACCTTGGCTACTGGAATATTTACCACAGGAATTACCGCTGTCATCCAGATTGCTTTGTCTTTTTCTAGGCGAAGTTTAATAGTAAATACTTGAGAATTTTTCCTGTCTTGGTATTTGGCTTTTATTCGAGCGCTAATTGTTTCCTTATTAAATGCTCCTTCATAATGTTTATTAATTACTTTTTTAGGTGACATAGAAATAATAGAACTATTGGAAGTTGTTGATTTGGTAGATTTACACGAAGCAAAAATTACGCAAATAATTAATAAATATCTATACGATTTAATCATTTTTTATTTTCTTAATTCGATGGCAAGGTTACGGTAATTCTCTGCTTTTTTGTTCTTTCCTATCGCTTCATAACCAATTGCTAATTGCTGATAACACTGAACCATCATTTCATTATCATCAATAACAAAATCAATGCCATTCATTAAAACTTCAATTGCGTCTTTATATTTTTCTTGACTTATTAATGCTTTGCCGTTCATTAAATATAAATATGGTTGTGCAGGAAATAATTCCAACCCTTGTAAACTATACTTGTATAATCCCTCTCTGTTTTTTAAAATGAATTCTTCTTGTAAAATTTTTTTTAAAATATCAAATTGCTTGTTACTTTTAAAAGATTCTTTTAAATCCTCAAGCGATGCGTTTTTTGTTTCTACAATTCTTTGTTTGGTCTCATTCCGATTTCTACTAGAAACTATCTTTTTAAATCGCGTCAATCTTGATGATGAGAATCCTTTTATCTCAAGTTCTTCAATCAACTTTTGTGCCTTTTCAAGTTCACTTGCCTGAATATATATCAATACAAGATCTTCTGTAAATTTAGGTTTTTGAAGAATTATTTTTTGCTGTAATTCAATCGCTTTTGAATAATTATATTGCTTTAACTGAATTTTTTTAGCAAGTTCTAAAAACCAATAATTATCTGAATTTTGCTGTAAAGCCTTGTCAATATAAAGTTCGGCTTGAATGTACTTTCTTAAATCAAAATAATTTTTAGAAAATTCGAAATCAACCGATTTATCATTTGGAAATAACTGTTGGCACTTTTCAAGTTCTATTATCGCAAGAGAATTATTGCCAATAGCCTTGTACTTTAACGCCTCAAAATAATGGTTTTCAAATTTGATCAATACATTATCGGAGTCTTCTAGAAGTGTCAGACTATCATCTTGAGAATAGGAAATAGAAAAAGCGCAAACCAATAATAAACACAGATATATATTTACGCTTTTTATGTTCATTTTTATATTAATTCTGTATAATCTCCAATGCTTACTGAAGTGAATTTTCCATCATACTTAGAATGATGCCCTATCATTGCGTTGTCAAGATCTGCATTCGTGATTTTAACATTTGATTGTATCAGTGAGTTTTTAATCGTTGAATTTTCAACAACACTATTCTCTCCTAACGAAACATAAGGACCAATTGTTGTGTTTTTTAAAACTACATTTTTTCCAATATAACATGGCTCAATAATCGTTGCGTTTTCTTGAGACACATCCTTAGAGACCATGCTCTGACCCCCTTTAAAAGCTAGCTCCAACACCTTAGAGTTCGTCGCTACGGTCACGTTTTTATTTCCGCAATCCATCCATTCATTGACTTTTCCAGGCACAAATTTATGCCCTTTTTGCTTCATGTTTTCAAGAGCATTAGTCAATTGGTATTCTCCTTTTTCTTTAATATCATTATCCAACAAGTACTGAATTTCATCTCTTACAATACTTCCTTCTTTAAAATAATAGATTCCTATGATTGCTAAGTCAGAAACAAATTCTGTTGGTTTTTCAATAAAATCAGTAATATAACCCTCTTTTAATTTCACCACTCCAAACGCTGAAGGATCATCTACTTGTTTTACCCATATCGCTCCGTCTGCATCTTTATCCAATGTGAAGTCTGCCTTGAAAAGCGTATCGGCAAATGCCACAACACAAGGGCCGTCAAGTGCATCTTTAGCGCATTGAATAGCATGTGCAGTTCCCAATGCTTGCTCTTGAATATAAACACTTCCTTTCGTGTTTAAATCTGTGGCAATTTTTAACAGTCTCTCTTCTGTATCTCCAGGAAATCCTTTCGCAACAGGACCAATAATAAATGCTATTTCATCTATTTCTTGATTTACAACTCCCGCAATATCTTCAACCAATCTTTGAACAATTGGTTTTCCTGCGATAAGAGTTAGTGGTTTTGGTGTTGTCAATGTATGAGGACGTAATCGTGATCCGATTCCCGCCATTGGTACTATTATTTTCATATGATCAATTTTCTATTTTTTCTTATTTCTTCAAATGCAAATATACAATTTCTAATCCTTAAATTCCTTTTGGAATTGCTTCTATCAGTTTTTGAGTATACGCTGTTTTTGGGTTTTTATAGATCGCGTCAGCATCTCCTTTTTCTTCAATCTGACCATTATTCATTACTAGAAGTTGGTCACTCATATATTTCACTACCGATAAATCATGTGAAATAAAAATATAGGTGAAATCGAATTCAGATTTCAATTCGTTTAACAAATTCAATACTTGGGCTTGTACAGAAACATCCAATGCAGAAACAGATTCATCGCAAATAATCAATTTTGGCTTTAGAGCGATTGTTCTTGCAATCCCAATTCGTTGTCGTTGTCCTCCTGAAAATTCGTGAGGATATCTATAAAAATGTTCTTTTTCAAGCCCCACTTTATCAAGAAGATTAAAAACATATTCTTTTCTCTCGGTATCTGAATTCAGAATTTTATGAACTCTCATAGGTTCCAAAATTGCTTTCCCAACTGGAATTCTTGGATTCAGAGATGAAAATGGATCTTGAAATATAATTTGTATTTCTTTTCTTAATTCTTTAAATTCTTTTTTAGAAAGTTGGGAAATATCTTTTCCTTTATAGATAATCTCTCCATCTGAAACTTCTTCTAAACCCAATATAGTTCTTCCAAGAGTAGTTTTCCCACAACCGGATTCCCCGACCAATCCAACTGTTTCTCCTTCATATATTTCAAACGAAACACCATCAACTGCTTTCACTGTTGATTGCTGATTTGAAAACCATTTTTTTTCTGAGATAAAATATTTTTTTAAGTTTTTAACGACTAATATCGGTTCTTCATTATATATGTTTTTTAATGTTTCTTCTCTTTCTGTATCGGTATATACTTCCGTATTAATCCTATCAGAAATATAATCTTCTACGGTTGGTAATTTTTTCAACCGAACGTCAAGGCTTGGTTTGGAATTTATCAACGCTTTCGTATAGAGTTCTTTAGGGTTTTTAAAAATAACTTTTGAATTCCCTTGTTCCACAATCTTTCCTTGATACATTACCACAACTTTATCCGCAATTTCTGAAACCAATGCAAGGTCATGTGAAATAAAAATAATACTCATTCCCGTTTCAGATTGCAATTCTTTTAACAATTCGATAATCTCTTTTTGAACAGTAACATCAAGTGCTGTAGTCGGCTCGTCAGCAATAAGAACTTTTGGTTTACATGCGATTGCCATTGAAATCATAACGCGTTGCTTCTGTCCGCCTGAAATCTGATGAGGATATTGATTGAAAATTGTCTCAGTTCGTGGTAATTTTACTTTTTTAAAAAGTTCTATGACTTGTTTCTTTGCTGCTGATTTTGAAATATTGAAATGATTCAGAATAATCTCTTGAACCTGAAAACCACAAGTAAGGCTAGGATTTAAAGAACTCATAGGTTCCTGAAAAATCATGGATATTTTATTCCCTCTAATGCTACGGAAATCTTTTTCTGAGCAATCGAGTAATTCTTTCTCTTCAAATAAAATACTTCCAGAAATTTCACAATTTTTTTTAGGAAGCAATCCTAAAATAGCCAAACTAGATACAGATTTTCCACTCCCTGATTCTCCTACAATTCCAAGTATCTCATTTGTATTTAAATCAAAAGAAACGTCTTCTACAA